>ERZ1026848.1217-NODE-1217-length-13776-cov-22.738357_pt1 | contig 13776 bp, 13 predicted proteins | sample MGYA00380154_ERZ1026848 | MGnify/ENA primary metagenome ERZ1026848 (study PRJEB33269, sample SAMEA4719790) | human gut metagenome | biome: human-associated habitat; feature: organic feature; material: feces | place: Cameroon | collected 2013-10 ...
GGAGGCCGGAAGGACCTTGCATTATTCCACGAGACACAAAAATTTTTACAGACTCTCAAAATATCTTTCCGCATCTTCCAACACCACAAAGGAACCCTGGGAAATGCGGCTCACAGAGGCCTTGGATGTCTGCATTCGCTCGGTGATCTGTTTATAGGACAGTCCCTCGCACAAGCCGGCCAAGACGCCGCGAATTATTGAGGAAGAAAGCTTTTTCATTAGAGCTGCTCCTTGTGAGTTAAAAGGAACTCCAATGATGCAGCCAAGCGCCTTCAGCCGTTTCAATAATTAGGAATCGCGTTCCAATCTTTAGGAAATAAGGGTTATCCCACCCGTGTTTCAGTGACTAGGAATTCGAAGTTTCAATAAATCGGAATCACCGATCCAATTCGTCATATTTTCCACCGACTCTGCGTGGAAATGCGAAAACGAGGCAAAGGGCTCCCGTCTGTCGAGAAACCGGTGCTTGCAGGCACAGTCGGCCAACGAAGGCGGCCGTACGGAGCCTAAAAACAAAAAGAGCGCCTTGAACACACCGTTCGCAGCGCTCCGCTCTGTTTTTGGTTCGGCAGGTTTTCGTGACCCAGCCCGGAAAACCGCTCGTCAGATGTACTTGACCGACACGATCGAGTAGTGAATCAGACCCTTGGGGGCCGGGCACGTGACTTCATCGCCTTCGTACTTGCCGATCAGGCTGCGGGCCACGGGGCTCGACACGGAGATGCGGTTGGCCTTGATGTCGGCCTCATCGTCACCGACGATCTGATAGACGTTGGTCTTGCCGTCCTCGTCTTCGAGTTCCACGGTGGCGCCGAACACGATTCGATCGCCCGCCTGCAGCGTCTTGGGGTCGATGATCTGCAGCGCCGGAATCTTGCCTTCGAGTTCGGCAATGCGGCCTTCGATATGGCCCTGCATTTCCTTGGCGGCATCGTACTCGGCGTTTTCAGACAGGTCGCCCTTTTCGCGCGCTTCGGCAATGGCCTGCACGACGGCCGGACGCTTGACGCGCTTGAGTTCATCGAGTTCGGCCTTCAAACGCTCGGCACCGGCGGCGGTAATCGGAATTCGCTGTTGCATTTTCTGTGTTCTGACTTCAGTAAAAAACTGCCCTTCGTTGGCAAAGGCGCAATTTTACCGTGAGCCGGGCGCTTCGTTCAAAGCGTCCGGCGCACGGTTTTCAGGCCCGAGGCACCGCTTAGCGGTGTTCGGCGTACATCTCCTGCAGCGAGCACACCTGCGCGTCGTTGAGGTGCTTGATGCCCTCGACGGCGGCGCGGCCGCCCGCTATGGTCGTGTAGTACGTCACGCGGTTGGCCAGAGCGGCCATGCGGATGTCGCGCGCATCGCTGATCTCGCCGCGCGATTCGTTGCTCGTGGTGATCACCAGCTGAATCTCGTGGTTCTTGATCTTGTCGATGACGCTCGGACGGCCTTCGGAGACCTTGTTGACGGTCTTGCAAGGAATGCCGGCCTTGGCAAAGGCCGCCGCCGTGCCGCGGGTGGCCACGAGCGTGTAGCCGCGGTCGAGCAGTTCGGAGGCGACCACGATGGCGCGCGGCTTGTCTTCGTCGCGCACGGAGATAAAGACCGTGCCCGCGGGCGGCAGCACCGAGCCGGAACCGAGCTGGCTCTTAAAGAGCGCTTCGCCGAAGGTGCGGCCCACGCCCATCACTTCGCCCGTCGAGCGCATTTCCGGTCCGAGCACCGGGTCAACGCCCAGGAACTTGGCAAACGGGAACACGGCTTCCTTGACGCAGATGCGCGACGGCGTGACTTCGACCTTGGCGCCCTGCTCCTTGAAGCTCTTGCCGACCATGCAACGCGCGGCGATCTTGGCCAGGGGCTCGCCCGTGGACTTGGACACGAACGGCACCGTACGCGAGGCGCGCGGGTTGACTTCGAGCACGTACACGAGCGGATTTTCGGTGACGGCGCCCTTGACGGCGAACTGCACGTTCATCAGACCGACGACGCCCAGGGCCTTGGCCATGAGCACCGTTTCGCGGCGCACTTCGTCGAGGATTTCCTGACGCAGGCTGTAGGGCGGCAGCGAGCAGGCCGAGTCGCCCGAGTGAACGCCCGCGGCCTCGACGTGCTGCATCAGACCGCCGATGCGCACTTCGTTGCCGTCGCACACGGCGTCGACGTCCATTTCCACGGCGTCATCGAGGAAGTGATCGAGCAGCACGGGGCTGTCTTCGCTCACGACGATGGCTTCGTGCATGTAGCGCATCAGTTCCTTGGCGTTGTGCACGATATCCATGGCGCGGCCGCCGAGCACGTAGCTCGGACGCACCACGATCGGGTAGCCGATGCGTTCGGCCGAGGCCAGAGCCGCTTCCTGCGTGTGGCAGGTGGCGTTGGGCGGCTGACGCAGACCAAGTTCGTTGATGAGCTTTTGGAAGCGTTCGCGGTCTTCGGCGCAGTCGATGGCGTCCGTGCTCGTGCCGATGATCTTGACGCCTTCGGCTTCGAGGGCGCGGCAGATCTTGAGCGGCGTCTGGCCGCCGTACTGCACGATCACGCCGTCGGGTTTCTCGATGCGGCAGATTTCCAGCACGTCTTCGAGCGTCACCGGCTCGAAGTACAGGCGATCGGACGTGTCGTAGTCGGTCGAAACGGTCTCGGGGTTGCAGTTGACCATGATCGTTTCGTAGCCGTCCTCACGCATGGCCATGGCCGCGTGCACGCAGCAGTAGTCGAACTCGATGCCCTGGCCGATGCGGTTGGGACCGCCGCCCAGAACCATGATCTTCTTGCGGCTCGAGGGCATGGCTTCGCACTCTTCCTGATAGGTCGAGTACATGTAGGCCGTGCGCGTTTCAAATTCGGCCGCGCACGTGTCCACGCGCTTGTAGACCGGGTGCACGGACAACTCGCCGCGGCGATGGCGCACTTCGGCTTCCTTGACGCCGAGCACCTTGGCCAGACGCTTGTCCGAGAAGCCCTTCTTCTTGAGGAAAAGCATTTCCTCGCGCGTGATGTCGGCGAGCTTGACGCCCTCGAGGCGCTTTTCAATGTCGACGATTTCCTTGATCTGCACGAGGAACCACATGTCGATGTCGGTCATCTCGTGCACTTCCTCGAGCGTCATGCCGGTGCGGAAGGCGTCGGCCACGTAGAAGATGCGTTCGGGACCGGCTTCGCTGATTTCGTGCACGATCTCTTCGCGGTCGCTCGACAGGGGCGTAAAGCCGTCCTTGCCGGTTTCCAAACCGCGCAGGGCCTTCTGGATGGATTCCTGGAAGCACGAGCCGATGGCCATCACTTCGCCCACGGACTTCATCTGGGTGGTGAGGCGGTCGTTGGCCTGCGGGAACTTTTCAAAGGCAAAGCGCGGCACCTTCGTGACGACGTAGTCGATCGTCGGCTCGAAGGAAGCGGGCGTGGCGCCGCCCGTGATGTCGTTTTTGAGTTCGTCGAGCGTGTAGCCCACGGCGAGCTTGGCGGCGATCTTGGCGATCGGGAAACCCGTGGCCTTGGAGGCCAGAGCCGAGGAGCGCGACACGCGTGGGTTCATTTCGATGACGATCAGGCGGCCGTTCTTGGGATTGACGGCAAACTGCACGTTCGAGCCGCCCGTGTCGACGCCGATTTCGCGCAGCACGGCGATCGAGGCGTCACGCATGATCTGGTATTCGCGATCCGTGAGGGTCTGCGCCGGGGCCACCGTGATGGAGTCGCCCGTGTGAATGCCCATCGGATCGAGGTTTTCGATCGAGCAGATGATGATGCAGTTGTCGGCCTTGTCGCGCACGACTTCCATCTCGTACTCTTTCCAACCGAGCAGCGACTCTTCAATGAGCAGCTCGTGGGTGGGCGAAAGGGCCAGGCCTCGTTCGCAGATTTCCACGAATTCCTGCATGTTGTAGGCAATGCCGCCGCCCGAGCCGCCCAGGGTAAAGGACGGACGGATCACGGCCGGGAACCCCACGCGCTGCTGCACAGCCATGGCTTCGGCCATGTTGTAGGCGATGCCCGAGCGGGCCGATTCCAAACCGATCTTTTCCATCGCTTCCTTAAAGCGCTGGCGGTCTTCGGCCTTGTCGATCACGTCGGGCTTAGCGCCGATGAGTTCCACGCCGTACTTTTCAAGGATGCCTTCGCGGCTCAGGTCCATGGCCAGGTTCAGCGCCGTCTGACCGCCCATCGTGGGCAGAATCGCATCGGGCTTTTCCTTGGCGATGATGCGCTCGAGCACCTTCCAATTCAGGGGTTCGATGTAGGTGGCGTCGGCCATGGCCGGATCGGTCATGATTGTGGCCGGGTTGGAGTTCACGAGCACCACGCGGTAACCCTCTTCCTTGAGGGCCTTGCACGCCTGGGCGCCCGAATAGTCAAATTCGCAGGCCTGGCCGATGATGATCGGGCCGGCACCGAGAATCATGATGGTTTTAATGTCTGTACGTTTGGGCATTTTTTTAAGCCGTCTGGTAGTTCTGAGCATCGAGCTCGCGCTCGACGAGTTCGATCAGAATGTGAATCACTTTGATGTGCAGTTCCTGAACGCGGTCGGCCCACTGGCCCGCGGGCGTCACGATCGCAATGTCCGCCAGTTCCGTGATGGGAGAGCCTTGGCGCCCGGTCAGCGCCACAACGGTGACGCCCTTTTCCCGGGCCTTGCGGGCCGCGGCCACGATGTTTTTGCTCGTGCCCGAGGTCGTGATCGCCAGCAGCACGTCTTTGTCGGTGCCCATGGCGTCGATCCAGCGCGAGAACACATGCTCGTAGCCGTAGTCGTTGCCCACGCAGGCCATGTGCGAGACGTCCGAAATGGCCGCGGCGCGGTAGGGCCGGCGATCCTGTCGGTAGCGCCCCGTCATTTCCTCGGCAAAGTGCATGGCGTCGCAAAGGCTGCCGCCGTTGCCGCAGGAGTAGACCGCGCCGCCCTTGCGTTGACTGGCGGCGATCGCGTGGGCGGCCTCTGCGATTTTGCCGAGCATCGCCTCGTCGGCAATAAGCGCCGTCAGGGCGCGGCTGGCGTCCTCGAGAGCGGCTTTGACGTGCGTGACGGAGTTCATGAGTGTCTGTCGGTTCGGGTTGACTGCTTTGGGGCCGGCGCCTTAGGCGCGGGCGGCCTTCATCATTCCCACGAATTTGTCGAAGAGCCCTTCGATGTCGTGCGGACCCGGAGAGGCTTCGGGGTGACCCTGAAAGCTCATGGCCGGCGCATCGATAAAGCGCATGCCCTGCAGCGAGCCGTCAAACAGGCTCACGTGCGTGACTTCGACGTTGTCGGGAAGCGTGGCGGCATCGACCGCAAAGCCGTGGTTCTGGCTCGTGATGTGCACGCGGCCGGCGGACTTTTCCAACACCGGGTGGTTGGCGCCGTGGTGGCCGAACTTCATCTTGAGCGTCTTGCCGCCGGCGGCCAAGCCCATGATCTGATGGCCCAGGCAGATGCCAAAGAGCGGAATGCGGCGCTTGAGGCATTCGCGGGCCGCTTCGATGGCGTACGTGCACGGCTCGGGGTCGCCCGGGCCGTTGGACAAGAACACGCCGTCCGGATTCATGGCCAGCACGTCCTCGACGGGCGTCTGGGCAGGCACGACCGTCAGATCGATGCCGCGGTCAACCATCAAACGCAGGATGTTGCGCTTGACGCCGAAGTCGTAGGCCACAACCTTGAATTCGGTCTTTTCGACCTTGGCAAAGCCGGGCTTGCCCTCGGCGGCCGTCAGCGACCAGGTGCCTTCGGCAAAGTGGTAGGGCGCCTTGCAGGTGACTTCGCTGGCCAGATCGCGGCCAACCATGGAGCCCCAGGAGGAGGCCGCCTGACGGGCCGCGTTGAGTTCGTCGGCCGTGAGCGTGTCGCCCCGGGCCACCACGATCGTGCCGGCCTGCGCGCCCCTGGTGCGCAGAATGCGGGTGAGCTTACGGGTGTCGATGTCGGACAGACCGACCACGCCGGCCTTCTCGAGGTAATCGGACAGGCACTGCTCGGATCGGAAGTTGCTCACCACCGGGCTCAGAACGCGGACGATGAGACCGGCGGCGCACACGTGCGCGCTTTCCTCGTCCTGGGCGTTGACGCCGACGTTGCCGATGTGCGGATACGTGAGCGTCACGATCTGACCCGTGTAGCTCGGATCAGTGACGATTTCCTGATAGCCCGTCATCGCCGTGTTAAACACGACTTCGGCGGTCACGCTCCCTCGGGCGCCGAAACCGCGCCCGAGGAAGACTTCGCCGTCGGCAAGCACGAGAGCGGCTTGCGGACGCTTATCTGTGATGATCAGACTCAAGGCTCCTCCCTATCTATTCTTGAACTGACTTCCAAAGTACTTGAGGTAAAAGGGTTCGCCAAGAAACCCCGCGACCCGACAAGGGGTGCGAGGTCTCCTCCGTCCCTCAAAAAATTCCTAGGAATTGTCTGAGGGTCTGAGCCGTACGGGCTCAGGCTAAAATTAGTCCATTATACCTTTTCGGCCCTGCCCTCAGCAGTGGTCTGTCCGGGCGCCGCCCCGAGGCCTTGCTCCCGCTTGGGAAAAACAGGCCCCGCCTCGGGCGCCTTTTCAAGGTTTTGCCAATCGAGACGGAAAAAAAATGCAGCAAGCCAGCGAACTCGCGCAGCTCAAGGCCATGACGGTGGTCGTGGCCGATACGGGAGACATCAACACCATCGCGCAACTCAATCCCACGGAAGCCACCACCAATCCCTCGCTGATTCTCAAGGCGGCCGCCGATCCGAGCTACCGACACATTCTCGAAGCGGCCCGCCGCGTCAACGAAGCACCCGAGCTGCGCATCGACCGCGTTCTGACCGGGTTCGGGGCGGCCATTCTCGAGCACATCCCCGGGCGCGTGTCCACCGAAGTCGACGCCCGTCTGAGCTTTGATGCGCCCGCCACCGTCGCCAAAGCCCGCCGCCTCATTGCTCTCTATGAGGCCATGGGCATTTCGCGCGAGCGCATCCTCATTAAGATCGCCGCCACCTGGCAAGGGTGCCTGGCCGCCCGGATTCTGGAAGCCGAAGGCATTCACTGCAACATGACCCTGATTTTCTGCCTGGCGCAGGCCGAAGCGGCCGCCCAGGCGCAGGCCACGCTCATCAGCCCCTTCGTGGGCCGCATCTACGACTGGTTCAAAACCCAAGAGGGCGCCAGCTGGGATGAGGCGGCCAACGCGGGCGTGCGCGATCCGGGCGTGCAGTCCGTCACGGACATCTTCAAGCGTCTCAAGCGCGCGGGCAGCAAAACGCAGATCATGGGTGCGTCCTTCCGCAACAAGGGCGAGATTTTGGCGTTGGCCGGCTGCGATCTACTCACGATTTCCCCCAAGCTCATCGCCGAGCTTGACGGCTCCTTTGCCCCCGTGACGGCGCATCTGTGCGCCGAGGCGATCGAGCCGGGCGAGCCCATCGCCATCACCGAGTCCGAGTTTTTGATGGCGCTCACCACAAGCGCCGTGGCCAGCGACAAGCTGCCCGCGGGCATCCGCAGCTTTGCGGTCGACACCGAAAAGCTGCAGGCGCACCTGAGCTAAAGCCGTGGACAACCGCACCATGTCCGCCACAGCCGCCGCGCACCCCGTGCTCATCGTCGAGCCCGACGACTATCGCAGACGGCGCCATCGCCTGGCCCTGGCGCACGCCCCGGACTTTACCGTGGCCGCCGATGCGCCGGGCAAGCGCCAGGCCCTGGCCTATCTGTCGCGCCACGCCGTCGACTTTGTCGTCACCAACAGCATGCTGCCCGACGGCAACGCCGCCGACATCATCCGCAGCGCCCGCCGCCGCAACCCCGAGTGCCTCGTGCTGGCCGTCTCGGACTGCCAGGACGCCAACATCGTGATGCACACGATCATCTCGGGCGCCGACGGCTACGTGCTTTTTTCCGACGAGCGGGCCGACCTGGCCTCGTGCCTGCGCGTGCTGCAGGCGGGCGGCTCGGCCGTCAGCCCCCTCGTGGCGCGCACCGTGCTGCAGTCGCTGCAAAGCCGTCGCTCGGCCGAAAGCCTGGGCGAGGCCGACCATCCCCTGTCGGCGCGCGAACTCGACATCCTGCGCCTTCTGGCCAAGGGCATTTCCTTTGTGCAGATCAGCCAGGTGCTGGCTCTGTCGCAGTCCACGGTGAGCACGCACGCCAAAAACATGTACCGCAAGCTTGACGTGCACTCGCGCAGTCAGGCCGTGCTGCGCGCCCGGCAGATGCGCATTCTTTGAGCGTTCTCTGCGTAAGACAGCGCTCGCGGGCCCGCGGCCGATATCGTTACAATATGTTTTTGCACGCGCGTTTTTCGGCAGTGCCCCGCACTGCGATGCCGCGCCTTTTGTAGGGGCGCCCGTTTCCCTGAGACGGCCGCGCCCGGCTCCTGATTCGCTTTTTTCATTACGAGATGACCCAGTCTGAAAACATCAAAGCGGCGGCCCGCCGTGCCCTGGCCCCGATTGCCCAGGACATGCTCGAGGTCGAGCGCATCATCCGCGAGGAGGTCTCTAGCGCCGTCTCGCGCGTCGACGAAGTCGGCCACTACATCACCGGTGCCGGCGGCAAGCGCATGCGCCCGGCTCTGCTGATTCTGATGGCCCGCGCTATGGGCGCCGATCCGGCCAAGGCCGCCTATCTGGGCGCCGTCATTGAAATTCTTCACACGGCCACGCTCATGCACGACGACGTCGTCGACGAAGGCATGATGCGCCGCGGCCGCGAAACGGCCAACGCCCGCTGGGGCAACGGCACGGCCGTGCTCGTCGGCGACTTTTTCTACACTCGCTCGTTTCAGATGATGGTGCGCGCGGGCAACCTCAAGGTGATGCAGGCCCTGGCCGACGCGGCCAACCGACTGAGCGAAGGCGAAGTGCTGCAGATGAACAATGCGCACAACCCAGACATCACGCTCGAGGACTACTTCGGCGTGATCGAGCGCAAGACGGCGTGCCTGTTTAAGGCCGCCGCCCACATGGCCGCCGCCGTGGCGCAGGCGCCCGCCGAAATGGAAGAGGCGTGCGCGGGCTACGCCCTGCACCTGGGCAACGCCTTTCAGATCGCCGACGACATCCTCGACTATCAGGGTGAAGCCGCCGAAATCGGCAAGAACCTCGGCGCGGATCTGCGCGAAGGCAAGGTCACGCTGCCGCTTTACTACGCCATGCGCCTGACCACCCCGGAAAACCGCGAACGCATCCGCAGCGCCGTTCAAAACGGCGACGGCGACTTTGAGGCGATCAGCAAAATCGTGGTCGAAAGCGGCGCTTTGGCCAAGTGCCTCGAGAAGGCCCGCGAAGAGGTCGAGATAGGGAAAGAAAAATTATCTGCACTTCCCTCTGGACAATTCAAAGAATCTCTGATACAGTTTCTGGCCTTGACGGTTCAGCGCAATAAATAACGCGCCGACAGTCGGGTAATTCGGGGTGTAGCTCAGCCTGGTAGAGTACTACGTTCGGGACGTAGGAGTCGGAGGTTCGAATCCTCTCACCCCGACCAGAATTTCGAAAGGGAAGCGTTTGAAAAAGCGCTTCCCTTTTTCTTTTCCCCGGCCGCGAAAAAGCCTTTGTCCAAACACGCGGTTTTCCCGTGTTGTTTCCGCCCCCGCCCGCCTTAGAATAAAAGCAGGATCACCGTTTGTCCCCGTGCGCAAAAGCACCGGCCGGCGCGGTGTTCGGACGCGATTGAACACTTAAGAAAGGGGATTCGGTATGACAATGATCATTGGTCTGACCGGCGGCATCGCCTGCGGCAAAACGGCTGCGACGGATGTTTTTCGCAAACTCGGCGTTCCGGTGATCGACGCCGATGAGGCCAGCCGCGCACTGACGGGCCCCGGCGGCAAAGCGCTGCCCGAAGTGGCGCTGGCCTTCGGCGCCGACATGATCGACGCGCAGGGCATGAAGCGCGATCTGATGCGCGACATCATCTTCTCCGACCCGCACGCCAAGGAAAAGCTCGAAGGCATCCTGCATCCGATGATCAAGCGCGAGATGTTCGAGCAGCTCAAGACCGTTAAGGCGCCCTATGTGATTTTGTCGGTGCCGCTGCTGCTCGAAAGCGGCCGCTGGGCCGACGCCGTCAAGCGCGTTCTGGTCATTGACGTCTCGGAAGACGAACAGATCAACCGCCTCGTCTACGACCGCCACATGAGCGAAGAGCAGGCCCGCGCGATCATCGACTCGCAGATTTCCCGCGACAAGCGCATCGCGGCGGCCGACGATCTGATCGACAACAGCGGCACGCTCGAAGAGCTCGAGGAAAAGGTCAAGGGCCTGCACGCCTTCTACCTGAAGATGGCCGAAGGCGAACTGCACTGACGGTGGAAAAAAGGCGCTGCGCCCGCCTCGGATCCTCGTCCGCGTGCGGGGCCGGCGCCTTTGCTGTTTGTGTCCGTCGCCAGCTCGTGAGGGCCGCGTATCGGCGCCGCACCAATGAAGGGCGGCGCCTTACTTTTTCTTGGCCTCCTCTTCCTGCTGCTCCTTTTGCATCTTTTCGAGCTGCTCGACAATCAGGTCGGGGTCGGCCGAGCCCGGCTCGCCGTGAATGACGTAGCCGCCGCTGGCCCACTCCCCAAGGTCAATGAGCTTGCAGCGCTCGCTGCAAAACGGCCGCCAGGGACTCTTGATGTCGTATTCGTGCAGTTTGCGGCACGTCGGGCATTTGACCATCATTTTTTTGTCTTCCTCAAATTTCAACGTAAAGACCCTGCGCGCCCAGCGCCAGAGCCTGCGCGTCGCGCGCCTCGTCCGTGCTCGGCACATAAAGGGGCAGACGCTGCTGCGCGCCCTTTAAAACCGCCGTCGCGTCGGCCCCATAGGAAAGCGCCCCCACAAGGGCGGTCTGCAGATCCGTCGAGCGCACCTGCTCTTGGTGATCAAAGACGCCGGCGCACACAATGAGCCGCACCGCCAGGCGATCGGCCAGCGCCTGAAACGCAGGCGTGGCCTGCGTGGCCATCAGCGCCGCGGCACCACTTTGCACAAAGTCGCGCTCCAGCGTGGATGAGGCCGCATCGCGCACCAGCGCTACGCGCTCGGGAAGATGCAAGCGTTCAATCACAAGATCGCAGAAGGGCAGCAGCTTTTCGCTCATGGCTTCTTCCAGCGAAGCAAACCAGCGCCAGGTCTGCCCCTCGCGCGAGTGCGGCTCACCGCTCCACTTGGTGATGCGGCACACATGCAGCCGCACGTAGGCGTGCGGGTAGTCGCGCTCAAAGACGAACCAGGGCGAGGCCTCGACGACGTTGACGCCGAGCTCCTCATCGTATTCGCGCGCCAGGGTTTGCAAAAGATGCTCACCCTCTTCGCGCTTGCCGCCCGGAAACTCCCACCAGCCCTCAAAGGGCTTGCCCTCGGGGCGGCTGGCCATCAGAAAGCGGCCTTGGCCATCGAGCAACACGCCGATGGCCACTTCGGTGACGGTGCGCATCACGCCTCCTTTTGTCCAGCTTGTTTGAGCGCTTCGCGCCCGCTCACCATCTTGGCAAACTGCAGCGCTACGCGCCCGCTGCGCCCGCCTCTTTCCAGGGCCCACTGCAGAGCCTCCAGGCGCAGCGCTTCGGACGTGCGCACGTCCCGGGGCACCGGATAGAGCTCAAAGGCCTGATCGAGCACGCGCAGGTATTCGGCCTGCGTGAAGGGATAAAACGAGAGCCACAGCCCGAAGCGCTCGGCCAGCGAGAGCTTTTCCTCGAGCACTTCGCCCGGGTGCAGATCGCCGTTTTCATCAAGGTGCGAGGTCATGTTGTCGCTGGCGGGCTCGGGCATCAGATGACGGCGGTTGCTGGTGGCGTACACGAGGATGCGGCTGCCGCCCGTGGCCACCGACCCGTCAAGCGCCGCCTTGAGGGCCTTGTAGCCGCTCTCGCCCAACTCAAAGGACAGATCGTCGCAGTAAAGGATGAAGCGCTCGCCTCGCCCTTCAATGACCCTGACGATCTCAAAGAGATCATTGAGGTCTTCCTTGCCGACTTCAATCAGGCGCAGGCCCTCTTGGAAAAAGCGCGCCGCGCAGCCGCGGATGAGCGAGCTCTTGCCCGTGCCGCGCGCGCCGGTGAGCAGCACGTTGTTGGAGGGCAGTCCCCGCACAAAGGCCGCGGTGTTCTCGAGCAGCAGCTTTTTCTGCCGCTCCACGTACAGGAGCCCGTCGAGATCGACCGAGGCAAAGGAGTGCACGGGCTCGAGGCGCCCGAGCTCGGTGCCCAGGTACGTGCGCTTGGCCCAGCGGTAGGCCGGAGCCGACCAGTCGAACGATTCGGGCGCGGGCGGCAGCAGCGTCGAGAAGCGCCGCAGCAGATCCTCGACGAGCGCGGCGGGCAGCGTCACGTCGCCGGCATTGATGGACTTATCCGTCGTCATAAATTCGGACGGCGCCGCAGCCGTGCGTCTCGATGCGCACGGCGGGCGCCGTTGGGTTGTTGTCGGTTAACGAAAGCCGCGGCGCATCAGCTGCGGTAGTCGGCGTTGATCGAGACGTAGTCGTGCGACAGGTCCGTCGTCCAAACGGTCTCGGCCTGCGCACCGCGGCCCAGGTCGATGCGCACGGCGATTTCGGGCTTGGCCATCACGCGCACGCCGTCCTCTTCGCGGTACTCGGCCGCGCGGCCGCCGTTGCGGGCCACCTGCACGTCGTCGAGCCACAGATTGACCTTGGTGGCGTCCAAATCCTCGATGCGCGAATTGCCCACCGCGGCCAGAATGCGGCCGAGGTTGGGGTCGCTCGCAAAGAAGGCGGTCTTGACGAGGGGCGAGTGAGCCACCGCGTAGGCGACCTTGAGCGCTTCGGCCTTGGAGTCGGCGCCGTCGACGTGAATCGTGATGAACTTGGTGGCGCCTTCGCCGTCGCGGATCATGGACTGAGCCAGGTGCTGCGCCACGATCGTCAGGGCATCGATGAGGGCGGGCAGACGCGGATCGTCGATGGTGTCGATCTTGAGTTCGCTCTTACCCGTGGCAATCGTGATGAACGAGTCGTTCGTGCTCGTGTCGCCGTCGACGGTGATGCGGTTAAAGCTCGAATCGGCCACGCGCTTGGCCACGAGGGCGAGCACGTCGGGCGCCACGCCCGCGTCGGTGGCGATAAAGCCAAGCATCGTGGCCATGTTCGGTTCGATCATGCCCGAGCCCTTGCTGATGCCCGTGACGTTCACGAGTTTGCCGTCGATGACGGCCTTGGTCGAGAAGGCCTTCTGCACCGTGTCGGTCGTCATGATGGCCTGCGCGGCTTCCATCCAGTTGTCCTCGCCCAGGTTTTCGCAAGCCTTGGGAAGACCGGCCAGCAGTCGGTCCATGGGCAACGGCTCCATGATCACGCCCGTGGAAAAGACGAGCGTTTCCTCGGGCTTGCAGCCCAGGAGCTTGGCGAGGGCCTCACAGGTCGCGTTGGCGTCCTTCAGACCCGTTTCCCCCGTGCCCGCATTGGCGATGCCGGTGTTGACCACCAAGCCGCGCACGGCCTTGGTGACGGCCTGGTGCGCGCGGCAGACCTGCACGGGCGCGGCAGCAAAACGGTTGCGCGTGAAAACGCCCGCGGCGTTGGTGCCCGGGGCAAAGCGCATCACCATCATGTCGCGGCGGTTCTGCTTGCGGATCGCCGCCATCGTGGTGCCGAGTTCGACACCCGCAATCGGGAAAATCGTCTTGGGATCGGGGGCCGAAAGATTGACAGCCATTGCGACCTACTCCTTGCGTTGTTCTTGTGTTTTGGCGCACGGCCGCCCGAAGGAAGGCGACCGCACGATCGTGTCGCTCTATTATGCCGCGCCCTCGCGCAAGGGTGTGGGCGAAAGCAGGGCGAACGCATGTAATGCTTATATGAGCTTTTGAGAACAGGCAATGCACTGAAG
>ERZ1026848.1221-NODE-1221-length-13771-cov-4.444299_pt1 | contig 13771 bp, 7 predicted proteins | sample MGYA00380154_ERZ1026848 | MGnify/ENA primary metagenome ERZ1026848 (study PRJEB33269, sample SAMEA4719790) | human gut metagenome | biome: human-associated habitat; feature: organic feature; material: feces | place: Cameroon | collected 2013-10 ...
CGTGCAGCTTTACTGTGAGGCTCCCCAGGGAAAACTGGGCAAAGCCGCAAGGGTTCTCTGCGGTTTTGAAAAAACAAAGCTGTTAGCTCCCGGAGAGGAACAGCTCCTTACTGTTACCGTTCCCGTAAAATCTCTGGCTTCCTATGATGACTCCGGTGTAACCGGCCATCGTTTCTCCTATGTTCTGGAAGCCGGCACCTATCATTTTTATGTAGGAAACAATGTCAGAAACGCAGCTCTTTCCCTTGGCGTTTCTATTTCCGACACAGTTGTCACAGAGCAGCTTACCCAGGCGCTTGCACCGGTAAAAGCTTTCAGGCGTTTCAAACCGGTTGTCAATGACAAGGCTGCCGGTTCCTACGAAATAACCACAGAGGATGTTCCACTGAATGAAGTGGACGAACCTGAGAGAAGACTTTCCCTTCTTCCCGCCGAAATTCCTTACACCGGCGATTTGGGTATCAAACTTGCGGATGTATTAAAGGGTACCCACAGCATGGATGAATTTATCGGTCAGTTATCCGACGAAGACCTTTCCTGCATTATCCGCGGCGAAGGTATGGGCAGCCCCAAGGTTACTCCCGGTACGGCTGCTGCCTTCGGCGGCGTGGCAAAGAGCCTGACCGAGTTCGGTATTCCCTGCGGCTGCTGCGACGACGGTCCTTCCGGCATGCGTTTAGACTGCGGCACCAAGGCGTTCAGCCTTCCCATCGGCACCATGATTGCCGCTACCTTCAACAAAGAACTGGTGGAAGAGCTGTTTGTCTGCATGGGACTGGAAATGATTACCAACAAGGTTGACTGCCTCTTGGGACCCGGCATGAACATTCACCGTCACCCCTTAAACGGCAGAAACTTTGAATACTTCTCCGAAGACCCTCTGCTGACCGGTCAGATGGCAACTGCTGAATTAAAGGGACTGCATTCCGTAGGCGTTACCGGCACCATCAAGCATTTCTGCGGAAACAATCAGGAAACCGGCCGTCACTTTGTAGACAACATTGCTTCCGAGCGTGCGCTTCGTGAGATTTACTTAAAGGGCTTTGAAATCGCCGTAAAGGAAGGAAATGCCGACTCCATCATGACCACCTACGGTCCCGTAAACGGTCTCTGGACAGCGGGAAACTTTGACTTAAACACCGTTATTCTCAGAAACGAATGGGGCTTTACCGGTTTTACCATGACCGACTGGTGGGCAGACATCAACGAGCGCGGCACCAGCCAGAACAAGACCAACTTCGCTGCTATGGCAAAAGCCCAGAACGATATCTTTATGGTTTGCGCAGATGGGGAAAAGAACGACGACAACACCCTTGAGAGCTTAAAGAACGGCACCCTGCTCCGTGCAGAGCTGCAGCGCAATGCTAAGAATATCTGCCGCTTCCTGCTGCACACCCCTGCCATGAACCGACTGCTTGGCGAGCCGGATGAAATTACCATTGTAAACAGACCTGCGGAGGATACCCCCAGTGACGAACCGGTTATCTTCTACGATGTATATGATGATGATTTTACCCTTCCTCTCGAAGACATCTGCACGGACAGAGGCACCAGCTACAGCTTCGGCTTAAAGGTACACAATCCTTCTTATTATAAGGTAACTCTGACCGCCAGCTCCACCCAGGGCGAACTGGCGCAGATTCCGGTTACTTTGTTCTCTTTGGGCAGTGCAAGCGGTACCTTTACCTGGAACGGCACGGACGGAAAACCGGTTTCCTACGAAAAGGAAATCCCCATGTTTTCTCCGTTTACCTCTATCCGCCTGTTCTTTGCCCAGAGCGGCTTAAAAATGCTGAGCATCCGCTTTGACAGAGTGGAAAAAGACATTCCCTGGAGTGAACTGTAAGCCGCCTGCTTGCGCATGGATACTCCGGAAAAATTCGAACGAACCCTTTGAGAAATGAGGTCATAATATGGCAACCCTCGTAAAAGATATGACGCACGGCAGGGAAACGCCCCTGCTTCTGCGTTTCATGCTCCCCATGCTTTTGGGCAATCTGTTCCAGCAGGTATACAATCTGGCCGACAGCGTCATCGTCGGTCAGCATGAGGGGGCAAACGCCCTCGGCTCCATCGGCTGCACCGGCTCCATTACCTTTTTGTTTTTCTCCTTCTGCAACGGTCTGTCCATGGGCGCCGGCATTCTGATTGCGCAGTATTTCGGCTCCGGCAGGGGGGACAAGGTAAAGCAGACGCTTGCCAATGCCTTTTATATCCAGATGATTTCCGGCGTGCTGCTCAGTATCATCGGTTATCTGTCGGCAAGGCCAATTTTAACCTTATTAAAAACGCCTGCCGGTCAGATAGACGGTGCCACGACATATCTGGAAATCGTGTGTCTGGGTACGCTGGCAGTTTCCTTGTATAACTATGCGGCACAGACCATGCGTGCCCTGGGTGATTCCCGGACACCTTTGATTTTTCTGATTGTTGCCTGCCTGATCAATGTTTTCTTAGACCTTTTACTGGTCGTGGGATTAAACATGGGCATAATGGGCGCAGCGCTTGCCACCGTGCTTTCCCAGTGTATTTCCGCTGTTTGCAGCCTGTTGTACGGCTTTTGGAAAAATCCTTATTTTAAGCTAAAAAGAGAACATTTGCGATTTGACCGCGAAATTTCTGCGAAGTGCTTTCAGATTGGTCTGCCGTTGGCGGCACAGAGTATTCTGATTTCCATTTCCTGTGTAATCCTGCAGAGAGTGGTAAATGGATTTGAAGAGGCGGTCGTCAGTGCGTTTACCGCCACGACACGTATTGAACAGTTGGTACAACAGCCGTTTAATTCCCTCGGCAGCGCCGTTTCCACCTTTACGGGACAGAATATGGGTGCCGGAAAAACCGACCGTGTAAAGACTGCTTTTCACAAGAGTATCTGGATTGCTGCCGTGATCAGTCTGTCCATGCTGATTGCCTGCTACGCAGCCGGTTCCTTTATGATAAGGTGCTTTGTCAATGACCCGGAGGTCATCCGTATCGGCGCCATGGGTCTGCGCATCACCAGCCTGATGTTCTTCCCTCTCGGTATGATTTACATTACCAGAGGTCTGTTGAACGGTGCCGGCGATGCCTTTTATGCCATGATTAACGGTGTCGTGGAGGTCACCGGACGTGTGGGCTTCTCCCTGCTTCTCGTTGTGATTTTCCCCATCGGCATCCGTGCCGTTTGGTTTGCAACCGGGCTTACCTGGGTGATTACCGCCCTCGCAGGAATTATCCGCTACCGGCAGGGTAAATGGCTGAAATATCACCTGAATTAGATTATCTTATCAGCGCAGACATCCACCCACTCGCGGCAGCCGGAATACTGCTCTATTTCGGATATGCTCAATTCAATGGCGCTGTTACTGCTGCCGCATGCCGGATATACCGTTTCGTATTCCTTCAGCGAGTCATCCAAATAAACTTCTACACCGTCTTTTACGGCAAAGGGGCATACTCCTCCGGGAGCATGTCCCACGAATTCTGTAAGCTCTTCTGCCGTGAGCATTTTGGCTTTTTTCCCGAATTTTGCTTTATATTTGGAATTGCTGATTTTCCGGTCGCCCGCCGTTACGATTAAAATCGGTCTGTCCTCCACCATAAAGGACAGTGTCTTGGCGATTCTGCCCGGTTCGCAGTGCAGGGCTTCCGCCGCCAGTGCCACGGTTGCGCTGGACACCGGAAATTCCAACACCCGCTCTTCCATTCCTTTTTCCCTGAAATAAGATTTAACAGCTTCTACTGACATAAATGTTTCCTTTCTAAATTGACATATTGGTTTTCATAGGTTATGTTATAACTACTACTCAAATAAAACAATTGATTTCTTTTATCATCACCAGCAAAAGGCAGAAAAGAAAGTGAGTGAATACATTGAAATAAATCCTGTATTCTGTCCATACTGATACTGTACGCTTTTAGAAAGGATGCTCCGAATGGAAGAAAACCTGATGGAAAACGAAAAACTGTCCTCCGTAATGGACAATGTGGAAAAGGTGATTGTCGGCAAACGGACCTCCATTGCCCTGCTGCTGACAGCCATGCTGGCGGGCGGCCACATTCTGATAGAGGACGTTCCCGGTGTGGGAAAAACCCAGCTCGTTGCCTCGGTGGCACGTTCCTGTAACGGGAAATTCAACCGTCTGCAGCTTACCCCCGATGTCATGCCGTCGGACATCACCGGCTTTACCATGATAAACCCGGCAACCAGAGAAACCGAATTCCGGGAAGGCGCTGTCTTCTGTAATTTTCTGTTAGCCGACGAAATCAACCGTTCCTCCCCCAAGACACAATCCGCCTTGTTGGAAATAATGGAAGAAGGACAGGTCAGCATGGAAGGAAAAACCTACCGGCTGCCCCAGCCTTTTATGGTGCTTGCTACCCAGAACCCTGTGGAAACCTACGGCACCTACCACCTGCCGGAAGCGCAGATGGACCGTTTCCTTATGAAAATCAGCATGGGGTACCCGGAAAAGGAGGAGGAACTTGCCATTCTCAGAAGAAGTGCGGATGCAGCTCCCGCCAACCTGTCCGCGGTCATTTCCCTGGAAGAAATCGTGGCGCTGAAAGAAAAGGTGGAGCACATCCATATCAGCCCCCGTCTGGAAGAATACATTGTAAATCTTGCGGAAGCTACCAGAGACTCCGAATACATCCGGCTGGGTGTCAGCCCCAGAGGCTCCCTCGCCCTGCACCGGACAGCAAGAGCTTATGCCGTTTTATGCGGCAGAGATTATGTGTTGCCCGATGATATCAAATTTCTGGCGCCGTTTGTCCTGACGCACCGCATTATCATTTCGCCCAAAGGGAAATCCGTTTTAGGCTCCCCCGAAGAAGTGCTCGCCCAGCTTTTACGCACCCTTACCGTTCCTACGGAATAGCAGAAATTCCATACGAACAGAATAATGGAAATTCCCTGTAACACAAAGAAGGTTACCTATGAATAAGATGTTTCCCTTGAAATCCTTTTTCTCCGGGACGGAAAAAAGGAAAGAAAAGAAAAACTCCCGCCTGAGCGGTATACCGGGCTATCTTCTGTCCATCGGTCTCTGTACTGTATTTGCTCTGTATTGCAGTGGCCGTGTGGGCTGGTTTCTGGTGCTTACTTTTATCTGTGCTCCCATTCTTTCCCTGCTGTTTACCCTGTTGTTCCGCAAACAGATTACCGCCGCGTGCATGCTGGAAACACCGCTTGCCGCCAAGGGAGAGCATGGTATTCTCACTGTGAGCCTGCAAAGCAAAGGCTTTTTGCCCTCCCCGTTTGTAACCATAACTTTTACGGACTCCCCCTATCTTACCTGTGGGGAACCGCTTCTGACTCTGTCCCTGCTGCCCCGTTCAACCGAAACCGTTTCCTTTAACTTTACAGCCTCTGTCTGTGGTGCCTCCTTTGTCGGTATTAAGGAAATCCGCATCTGGGATTATCTGGGCCTCTTTTCTTTTACCGCTCCCGTACCGGATGCACAGGAAATCCATGTAGTCCCGGACATTGCCGAGGTATCTTCCGACGAAGACTATATTCTGGAAATCTACCGGCAGTCCACAGAAACCGGAGACAGTGAGGAAACCATTGATGCCGGCTCCACACTGTTTGGCGGCTTTCCGGGCTTTGAACACCGGGAATATGTACCGGGAGACCCCTTAAAACGAATTAACTGGAAGCTTTCTGCCAAGAGGGACAAACTCTACGTGCGTCTGGACGAAGAAACCGCTTCCTCCAGGGTGTGCATCTTACTTGACACCCTCTTGCAGGCAGGGGAAGAAGATTTGCAGAACCTGCCCCCTGATTTATATGCGATTGCAAAACCGGATATGGCGCTGCCGCTTCTTGCCCAGAACGCCATGGAAACCTCCCTTGGCATTGCCCGCGCACTTCTTCACAACAGCCTCACGGTTTCCTACCTGTACCTTTCTCCAGATACAGGGGATTTCCGGGAAATGTCTCTCCGGAAAGAGGAGGATATTCCTGAGCTGGCAAAGGAACTGGCGGCTTATTCTTTTTCCGCAGAAAGACGGATTCTGCCGGATAATCTGACATCCGATATGCCTCTGCTTATCTGCACACCCGGCAGAACGGACGCCGCAGACTTCCGCGGCTGCATCGTTTATTCTGCCCTGACCGGCAAAGGAGCTTTGCTATGATACGTGATTTTCTTTCCGCTCACAAAACTGAATGCGGGGCCTATGCTCTGGTGCTTACTCTGTGTTTTTCCCTGTTTGTCATCTATGATGCCTTTTCGGGAACCGCCGCACTGTTCCTTATTCCCGGGACACTTCTTATCTGTGCCGCTTATTTTTTCCTGTGCGCCTTTGTGGAAAAGCATAGATTTATCGGCTCTGTCCTGTTCGGTTTTGTGCTTTTTATTGTAGTAAGACTCTTTATATTCTTTTCCCGTTACGGCATGAGCGCCTATCAGGCAGTCTTTCTGGAATGGATGCTGACAAAGGGAAGCAATGCGGAAGGAGCCGTATTTTTTCTGATTTCCCTGTTTCTGTTCTTTACGTTCTTCTTTTCTGTGACCGTTTACTACTTTTCCAAGGTATTGTACCGGATGTTTTTTCTCACCTTAATCAGCCTCATACCCTGTGTACTGTATGTAAAGGTTATGTCCGAAATCAACAACGTAAGCCTGGTACTCATTGCCCTCTGCAACGTGGCTGTCTTTATCCTGCACCGCAATTCCCTGCGGGATATGGGAAAAGTCACCAAAAAAGCCACACTGATTGCTTCCGGCGCCGTGTTCATGCTTATGATTTTCCTTGTGGCGTCCGCTATTCCCAAACAGCAGGAAGCTCCTTACTACGATGAATTTGAAGACCTGTTCATGGGCGGCGACACCTCCTCCGATATCGAAGACAGTTTTTCTGACTTAAGCGAATTTTCCGGGGATGCTTCCGGCTTTTTAAGCCAGTCCAACCGGAAAATGTACTCCCTTTACGGCAGTACCGCTTCCTACTTAAAACGCCAGAATTTTGATTATTATGACTTTACAAAAGACCGCTGGTATGCGGATGGAACCTATTCCACCACATATTCGACACCGGAAAACTGGGAGGCTGTGGAGCAGTACAAAAATCTGCCCTCCCTCCATTCTGCCCTGCTGGCGGCAGAAGAATATGAGCCGGGCTTTCTGGAGTCTCATAATTTAAATGAAATCAAAGACTTGCGACTGCCCCTAAGCCTTCTGCAGACAACAAGAATCCAGTCGGAGAATTTCGGTGCCGCTTATTTTCTCGTTCCTTCTAACGTCATCTGTCTGGATGTGGGAGAACTGCAGGACTCCTGCCGGGTAACTCCCGGGGGTGCCTTTTTCTCCGAAGAGGGAGCCCATCCGCTCAATTTCCAGTACTCCTACAGTTACTACACCGACTACGTCTATTACAATAGCTGGATTTTGGCAGGCGGTGTGGATTTTGACAATGAAGAAGCCCTGAAGCTTCTGACCGACCTCCGCAACGTGCTGCAGGAACACGAGGATGTCTGGTACAATACTGCCTCCTCCTATCTGCACCAGCAGATTGAAGCCGACTATTACCGGGAGCTGTGTGCGGAAAATACTGCGGAAATTTCTTCGGAATTAAAGGATTTTGCGCTGTCCCTGACGGATGGGCTTTCCAATGACTATGAAAAAGCCGCCGCCATTGAAAGCTTTTTCCAGACCGGAGGATTTACTTACGATTTGCAGTATCATGCCCCGGATGATTCCCCGGAATATTTCCTGTTTACCGGAAAAACCGGCACCTGCTCGGACTTTGCTTCCGCTTATGTGCTGCTTGCCAGAGCCGCCGGACTGACCGTCCGCTATGCGGAAGGATACACCCCCGAGGCAGAGGGCGGCAACCGTTATGTCATTAAAAACCGTGACTCCCATGCCTTTCCGGAGGTATTTATCCAGAATATCGGCTGGATGGTATTTGAACCCACGGTAGCTTCTACGGGAAACGGCAGCCCTCTGCGCTTTTTATCCCGGCTTCGCATGGACTACGGTTTAATGGCGGTAATCGCCTTTTTCCTTGTGGTTCTGACAGTGCTTGCCACCGTTTTACGGTTCCTGCTGCCCCTTCTTACGGAATGGGCATTCCGTATCCGTCTTCATGTTACTTCCGTTCCCTACGGCACGTTATTGGCCTATAAGCGCCTGTTAAAAAAGGGAGGCCGTGTTTTCCGGGAGAATTTAAAAAGTAAAACACCCCATGAACTTTCCGAACTCTTCCTGTCCATAGGGTGTGATATTTCCTGTCTGTGTCATTATGCCGAGCAGATTTTGTATGCACCGGGCTTTGTAGCGCCCATCACGCAGAAGCAGCTCTGTGAGAATTACGCTTCCGCCTGCAAGGCTTTACGGCGTTACCGTAAGACCGGACGGTCCGGTAATCATAAAGCCGATGTCTGAAATGTTTCCGCCTGCGGGAATTACGCCGTTGTAGCTTTCATTGGTTACATGCAGGGTATTTCCGTTTGCGGAATATTTTCCGCTCCAGCCGCTGGAAAAAGCGATATCACCGCTGAAGTGAATGTCGATTGCCCACTGGCTGGTGTCGGAACTTCCGGGATTTTCTAACTTCACGTCAAACTGGTAGCAGGTCTTGCCGCCGTCCTCCCAGCTGCTCTTTAAGGTTGCTGTTCCGTTTAAGCCGCTGCTCGTAAACGAAAAGCTCTGACCGCCGTTGTTCTGATTGTTTCCGTTGTTATTATTGTTCTGTCCGCTGTTACTGCTCTGTCCGCTGTTACTGCTCTGTCCGTTTTTGCTGTTGTTCTTTCCGCCGGACTGGCTGTTCTTTGCGGCATCCTTGGAATTTCCAACGGCGCTGTTTCCGGTCAGGGTCTTATAAAGCCATTTTCCCGTCTCGCTTAAATCGCTCTCCGTAAAATCAGAAGTCTTGTTGCAGGAGCTGCTGATTAATGCAGAGGTTTCATTTTTATTGGAAAGACTCCATGCCACATAACTGATGCCGTATTCGTTAATCACATCCATCCATTTCTGTGCCTGGTCATAATCCACGCCGCCGTTTCCGCTGGCATCGCAGATACTGAACTCACTGATAAATACAGGCAGTCCCGCCTTAATGGCATTTACCATGGTGTTGCGCAGATCATCCTTGTGCGTTGCCGCATAAAAATGCAGGGTGTACATGATGTTGTCATAGCCGGTAATCGGATCCGCCGCCGCTTCGTCCACGCGCTGGGACCAGTTTGGAGTACCTACAATAATGATGGCATCGTCATCGTACTTGCGGATAATGGGAATAATGTCCTCCGCATATTTCTTTACATCGCTCCAGCTTGTGCCGCCGCAGGGCTCATTGCAGATTTCATAGAGAATATTGTTCTGGTCGGCATAGGTTTTTGCCATTTCTTCAAAGAATTTCTTGGCTTCATCCTCATAGACCAACGGGCTGTTCTCATTCAGCACATGCCAGTCGATAATCACATACATATCGTTGTCGGTTGCATACTGGACGCCGCGCTTCACGATATTTTTCAAATCTTCCTTATTGCCGTCGGTACAGTAACCGCTGTTTTCATGGGTATACATGGCAAGACGCATGACATTTACATTCCACTCGTTACGGAACTGGCGGAATGCATTCTGGTCCACGTATGTGGGGAACCAGCCGATGCCGTGGGTACTGATGCCCTTAAGCTGCACCGGATTGCCGTTTTCGTCCACAAGCTGGGTACCGTCCACGGAAAGAGCACCGCATACGGAAGGTACCGCCAGGTCATAGTCCACTGTCTTTGCCTCCGCATCCTTATCGTTTTCCGGGTCTGTCAGGCTTTCGTCCCTGCCATCGTTCTCCGTTTCGCCTTTGTTGTCGCCTGCGTTATTTTCCGCCGGTGAGCTCTCGCCGTTTTCCTCTGCCGGCTGCGTTTCCGCTTCCGCAGTCACCCTGGTTTCTGCGCTGCCGTCCGCCGTCAAGAGCTTGTTTGCCTGGTTCCACTTACCGTATGCCAGTATCAGAAGTACTACTCCGGTTACGCAGAGTACCGCTCCGGTAATGACCAAAATCAGACCTGTTTTTTTCTTCATTCGCCTGTGCCCCTCCTGTTTTTGCCTAACAATACCCCGTATTGTTGCTTGTTATAAGTTTATTGAAACAGCATGTAATACTGCAATTTCTGATAAGAAAGTAAAGTATCCTCCCCTGAAACGGACTCATCCGTATACCGGGTTTCTTCCGCGGAGATAACCGGGATTTCCTGCCGGAACTCCTCTAAATACTGCTGATAGGGTGACAGGGGAAGCCCCGCCGTCTGCATCACTTTACCGGATAAATAATTGGCGCTGATTTCCACATCCTGTTCTTCCGCAATGTCGAAGTTTGCCCAGATGACAAAGGGCACCACATACCGGTCCTTCTGTTCTTCATCCGTCAGTGTCGCACCGGATTTGCCGTTTGCCTGAAGCACCGGCTCCACCACGGAGTCCGTGGGCTGGTGGTCACCGAAGAAAACAATGATGGTCTTTTCCTCCTGCTCGGAGAAATACCGCACCAGGCTTTCGAGCGCCGTATCCGTCTGCTTCATCAGGGACAGATAGGTATTGATGGCATCCGTTCCACCATCCTTAAGTGCCACATCCGGTGTAAAGTTATCAAATTTATCCGTGTATCCCGAATGGTTCTGCATGGTTACCTCGAAGAAAAATAAGGGGTCACTTCCTTTTTTCTCGTAGGCTCTCTTGATAAAGTTAAACGCCGTTTCATCACTGACATAGCTGCGCAGCCTGCCCGTCTGGGGAAAACTGTCTATGAAATCCGCCCGCTCAAATCCAAGCAGCGGATATACCGTTTCCCGGTCCCAGCCGGAAGCCTTGTAGGGGTGTGCGGCTCTTGTGGTATAGCCGAGGGACTTCAGATAAGAAGCCAGCGACTCGGTTTCCTCATGGATATACTGCTGATAGGCCACACTTCCCTGAGGGAGAAATGCCATGGTATTGCCGGTTAAAAATTCAAATTCCGTATTGGCGGTGTTGCCGCCCTTGACCGATACATGCAGTTTTCCGGTAATAGTATTTTCCGCACCGTTCTGCAGGGAATGTACGAACGGCATGTAGTCCATGCTGGCATCTACCTCGCCCAGCACCGCCGGGTCGGAAAACGCTTCGTCCATAATGACTATGATATTGGGTCTGTCCGTCACCTCGCCAACGGATTTTTCGGCAAGCAGCGCTGCCTCTTCCTCCGCATCGTAGCCGTCCGGCACATCCACATCAATGTACTGCAGCTCTAATAGAAATGCCACCGCCGTACCGTCCTTGTAGCTCATGGTCGTCGGGGTAAACAGCTTGTCGTACATCCTGATGTCCTGCTCCACGAATTCCTCATTGTGAAGCAGATTGATATACACACCAAGCAGCACCAGCGCGCTTAACGCACTGACACTGCGGAATATCCAGCCCTTTTTCAGTTTATTCTTTCCGAACAGAATAATCACCACCGCAAGCAGGGCAAATCCTGTCATGGCTGCCAGCGCCCGGGTTGTCAGGGTATAGGAAAAATTGTCCGCCACGCTTAACGCCGTGCCGATGGAATAAAAATCCCATGGCTGGATGGGTTGTGAGCGGAACTTCAATACAAAATAATTGGCAAGACCGTATATAAAAAAGATGCCGGTTTCCAGAAGGAGGGCTATCCGCAGTCTGCCGGTTACCGTGTAAAACAATACCATCAGTAACTCAAAGAAAATAATGTTGTAAATCTGGATACCCGTCCGCATATCCTTAAACGGATTGTGGGTAAACCATTCAAACAGATAAAACACAAAAATCGGTACTAAAAGGGCCAGTACCGTTTTTGCTATTTCTTTTTTATGAAATTTCATACTAAAACCTTTCCCTACAAAATTCTTCTTACCGACAAAATGGTTCTGTAGGTTGCCTTGCTTACCTTGATGCCGGTTCTTGCGCTGCTGGCGTGCACAATGTAGCCGCCGCCGATATAGAGCGCCACATGTCCATCATAGCAGATCAAATCGCCCGGCTGGGCATTTTCATAGGAAACTTCCTTACCTGCGCTCCGCTGGGAATAGGATGTGCGGGGAAGAGAATAATTAAAATCACTGTAAATACGGTAGGTAAAGCCGGAACAATCCGCACCCTTCGTAAGGCTGGTGCCGCCCGCAACGTAAGGATTGCCGATAAACTGGCAACCGTACCGGGCTATCTGCTTTCCTAAGTCACTTCCCTTGGCATTGTTGATAATCTCCGCCACATTAGTGCTGACGGTGTAGGTACCGTTTGCCGCATTCTTTCTTTTCTGCTCATCCTGCAGTTTCTTTAAGTCCGCCTGCTCCTGCTTGATCTTCGCCGTCAGAGCCTTGGCTTCCTGCCTTGCTTTGGCAATCTGCGTATCAAAGTCCGCAGACTGCTTTTTCTTTTCCGCAAGCAGAACGTCAAGCTGTGCCTTCTGATCTTCCATGGACTGTTTATCCACTAAAAGCGCTGCCTTGTCAACCTCAAGCTGGTCCCAGATTTCCTTGGTTTCCACACGGGAAGCCTCGTACTCATCCAGAAGCTTCTTGTCATAAGAATAAACCGCCTCTATGTAGCTGGCATTGTTCAGAATTTCACTGAAGGAAGATGCGGAAAAAATGGTGTTCAGGTAATCCGTCTCGCCGGTTTCATACATGAACTGAATCTGGCTGACCATGGCAGCATACTGCGTTTCTTCTTTTTCTTTTGCTTCTTCATACAGAGCTTCCGTGGTCTCAATATCCGCTTCCTTGGTGGCGATGTTTTCCTCGAGGACGCCGATTTCTGCCATTGTGTTTAAGAGCTCCGCATCCAGATCGGAGATTTCCTCTTCCAGCAGATCCTGCTCATCTTCAAGTCCTGCAATGTTGTCGTTGATATTGGAAAGCTGCCCCTGATGGTTTTTGATGTTCTCCTGGATTTCCCCGATGGAGGTTGCATACGCAGGAAGCACCGTACCAAAAAGTATGGCACATACCAATATACAGTTTATAAGTCTTTTGGCTGTCTTTTTCATTGGTCTCCTTCCCACCCGCAGGGCAATCGGGGCAGTGTTTTTACACTGCCCTTTTTTATCTTTTAAAAATTACAGTTCGCAGTTGTTTACGGTTCTGGGGAACGGGATAACGTCGCGGATGTTGCCCATTCCGGTCAGATACATAACACATCTTTCAAAGCCCAGACCAAAGCCGGCATGACGTACGGAACCGTATCTGCGGAGATCAAGATAGAAATCGTAATCTTCCTTCTTCAGTCCCAGTTCATCCATTCTCTGCTCTAAGAGCTCCAACTTATCCTCTCTCTGGCTGCCGCCGATGATTTCGCCGATACCGGGTACTAAGCAGTCCATAGCGGCAACAGTCTTGCCGTCATCGTTTAACTTCATGTAGAATGCCTTGATTTCCTTCGGATAATCGGTAACAAATACCGGGCGCTTGAATTCCTTCTCGGTCAGGTATCTTTCATGCTCGGTCTGTAAATCGCAGCCCCAGAATACCTTATATTCAAATTCATCGTTGTGTTTTTCCAAAATCTTGATGGCATCTGTGTAGGTAACATGACCGAAATCGGAATTTACCACATGCTGCAGTCTTTCAATCAGTCCCTTATCTACATACTGGTTGAAGAATGCCATTTCCGCAGGTGCATTTTCCAGTACATAGCGGATTACATACTTTAACATGCTCTCTGCCAGCACCATGTCGTCTGTCAGGTCTGCAAATGCCATTTCCGGCTCAATCATCCAGAACTCAGCCGCATGACGGGTGGTGTTGGAATTTTCCGCACGGAAGGTAGGTCCGAAGGTATATACATTCTTG
>ERZ1026848.1225-NODE-1225-length-13757-cov-8.004890_pt1 | contig 13757 bp, 16 predicted proteins | sample MGYA00380154_ERZ1026848 | MGnify/ENA primary metagenome ERZ1026848 (study PRJEB33269, sample SAMEA4719790) | human gut metagenome | biome: human-associated habitat; feature: organic feature; material: feces | place: Cameroon | collected 2013-10 ...
CTGCCCTGTCACGGCTAAGCCGTGACTGAGGGGTTGTTGTAATGAAAGTTCAAAAAACTCAGCATTTTTGAAAAATTTCCTTATTCGGAACAATCCCTCCGGCGCTTCGCGCCACCTCCCTTTACACAAGGTAGGCTTTGCTTTTTGCGAAACCACCAAAAATAGGTTTATCGACACGCTCAGCCAAGCTGCAAAACACAGCTTGGCTTTGAATTTTTTATGCTTTCGTTACTGCTTGGGCGAGAAATAGACTTTTCCGGGTTCGAGTGTCTTGCCGTAGATGCTGTAGAGCTCGTGGACGGTGACGAATTCAAATCCCTCGGCGTGCAGCTCGGCGGCTATCTGCTCGAATGCGTCGGCGGTCATTTCGTAGAGATCGTGCATGAGGACTATCTCGCCTCCGGTCGCGTGGTCGACAACGGAGGAAATTATCTTCTGCATGTCCGCGTTGCGCTGAGCCGCGGTTCTGCCCGACCCCTGCCTGTCCTTGTATTTCCAGTCCTCGGTGTCAATGCACCACTGGATGAGCGGGAGGTCGAAGTCCTTCTGAATTCCCTTGTAGTCGCCGTAGGGGACTCTGAACAGAGTCGGCTCAACGCCGATGACCTCTTTGACTATGGCGTTCGTCTTGTTTATCTCCTGCTTGCGCTCCTGCGCGCTTATCTTTCTGAGATTCGCGTGACTCCATGAGTGGCTGCCTATTTCGCATCCCATGGAGTAGGCGCGCTTGACCTCCGCAGAGTAGCTTCCGACGCGCGTGCCGAGGACGAAGAACGTCGCCTTGCCGTTGTATTTCTGGAGCGTGTCGAGGATTCGGTTGGTCGCGATCTTGCTCGGACCGTCGTCAAATGTGAACGCGATATATTTGACCCCCGCGGGGAGATTCGGCTTTTTGTGCTGCGTTGTGCTCTCGGGCTTGGCTGAACCTTGCTGTGTGGTTTCTGTGACTGCCTCTGCGCCGAGCAGAACCTTTGCGGCTTCGGTCGAAAAAATCGGCTTTATATCATTGAGCTGGAATACAGCTTCAACGCAGCCTTTGTCTTCGTCGAAGAGAACGCCCGAATCAAAATAGAATGTCAAGCTGTCGGAGCTTATCGAGAATTTTGTGAAGTTCTTCTTGTCGGCTGAGGTGTTCTGCTTGAACTTATCCGAGCCTACGCCCGCATTGAACAGGCGGTTGGCGGTGAAATAGGATACAACACGCGTGCTGGCGATTTTCTCGTAGCCGTCAGCAAAAATATCGTCCGCGCTCAGCTGCTTGCCGGAGGGTATATCAAAGACGAGCGTCTCTATGCTGTCTGTCTTGATGCTCTTGTCGGGAATGTCGGTCTTTATCTCGAACACGATGCTGACATATTTGTTCTTGCCGTTGTCCGTCACAAGATAGCTCTTGTAGTCGGCGCTCAGCGTCGGCAGCTCGCCCTTGGGCTTCGAGTTCGGCACTTCTTTAACGAACCCGTCGGCTATCTCCTGCGCCGCCGCTTTTATTCGGCTGTCTATCGCTTCAACGCCTATCGCGGGGTAGTGAATGCCGTAGGCGTAGTGATTTTCGTATGTTATCATCGACTGGGTCTCGCCGACCTCCCTGTCCTGGGCGGTGTGCTGGAACTTGAGACTCAGCTCCTCTTTCTGCTTATCGCTTTTGACCGCACAGCCCGCCGCGCCGAAGATAAACAGCACGGTGCACATCAGAGCCGCGAGACGGCGAAATAATTTTTTCATATCGTTTTTCCTTTCCGTAAAAACTTACGAACAGCTGAGAACAGCTGATATTATAGTATAAAATGTCGAACTTTGCAACAAAAGCGCGCAAACTGTAACCTACTGTTACACTCTGTTATGGATTTGTAATTTGTGCGGGTGTCTATATCCTATTCACTAAAACGGCTGAATTGACCTCAAAACTGCAGATAAATGCCGCGAAAGCCTGTCTTTTTTTGTCTTTTGTTCCGAAATCGGCGCGGATATGGCTATTTTTCTTTTTAAGAGTAACAATTTATCGGCATTTTAGTATAATAAAGTATCTTCAATTTTAAAAGGGGAGAGCCTTATGACAAAAGTCGTCAAGTTCGGCGGAACTTCGCTCGCAGAGGCGAAGCAGTTTCTCAAGGTCGCCGATATAATCAGATCAGATCCCGACCGCCGCTATGTCGTGCCGTCTGCGCCCGGCAAGCGTTTCAGCGGAGATACAAAAGTCACCGATATGTTCTACGCCTGCTACGATTCCGCATCGAGAGGCGGCGATTTTGAAGAGATATTCCAGAAGATAAAGAATCGCTACAATGATATAATTTCCGGACTCGGGCTCGATATGTCTCTCGAAGATGATTTTGAGCATATACGCCTCAATTTTATCGGGCGCGCCGGCCGCGACTATGCCGCATCGAGAGGCGAGTATCTCAACGGCAAGATAGTCGCAAAGCTGCTCGGCTTCGCGTTTATAGATGCCGCCGATGTCATATTCTTCGACGAGAGCGGCAAATACGACGCAAAGCGCACGATACCCATTCTGCGCGAGCGCCTGAGCTATACTGAGTACGCAGTCATTCCCGGCTTCTACGGCTCGATGCCCAATGATACTATCCGCACATTTTCTCGCGGCGGTTCGGATATAACAGGTTCGATAGTTGCGGCGGCGGCCGATGCCGATCTCTATGAGAACTGGACGGATGTCTCGGGCTTCCTCATTGCCGACCCGCGCGTCGTTGATGATCCGCAGGTCATGAAGACCGTTACATACAGGGAGCTGCGCGAGCTTTCGTATATGGGCGCGACTGTTATTCACGAGGACGCGATATTCCCCGTCATGCAGAAGAAGATTCCGATCAGAATAAAGAACACCAACTCCCCGGAGGACGCCGGCACGCTTATCCTTGCCGACACTGACGAGCCCGCCGAGAACACCGTCACCGGCGTGGCGGGGCGCAAGGGCTTCTCTTCGATAAACATTGAAAAATACCGCATCCACGACGAGTGCGGAGCGGTGCGCAAGATGCTCGAGGTGCTCGAGGAGCACGGCGTGAATTTCGAGCATATCCCATCGGGAATCGACAACTTCAGCATCGTTGTTGAGACTACGAGCCTCGGCGACGAGACGGATGATATAGTTTACGATATAAAGAAAGTCACTTCGGCGAGCAGCGTGACGGTCGAGAACGGCATCGCACTCATAGCGGTCGTCGGACGCTCGATGAAGTCCACGCGCGGCGTTGCGGGCACAATATTCTCGAGCCTCGCCAAGGAGAACATCAACATAAAGATGATCGATCAGGGTTCGAGCGAGATAAACATCGTCATCGCCGTCGCGGAGCGCGACTACGAGCGCACGATAAACACGATATATTCGGCATTTGTGAAATAAATAAAACAACAAAACAACCGGCGGCGGGGAAAAGTCCCTGCCGCCGGAGCTGTTATTTGAAACAAGTAGTTCGATGCATTTAATGTGAGATAATTTCTGAAAGCAAGAATGAAATAAAATCCGTTTCTTCATATGCCGTAGGCATATTTCACATTTGCAGAGCAAATATTTCACATCAAAGATATTTCACTCGTTTCGTAAGAAACGAATTTCACTGAAAAAAGGACTTGCTTTTGCAAGCCCTTTCTTCTTGGCCCGCCCGGAGGGATTCGAACCCCCGGCCTTCAGAATCGGAATCTGCTGCGATATCCAGCTTCGCTACGGGCGGATGTGCGGATATTATAGCACAGAAGAAAGCCGGAAGCAAGAGCGGCGGACGCGCGGCGCAAAAATATTTTTCCGACGGTCAACAAAATTGGAAAAAGCTCTTGCAAAAAAGCGAAGTCTCGCTTATAATATATGAGCTGTTGATTTTTCTGCTACTGTGGCTCAGTTGGTAGAGCAGCTGATTCGTAATCAGCAGGTCGCCGGTTCGAGTCCGGCCAGTAGCTCCAACCCGCAATCCTTTGTATATCAAGGGTTTGCGGGCTTTTCTTTTGCCCGAAATTCTGTTCGAGAGCGGGCAATTTTCCATGTTTTGGTCTTTGTTTGGTCTTTATTGGCTTTAAAATTGCTCACTTTTCGACATTTTTGTCTGAAAGTGCCTGCCGTAACGAATCGTTCTGTCAAGTCGCTTCCTATTCGACAAAAATGACGAATAGCGTCGCGTTTTGCGGTCATGAGTTCATTTACCCTCATTTGAAATGAGGGTAATCATCTTCTCATCCGCCCTTACCTATCCTTACCTAACCTAATACAGACAGCGGCAAAAGGCTATTGCAGCGAAAAACTCGTCTGTAACGCAAAGTAACGTTACATGTAACGCTGATGTAACGCCGTGTAACGCTATAGAAGAAGATATAGATAAAGATATAGAAGAAGATATAAAAGAAATAGATAAAGAAAAGCTTTTGGTATACCAACGGTCAACCGATGGTTTACCACTGGTCGACGCAGGTAAGGATAGGATAGGTAAGGATAGGATAGGTAAGGATAGGATAGGTAAAGTAATGTAAGGAAGATAAAGGGGGTGACCGATTTGGTCGCCCCTTGCGTTGACAACCTTTGAAAGTTTTGGAATGATAGAGGCTGTGGAGGCTCGACGGCGACAAAAAAATGACCCTCACTACTAATGAGGGTCACTCCGGAAGGCAAGGTGCGATCAAATGCTATTGGGATATCCAAACCCGCAGAAGGCGACTAGAGACCATGTTGATGAGGACGACAGGACGGTGAACGAATCGTTCACCCCACAGAATATGATATCCTGAAATTAGGTAATTCATCTCAAGCCATTTCACGCCTGGATGCCGATGAGAAGATGATTACCCTCGTTTCAATCGAGGGTAATAGCCTTTGTTTTAAAAAGCTTTTGGTTGACCAACGGTCAACCGATGGTTTACCACTGGTTGACGTAGGTAAGGATAGGATAGGTTAGGTGAGATAAGGAAGATAAAGGGGTGTCCGAATTGGTCACCCCCTTTTCGCCCTAAGTTGAACTTAGCCCGCTCGTCCTCATCAACATGGTCTCTAGTCGCCTTCTGCAGGTTTGGATATCCCAATAGCATAACGTTACGTAACGCGTTACGCTGATGTTACGCAACGTTACGCGACAGAAGAAGATATAGAAGAAGATATAGATAAGAATATAAAAGAAATAGATAAAGAAAAGCCCACGCGCCACAAATACGGCGAATATCAAAATGTTCTTCTGATAGACTTGCACAACAGAAATCTCGCGCAAAAAAAACGAGCTTTGCAGTCTGTCAATGACATGTCATTGACATGTCAACAAAGTCAAGGCATAGAAGAAGATATAGAAGAAGATGTAGATAAGAATATAAAAGAAATAAATAAAGAAAGCTTTTGTGTTCTTTTGAACTCTTTGGCTTTCGGGAGTTTGCTTGAGAGGATAAGGCTATAAAGACCTGATTCGTTGATAAGAGTTATAGCCGTTCCGTTGACGGTGAACGATTCGTTCACCGTCCTGTCGTCCTCGTCAACATGGTCGTTTCCTGCGCTCCGGAGGGGGTCTCCAAAATGGCGACCCCATACGGTACCGTTTCGGTACTCGAGATATCTGCAATATCGAAATTATTTCTCTCACTGCATATCCTCTGTTAAAGTGTGAAATGGAGTAACGTTTCGTGACCCCATTCCCAAATGCTCAACAGCAAATCGTTATCAAGTTGTGAATCCCTGTTTTAGGGAGTCAACTGTCAATTAAAAAAGCGGACAATCTAAATGAGATAGATCGCCCGCTCATGGTATTCGATTTAGTTCGGGGTGTGCTCTTGAAGCCATTTCCGAAGCTTTGCAATGACTGCTTCGACATCTTCTCCACTCTCTCGATATTTTTCAGGACTCTTGAGACGGTCATTTAAACAGCTTACCTGCCATTCATAGTCCGACTGCATTTCAAAAACTGGGGCTTCAAACTGATTGTCGTCTGATACAAGAAATGCTTTTACCGGAAGGAATATGCCCGGATAGATTTCTGCGGTTGTGCCATCGGGAGCCGGGAGAAATCTAGTGCTTATAGTATCTTGCGGTTTACCCGGATAGTCTATTTCCTGTTTGTCAATTATCTGAACTTGTTTCATGTCTGCTTGTCCTTTCTTGGTGTTTTGCTTGATTTCCGGAAGCGGGCATGATAAAATAAACTTGCCCGCTCCGGTGGGCTGTGCTCTTATCCGCTTGCTTTGGTCGGCGTTCGGATAGGGGCTGTTTTATTTGCATTGCATCGAACATTTGAACGTTGAATGCCGAAAATCTTGTGAATTTCGCCTTGCCATTGCGCTTGACTTGTTTCTGAATGTAATTTGATGTTTAAATGGAAAAAGCGATTTAAGAGGCATTTACGGCGATATTTTGAGCATTGGCTCTTTTGCGTCTCGCTCGCTCTTCTCGGATGCCCTGCACTCTGCCAGCATCATAAACGAAGGCTACAGAGCAAGCTAAATTCCATAGTGAGTATTTAGCCGAGCCGTGCTTCTTTTCGAAAGCGTCGAAAAGTTCCATTGCTATGCACGTCTCCGAAAGTTTGATGTGCTCGGACAGTTCAAGAGCTTCAGCTACAGTGATAAGCGGCTGCTCAATCGATTTCATACCCGTCATTCTTTTCGCCTCCTTACGCTATGCTGAAACGGCGTGTTTCGTAGTGCTTGGAGTACTGCCGGTACAGTTCGGCGTGGGTCTGACGAAATGCGGCAGAGTCGAAGCGGCTTCCGCTTACGGTGCTGTATTTGACCTTGAAGTCACCGATACGCATATTCTGTACATCGTTCGCGAGCATATAAGCCTTTATTTCGTCTTTCAGACCTTCAGCCTCTGCATTTGCCGCCTCTGTTATGGCTTCAAGCTCCCTGAGGCGTTTGACTCTTTCGAGCAGTTCATTTTCTGACATTGTTTTTTACCTTCCTTTCAAGATTTCGCCGCGCGGTTTGCCTTGCGCCTCCTGCGGCTTCCGTCAATTCGGATTGAGCGGCGAGCGGGTCGGCATGTTGCGCGGCTTTTTCTTTTTTGGTTGAGGGCGGGTGGCTTTAAGCATCTAGCACTCTCGACATCTCAATCTCCCTTATCCGTTCCCGCTCTTACGTGACCTTCTTGATTAGGCTTTCGCTTTATTTCGTCTGCCTTCCTCAACCTTGCAAGATCTATTTTACACTGAAATCTGTGTAAAATCAATATGCATATTACACAAACTTCGGTGTATTTTATTGTGCAACTTTTACATTGATTTCTGTGTATCTGAGTATTATAATAAGTAACATGGAACAGTAGGTATTTTTTGTTGTTCTGACAAGCAATAGAAGGCGGGTGATAAAATGGCGTTAATTTATAAAGCTGATGTTCTAGCACTATTGAAAGCAAAAGGATTCAACACAACAGCCTTGCGAAGGAAAAAGCTTCTTTCGGAGGGTACAATACAAGCCTTGAGAGAGAAAAAACCTATTTCATGGGCAAACATAGAGAAAATATGTGCCCTGCTGCACTGCCAACCCGGTGATATCATGGAATATGTCGAGGATGAAAAGAATATCTAATTCGTCAAGAAATTCTTGTTGTGAGGAGGTAAATCATGGCACGACTGCAAACGAAAATCATAGCACAGCGCGACGCAGATGGCTTTTTTCTCCCGGCGGAGCGAGTATATGAAGACCTGCCGGTTGAAGAAAACGGTCTGACCGAAACCGAAAACGCAAACATCGAATGGCTCGCGGAACGGCTTCTACCGATGTATCTGGAATATCGCCAGAAGATGAGCAAAACGATATAACCAAAGAAAAGATGGAATAAGCTGAGTTGGTGAAACGCCGGGTCAGCTTATCTTCGGGGGTCGATAATATCTACCACCAAAGATAACTCCCTGAAACAGGGACTCAAAAAACGAGCGGGCGATTTGCAATGAAATGCAGATTACCCGCTCGTTTTTATATTATTTCTGCTGTGACGAGATTAGTCTCAGATATCCTAAGCTTTTCTGTCCGGAGCGTTCAAATCGCTCCATGCGTTCAACGGTCAGCTCCGCGTTGCTTCCGCACTGATTTCTGAATGAGGACAATCCTGTTGCGCCATAGGCAAATGCACCTATAAGCTCATCATAAAACGGCTTGAGCAAATCTGCACCGTCCGCCCTAATCTGCTCGAGGGCTTTTTTCTCACGCCTGCGCACTGTTTCGCAGCTGATACCGAACTGCTCGCCTATGCGTTCGTATGTTTTTTCGTCGAGATACCGGGCTTTTATAATATCGCCGCCCTCAATCCTACCGAGCACATATTCGAGAGTGCTTTTCAGTTGGTCTAGGGCGAGCTCCCGCTCAGAGTTATCAAAGGCTTGAACTGAGGCTTCATCTGGAACAAGATCGCCGATTGATGAATCGCCTTCAGGCAGTTCACAATCTAGGCTTGTACAGTTGTCGATCGGATTTTGTTTGTGCCGTCTGAGACCCACTGCACCATTGAAACGGTTCATCACCGGAAAATTCAGATATGAGGCAAATTTTAATCCCTTTTCCGGGTCGTATGCTCTTACTGCTTCGAGCATGGCGATAAAGCCCTCTTGAATAAGGTCTTCGAGTTCCACTCCGCAGCGTTTACAGCGCTCGATATTATGCATATATCGGGCAAAAACCAGCTTACAGATTAGCGGTTTGATATTCTGCCAGAGAAGGGCGCAGCTTCGGTTGTCGCCCTTCTGTACACGCAGCGCCAGTTCTTCGTTCGTCATTGACAATTCCGCTCCTATGCCGTATAATAGTTTTGTCAAGTTAATCTATTCTTTGCATAGTGCGGCTGCCTCAGGTGGCTGCACTATTTTTTTAATCGGTGGTTCTTTACTGGCGAGTTGGATATGTTTAATGTGTATTCTGCTTTAGTTCGTTGAACTATTCGGCTTCCGAGTCCTTCATCGATCTTCAGAATCTCTTTGAGTGTTCGCTCACTTGAAAACATAGTTATTTTTGAAGGGTCGGTATATCGAGCGTTAATTATATCAAACGCAAGTCCGACCGCTGCCGCCGATGGTACTGTGCCGTTTCCGGTTTTAAAAAAATCGTCAATATAAAGCACATCAGTGCTCCTGAGGTCTTTTAAAATGCGCTCTCTTTTTTGTCGGTCGCGGGAGTCTCCGGCTGCGAGTGCATTGAGCTTGCTCGTCAGCGTCGGCCAGCAATAATATTGAAGGCTTTTGCCCTGCTTCATCATCTGCATGGCTATAGCGGTTGAAATATGCGTTTTTCCCGAACCCGGATTTCCGCCGATATACCACCATGACCGCTCACCTTGTCCGTCGCTTCTGCTTTGCGCTCTCACAAAGTCAACAGCCCTGCCCTTGATTTCTTTCTGCCATTCTTCGCTGGTTTCAAAGTTGTCGAACCGGCAGCGGTTTATAACATCCGTAGACAGTCCGCAAGATTTCATCTGTTCTATGGTTTTCCGCTTTTTAATGCATTCGCACTCTCGAACTACTTCGTAACCGTCGTTAATCATGGATATGTACCCTTTGTTTTTGCATATCGGGCAATCGTATCCGTCGTTCTCGTTCATGTGTCCGGATTCTGCGTTGTAGCTATCCGAACGCCATTTTTCATATTCTTCTTTGTTCATATAATCCTCCTACAAGTTAGTTTCGCCGAAGTCTATTTCGTCGAACTCGTTCTTTGCGGTCTTCGCGCAGTTTTGGTATAGATAGCTTTCAAACTTCGTCCCGAACAAGGTTTCGGGTCTGAGGTACTGCTCCATGCTTGTCCCCTTCCACTCTGAAACCTTGTTCTCTATAACTGTTTTGAAATCATCAACAGTATATCCTTCCCGGAGTCTCGCATTGATATGTTTCTGCGTCTTTTCCGCAGTAGCCCGGAAATTTTTCCCCGTCTTTTTGTTGAGGTACTCGACTATCTCGACTATATATTCTCGACTATATATATAATATTATTTCTATTCTCTTTTTCTCCTATATGTATACAGCCTCGCAAATTTTGCGACCCTGCCTCGCAGATTTTTCTACCCTGCATAGCAGATTCTGCTATGCTTGCAAAATTTGCTATGGTAGCAGATTTTTCTACCATACTTTTCAAAAAGCGTTGTCGTCCGTCATATTGGCTGCTTATAAAGCCCATAGTTTGAAGTTTTGAAACTGCGTCTGAAACTTTGCGCTCACTACATCCACAGAAACTCGCAATATGTTTGTTGCTTGCGTGGCAGCCGAGATCTCCGTTGTCAAGGAAGTCTATTTCGGCAAAGATGACCTTTTCTAGCACAGTTAGCTCACGGTTTAGCCATATATTTCCGGGAATCCATACGCCATTGAGGGTTTGCTCATCCGCGCTCATTCTTCGAACTCCTCCAGCGCGTGCCGGGCAGTCCTGAGCGTATAAAAATGGCTTTTGGCCGTTCGCTCTATTCGACGGATATACCTTGCAACTTCCTCACGAGTTTCAGGCAGATAATACCCGCTCGCGTCAGAGACGATGCACTCACCCGCTCTCCTGAGCGATTCAACCGCCTTGCGCACATTTCGTTCGCTCAACTCGGTTTTGCGTGCAATGGCTCGCATCGATATTGCGTTCTTTTTACCAGTTTTGAGGCAGCAGAGTACGGTTTTATACGGCTCTGCCGAGCGCATCATATTCAGGCTATATTTTTTCATTTTATCAAATCCTTTCGTCGATACGTCTGATTTTTCCGCTCTCGCTGTTTTCCTTGCGCTCGGTCTGATTGAGGCAGAGCATTTCGAGCAACAGGTCGAAGTTTATAAGCCTCTTTGAGCCCACAGAAACAGCGGGTATCTCTCCTCGCTTTACTTTATTGCGCAAGGCAGTGAGCGTTATTGCTGTATCGGGGTCAAGCTCCTTTAGCATCGTTGCGCACTCCGGAATCGTTCTCATGCGGGGAATATCCATTATTTTGCCTCCTTCTTTTCAAGGGCTTTCTTCTCCCAATAGCGGCGGTTATTCTCCTTCACTTTGTCCTTGTTGGCAGCCCGCCACTTTCTGAAATACTCTCGCTTCATTTCACGTGCAAGGGCTTCAATATCTTTTTTGTTGTTGTCTTCATTCATTTAAGTACCTCGTTTCTGTTTGTTTTTATCATTCTCTTGACTTTAACAAGAGAATGTATTATGATTGTTGTCAGGAACACTTGCACCATAATCGATTAGGACAGCATTTCTAACATCTTCATTTTAAACAAAGGAAATGACAAAGTCAATACATCGAACAAAAGTTCAAGCAAACCAAACATCGAGGTACAAAAAAATGAGCAATGCAAGTAAATATGACTTTTGGGATCGAAATTCATTTTCAACAATTCTTACGGGGTTATTGTTGGGGAGCCATACGACTCAGCAACGGCTAGCGGAAGCAATAGGATGCTCGAGGCAAACAGTTTCCCTATATGCAAATGGAAACGCGAGTCCAGACGCGGAAAAATTGAAGCTGATTGCCGATTTTTTTCATGTGTCAACCGATTATCTGCTCGGCCGTACTAATGCTAAAACGCAAAACGCAGACCTCCGCGCCATATGCGACTATACTGGACTTAACGAAGAAGCTATTACAGTGCTTCATATAGCAAAAATGTTGGCGAAAAATCCGTCTTCGGAAATCTCCACCGATTATACCGGTTATCATTCGAACCTATCAAACTTTATAACAATAACATATCCGCAAATATCAAAGCTTTTGACACAACTCAACGCAAAGGCTAAAACGGCTTGCAATGCTCTCGTAGGTGAAACAGAGGGCATGAAAGGCGGAACGCAGATTAAGCTTCCTATTGAGCAGACCGATGAAATGAACTATTACGACAAACATAAAACTAAAAACACAAATGCGGAAACCCTGTTTTTTGAGGCAAGGCATACAATGCACGATATTCTTGACGAGTTCTGCGAATATATAGAGGATACTTGTTGTGAATACAAAGATATGATATTGGCCAAGCGCGAGCATACGCGCCAAAAAATAGAAAACGAGCTTATAGCGGAGTTTAAATCGGGGGATAACAATGGCAACGATAACTAAGCGTGGCGGCACATACAGAATAAAAGTGTCCTGCGGCTATTCCGCAGACGGTCGGCAGATAACCCGCTCCACGACATGGCAGCCCGCTCCCGGCATGACGAAGCGGCAAGAAGAAAAGGAACTTAACCGCCAGGCAACTTTATTCGAAGAGCGGGTAAAGACCGGACAGTTTATCGGCAGTAATATTAAATTTGCCGATTTCGTCGAGACATGGTTCAAGGACTACGCAGAGAAGCAGCTCAGACCGAAAACACTGCTCAGTTATAGAAAAATGGCTGTGCGCACAAATGCCGCTATAGGGCACATACGCCTCGACAGACTGCAACCTCATCATATACTCGAGTTCTACAACAACCTTGCCGAGAACGGCGTGCGGGAAGATACGAAGTATTGCTGCAAGGGCGATCTTCGCGGCTTTCTGCGTGGCAAGGGGATGAAGATAAAAGAGTTTTCAGAGTTATCGAATGTCTCTGAACGCACGCTCAGAGCGGCTGCAAACGGCGATAATGTCAATGACAAACGGCAAACAAAATATGTCATGCGCTGGAAATGCGGCTGTCTGAGCTTTTTCAGGTGGCAAGCGATATAGATGTTCTCTCAAATAACACGATTCAGCACTATCACCGTTTTATATCGAGCGTTCTAAGTACGGCTGTACAGTGGCAGCTTATTTCTTCGAATCCATGCAGTAGAGTAAAAGCTCCGAAGATTCAGCGAAAAGAGGCTCAATACCTCAATGAAGAACAGTCTCTTGAACTGCTTAAAGCCCTCGAAAATGAGCCTATAATGTACAAAACGCTGATAATGCTTATACTTTATACTGGAATGCGCAGGGGCGAAGCCTGCGGGCTTGAATGGTCTGATATAGACTTTGAAAACAATCTTGTCGATATAAACAAGACAAGCACATATATCCCGCATGAGGGCGTATTTGACGATGAAACAAAGAACTATTCTTCAAGCCGTCCTATAAAGATACCTGAATCAATGACGGCGCAGCTTCGCGAATATCGGAAGATTCAGGCAGAACAGCGGCTGAAACTCGGTGACAAGTGGGAGGGCAGCCCGAAAATATTCACTACATGGAAAGGCAGCGCAATCTGTCCGGATACGGTGACTTCATGGTTTCATAGCTTTATCAAGCGTCACGACTTGCCGCCGGTGACCGTTCACGGGTTGAGGCATACAAACGCAACGCTACTAATCTACAACGGAACGAATATAAAAACCGTCTCAGATCGTCTCGGTCACGCAGATGTCAGTACAACCGGCAACATATACGCTCACGCGATAAAGACCGCTGATGAAATGGCAGCGGAAGCTCTTGAGGATATTTTCAGCAAAAAGAAAACAGCGGGAGCGGGTTAATAAAACGAAAAAAGAGCGGGCAAATGCATTCGACTGCAATCTGCCCGCTCTCTGTTTGTTTGGTCTTTTTCTGGTCTTTATTTGGTCTTTATTTTGGCGTTTGGTCTTTACTTTTTGTTAAACTTCGTGAAAGGTGTCTTTGAAAAAATGGCTCTATATCAACGTTTTTCGCACTTCGTGAAAGTTCGTGAAACTCATTGTTAGCGATTCGTAATCAGCAGGTCGCCGGTTCGAGTCCGGCCAGTAGCTCCAGAAAAGGCACTTGCTTTTGCAGGTGCTTTTTCTTTTTTTATTTTGCTTGTTGTACTGCGGCTTTGATAAAAATAAAAACAGCCTTCGTCAAAGACAAAGACTGTTTATGGAGCGGATGACGAGGCTCGAACTCGCTACCTCCACCTTGGCAA
>ERZ1026848.1231-NODE-1231-length-13736-cov-3.477377_pt1 | contig 13736 bp, 5 predicted proteins | sample MGYA00380154_ERZ1026848 | MGnify/ENA primary metagenome ERZ1026848 (study PRJEB33269, sample SAMEA4719790) | human gut metagenome | biome: human-associated habitat; feature: organic feature; material: feces | place: Cameroon | collected 2013-10 ...
TTGCCGCCCGGCCGCCTCTACCGGCTGCATGTCACCGGCGTCTGCTCCTCGCAGAACAACACCTACCGGACCTCCGCGTTCCTCGATCTCACGCGGATGCAGGAGCTGCTCGCGGCGAACGCGGACTTCCTTGGCAGCAACGCAAGCACGGATAAGGACAGCGCCGCTGCAAAAGCGGCGAAGGAGACGGGACCGACCTATGAGCTGGTCTGGGTCAAATGTAAGGACGTCGACGATGTGCAGCGCATCTCGAAGCTCATCCAGAAAAGCGGCCTTTCAACCTACTCGCTCAACGATATGCTGGAGACCGTCCGCGCGCAGTCACGGCAGATCCAGGGCGTACTCGGCGCGATCGGCGCAGTCGCAATGCTGGTCGCAGCCATCTGCGTGGCGAACACGATGATGATGTCGATCACGGAGCGCACGCGTGAAATTGGCGTTCTGAAGGTGCTTGGCACAACGCTTGGCAATATTTCAGGACTGTTCCTCATCGAAGCGCTGCTCGTCGGCGTATTCGGCGGCCTGATGGGTCTTGGCCTGAGCTTTCTCATGCAAAAGGCGATCCCGTTTCTGTTTGAAGAACAGCAGGTGCGGAGCCTCATCCCCGCGTGGCTCGCGGGATTCGGCGTGGCCTTCTCCGGCGTGATGGCGCTGCTTGCGGCGTTCATCCCTGCCAGAAACGCCATGCGTGTCAGCCCGAACGAAGCGATCCGGGCAGAATAGGAGGCGGTTTATAAGATGCGTAAGCGAATACTTGTACTATTTTTAATGCTGACTATGATTTGTTTATTTTCCGCCTGTAACAAAGAACGGACGGCTAATGTGTCAGAGGCAGCAGAAGAATTGACAACAATGGACGATGGTGAAGTTCGGGTTTCTTACTGCGGAGCAGATGGAAATACCGTAGTTTTTGAAAACGAAAGCTACACCTGGGACAATGACGGGACTATAACGCAAGTGTACTCCTTGCACGGAAAAGTTCCGGACAATGCAGATCTGAAAAATCTTCCGGTTTTGGTTTCCTACAAAGGCACGTCCATGAGCATCAACGGAGCAGAGGTCGGCACGGATGGAATATTCACCGGAACGATTGACTTTACGCGCGGCGTTACAATGATTCGGCTGGAATACGGCGATGGCTCCTCTCGGCTATACTACGTTGCGGCTTATCCAAGTACCTTCGATACGAGCGTATATGTCGACTATAGTTCTCTAAAGAAATTTGCAAGTCTTTCGGCTGGAGAATCATACAAGGGGCAATGGAATCAGGAATGCCCGTTTTTAGATCGGATCACCGAGGATCAAATCAACGCAGCATCTGACGCAGCAACACAGTTATCTGAGCTGGACCTTCAGCAGATAACATACGGCGTTGAAGATGCAGAAACCTGTCTGGATGCACTGACGGCATATGGGAACGAAACCGGAATTCCAATAAGTGGTGCAGACAGGAGCAGTCATGGCTCGTTCTTTGATATCTCAGTTGCCGGTACTGATAACACGTTCGGTGGAACTTATACCGAAAACGGGGTCTGCTCGACGGCGGGGCTGTGGATGTGTCAGGTGACGCGAGGACAGATTACAATTACACTCGATCCTGCTACAGCCAGTATTTTCTATCTGATGCCTGGCGACGTGGTCGCATGGAGCTATTCCTGCAATCTTGGTTATGATCTGGGCGCGCCGATCCGATAGGCGTTTTAAGTTGTTCAAACCTCGCAGAAGCGAGATTTGAAATAGAGTGTAAGCAACAAAGGGAAATGTTAAAGCGGAAAAGGAAGGGGGTGTGATGCCGATGTTCAGATAATGCCGTACCATATGGTACGGCCAATAAGTTCACGCGAGTTCACGAGTTCACACAACACAAAACGGATAATTTCTAAAGGAGAACGAAAAATGAAAAAATTTATCTCTGTTATCCTCGCGCTGGTCATGGTACTCAGCTTCTGCACGGTCGCATTCGCGGCAAACGGCGATATGACGATGACCTACGTTCCCACTTCCGGCAGCACGGTCACCTTTGCCAACGCATCCTACAACTGGACCGATAATAACAATGCGACGTGGTATGGCTATGCAACATACGCGCAGCTTCCGAGCGGCGCGAACCTTGCAGCCCTGCCCGTTAGAATTACCTACACCGGCACGTCTCTGAAGGTAAACGGCGTTGAAGTCAGCACCAACGGCACGACCTATACCGGCACCATTGACCTTGCCAACGGACTTGCAACCGTCGAGGTCATTTCGGCTGATGGTTCCCGTGTATATTATGCGGCTGCGAACACCACCACATCGTTCAATGTTTCCGTACAGATCGAGTATGACAACCTTGTAACGCTGTCCAACATGACTGCCAACACCGCCTACATCGGTGCGAGAACCGGTGCGACCCAGTGCCCGTATCTGTCCCTCGTGACTGAGGATGAAATTACCAACGCAGCCGCTGCTGTTGCAGCATTCAGCGATGCAGATCTCGGTGTTGTTCCGACGACTGCAACAAATTACACGGTTGTCAGCGGCAAGGCTGCCATGCACGTCTTGAACAGACTGGCATCGGATAATCGTCTGACGATCATGGACAGTGACTACAACGCCATCAGTGATTCGATGCTGTATGTTGACTCCATTTCCCTCGTAGACAAGACCTACAGCCCGCAGTACAGCCACTATGGCTATGGCGGCAATGCCGGCGGCTGGATGTTCGGCGTCAAGCGCGGCACTGCTGTCGTACAGTATGCCAATATCAGCGCTGCTTACCTGTATCTGATGGCTGGCGATATTGTCACCTTCTCGTACACCTGCGACCTTGGCTATGACCTTGGCGCTCCTATGATGTAAGCGTACAGGCATATCCATCATTCTTAAATCCTTTGGCGGGTCCGGTCTTCGGGCCGGACCCGCCCGGAACTACAAAACGGGGAGGCGCCAAATGACACACTATAGATGGAAGCATCGTTCTGTTACGCTCCTGCTGATTCTGCTGATTCTTGTGGGCTTGCTTTGTCCGGCATATGCGATCAAGTCTACCTATGAAACAGGATGGCCGCTGCTTGGAAAATATTCGGAGGGCAACATAAGCGGAAGCTATTATAACCTTACAACTGCTATCACCTGCGCGGAATATCCAGCAGACGGAGATATTTCATGGATGAAATATGATCCGGACGATAATGTAGGGTTCTATTTTAAGCAGTTCGAAAACATCAAGGTTGTCGAGATTCCCGGCTTAAATGCAGCGACAGCAAAAAAAGAGGATTACTCACTGACGCTTTCAGTAACGCATATCTATAAAAAGCTTATTAATGAAGTTGAAACAATAACGCTACCAAAAACGAATTATTACTATCCGGTGCGCGTAGAGCTTGCAGCGCAGGATGGACGCAGATGCCCGGTATATATCGTTGCAGTACCGGCAAAGCGGGACTATACACAGGATGACTTTAGCAAAGCAGTAAAATTACACTATGATCTTCTTCCGAAAATTACATCGCTTTACAACACACTGAACGCAACAGAAGTTGGTGTTGCAGGCGGTTATCATAAAGAAAGCAGCAACGCACTCAGCATATACTGCTATTCCACGGGCATGGTTGGATTGCAGTTTGATGATTCGATTGCCAATAATCCGTCCGCAGAATGGGTACAGGAGTGGACGCTGAACCGGCTTCGTAGCTGTAATACTCTTTCCCCAGAGCAGGCGGCGTATTGTCTAAGCCATACCATGCCGGAAATTATGGAATACTGCAGCCAGACCATTGCCAATGCAGAGCTGCGAGGGCTGCGCGCTGCAAATACACAGTGCATTTCAACTGGGGAAAAGGAATACACTCTCACGCTTCCTGCGGGAACGGACTGGAACAAAATAAAGGGCGCTCTTGAATTTGATACAATTGGCGAGTGCGTGACGTCTGCATCTGGTAGTTGGGGCAGTGGCCGGAATATTTTTCTGACGCTCTCTGCCAAGGACATTGCCACCGGTCTTGTTTACAATTCCGCTCAGAATGGCATTGTACAGAATACCTATACGCTGAAGCTCAAAACAGGCGCTCCGGTATTTTCTGTATCTTCTTTCAAAATTGGTGGTCGTACAGCAGCCATTACGGAAGCTGCCGATGGGACCAACACCATTTCCCTGCATTTCGCAAAGGATTGGTCGTGGACACAAAAACCAGACATCACCTATACCGGCACCAGCTACGCGTTCCTCGATGAAAGTGGAAACGAGGTCGCCGCTGGCGCGGACGGAAAGATCGACTTTTCAAAAGCAAAAACGCTGCATCTGACGCTGGATCTGTCGGCCTATGCAGCATCTGGTGTGTCCGCGGACACGATGAAGTTTACGAAGGACTATGCTCTCAATATTACGCAGGGTAACTCCGATGCTTGTGAGCTTCTGAGCTTCTCTGTCGGCGCAGCTGAAGAACAGGTCGTATTTGATGGCACAAACATCACCGTAACGATTCCCTACGCAACAAAATGGGATAGTCTGAAATCTGCCTATACCTGTTCCTACGACGCAACAGTTATCAAGCCGCAGAACGAAGACTTTGTAAATTCCGAGAAAACGCCGCTCAAATATACAGTCAAAGCGGAAAACGGAACAACACAGAAAGACTACCTCGTCACAGTCAAAAAGATCCCAGCAGCTACAGACAACAAGCTGATCGCGTTTGACTTTGGCAGTCTAAAAGGAAAAATCGATCATGACAAGGGCACTGTAAAGCTGGAGCTGCCCAGCGGCTCCAGCAAGACGCTGACCCCGACAATTACACTTCCGAAATTTGCAACGGTTTCTCCTGCTTCCGGCGTAGCACAGGACTTTACCAATCCGGTTACCTATACCGTCACAGCAGAAAATGGCGCGACAAAAACATATGAAGTAACGGTTACTATTTCCAGTCAGGCCGCGGCCAATCCGCAAAAAGCAAAGATGCAGAATCTGCTGGAAAGCATCATTGCGAAATACCGCAGAAGTGCTTCAGATGATTGGGAATGGCTGAATCTCGGCTTGTATGATTTGAAAAATGGCTATACCGAGCCAAATGCCAAGGATAATTTCGACATTGCTGCTATCATAAGAAATCGCAAACTCGGTCCGACCGACGTTATGACAGATTTAGCGCGAGTAACGCTCATGCTGACCGCACGCGGGTATGACTGCTCAAATCTTGCGCAGTACAATAACAACACACCGTTTACCGATGCAAAGGGAAACCAGATCGATAATCTTGTTGAAAACCTCTGCGCAGCGCCAACGTCGATCAACGGAATTATGTTCGGGTTACTGGCACTGGATATCGGTAATTATACTTTACCAGAGGATACTGCGCACAATCGCGCGTATATGCTGGATTATCTGCTGTCATTGAGCTGCAAGGAGGTCGAGTCAGGACTGATGGGGCTTGACGGCGTCGGCTCAGTGATGTTCTCCATCGGACCGTATCAGGATGATCCGGTCTATGGCGAGCGAGTCAAGCAGTGGCTGCAAAATGGCGCACAGTACCTTGCGGATCGTGTCACAAGCGACTATACGCTGAAGTCTTGGGGCACCACCAACAGCGAAGTTATTTCGTGGTCGCTTTGCGGTCTGTGTTCTGCGGGCATAGACCCCTATACGGACCCGCGCTTCGGAACCAGCGAAAAGAACATCATTACGCAATGGCTGGATCTGTTCACAACTTCGGACGGTTACAAGCACATCGCAGCCGAAACGCAAAGCAATCAGTTGGCGACTTACGAAGGCTGCTATGCATTGCAGTGGTACTTGAACTTCCTTGAAAAAGGCGGAAACGGGACGCCCTACTATCTGTGGTACAGGCAGCATGATTTCTCCAAGAAGCTCTCCACAGACGCCAAGTTCCTGACCTTTGAAATCGAGGGCAAACAGGGCGTGATTCAGGAAGCGGTCAATGGCGGCAAGAATACGATCACGATTGAGCTGCCGAAAGGAACGCCGCTCGCCAACGTGACTCCGAAGTTCACACTCTCTGAGGGCGCAACGCTGAAAGCACCGACACTTCCTGTGACACTTACGGCAGATACCGAGTATCCCTTTACCCTTCGTGCAGAGGATGGCAAGACCGAGCGTGTTTATTACCTTACAGTTACGCTGAAGGATGATATGAAAACCAGCGGCACAGAGCTTTATACCGACACGATCAAGCTGCAGGACGAAAATCAACGGGATCTTGAAATTCTGAAAAAGACTGTCACGGAAACGGAAACAGGTGCAGACATTCTTTTGAACATAGACGCTGGCAAAAATGTAAAGAAGCTGCGCATCTTTGCGGACATATCCTATGGCGCGACCGTTACGCCGAAGCTGGACGGCTCTACGACGATGAATCTGTCGAACTGGGTGAGCTTCAAGGTCACAGCACAGGACGGCAAAACCAAGACGTACCGCATCAAGGTCGAAGCGAAGCAGATGGCAAGCATTACGGGCTTTACGGTGGAAGTCGGAGGAAAGACCTATCAGGGTGTGATTGACAATGAGAAAAATACGATCACAGTATCCGGTGTGGACGACAGCAAGCTCACCAGCACAAAGCTGACGCCGACGATCACGCTTGGAGCTGGTACGACAGTCTGCAATCCCCTTTCCGGTGTTGCGCAGGACTTCTCACAAGAGGTCAGCTACATTGTTTCCGGAACAAATGTGGCGGCACGGACCTACAAAGTGAACGTCTACAACCAGAGCGGTAAGCGGATCTCCGCAAACGCAGAAGCGCCGGTCACAAGCTCGGCAAAAATTACGGAATTTAAGATCTACGGCGTTGCCGGTATCATCGACGACACGGCAGGAACCATTGTGATCAGGCTGCCGCAGGGTACCAACGTTACAAAGGTTTCTCCGCAGATCAAGGTTCCGTCAGGCTGCACGGTTACCCCGGCTTCCGGCAAGGTAGTCAACCTGACGCGCCCGATCACCTACACTGTGACGCTTGGCAGTGCAAAGAAGGTTTATACGGTCAGCGTCGTTTATGAGCGCAGCCTGTCTCAGCAGCTTTGGGACGAGGTTGCAGACAACAACACCGTGAATGGCGGTCATCAGGTCAGCAAAGACCCGCATCCACTGACCGGTGGATGGCACTGAGTAAAAAAGGGGGCTGCATGGCAGCCCCCGGAAAGAAGGAAACGTATGAAGAAAAGATGCTTCGCGCTGCTGCTGGCATTGATCCTTTGCCTGCAGCTCGTACCGAGCGTTGCAGCAAAAGATATGAAGTCAAGCGATATTCATCTGAATCTGGATGGAGTTACTGGCGGTACAGCAAAGCTTTGGGCTCCTGATGGGACTGAAATAGCCGCTGGAACGGATTATGTAGCAGCAAGACAGACCAGCTACAGTGACGCAAATGCCCTGACTGCAACAGCGACTCCGGATACAGGATATGAGTTTTCAGGATGGACTGTGAAAAAAAGCACAAATAAAAAAACGTGGACAGACGGAAAGGCAACAGTTACGACCGGTTCGGACACAACACTTGCAAGTCAAACTGTGAAGTTTGTAGTTAAAGCCCCTAATCAATATTTGCAGATTACGCCGACTTTTTCCAAGCGTATCAAGATCACGCTTGTACCCAACAGCGCGGACAAGGGTTCCGTTACCTGTACCACAGAGAATGTTGACCTGACTAGCTTCCTCCCCGGCAGCAGCACGCTTGCACTGAAGGCTACGCCAAAGGATGAAAACTACTCACTGACCGGCTGGAGCGTAACATATGCGGACGGGACTGCTGTTCCGGAAACAGCGGCTAAAGTTACGCCGGATGTTTCAGATCCTACGAAAGCAACGCTGACGACGACAAGCAGCCTGACGCAGGACATTACAATAACCGCAGAGTTTGTCGACGGGAACGAGCCAAACTTTGTGCTGTTTGGGCAGACACCATCGGCAACGATCCGCAAGGACGATGGCACCCCAGTTTGCGTTGGCAGCATAAGTGGTTGGTCGAACGCGCTGAATGATACCGTCGTTATTACGTTCAAACCCAATGCAGGCGTTTCCGTGGCAGGTCTAAAGACGACCATTGGCTATTTTATTCAAACCAGCCGTGTCATTCCGGAAGGTGTATCCTTTACCATCAATGGCAGTACGGGAACTGCAGGCGAACGTGGATTGGACAAATACTGGGCGTGGGACGACCTCTCCTCCAGCTATGAGGTTCCTTTCACTGTTTCCGATGGGCGCGGTCATACCAAAGAAGGAACCATCCGATATGAGATCAACGGCCGTGCGATGGTGGAGGCTACAAACAGCGCACATATGACCAACACTGTTTTGAAAGGCGCGAATATTACATACAATGACACGGCATATAACCATGGGGACTGCATTGATTTTCCCGCTGACAACAAGGAAATCACGATCTCTGCCGATGCCGAGGCTGGAAAACAATATTTTAACAGATGGGAAATTGACGGTGCTACGATTGAGGATCTGACGCAGAACCCGCTCACATTTACACGTCCGGACACATTTTTTACGATCAGAGCAATATATTCCGGCAAAAACACGCTCAGTGTTACAAACGAGGCTGACGCGCACGGCAAGGCAGTGATCAAAGGAGATGAACAGAGCAGCTCGGTAGATCTTCTGACTGGACGGACTGCGACGGTTGCTGCAACAGCTGATAAAGGCTATGAGTTTGTAAGCTGGAGAGTTATTATGACGACCAAGACTGGCGTAACACTGGAGAGAACAGACACTCCTCATCTATGTACGAGCTTAACAGCAGACGATCTGTATCAGTCGACGATCACGCTCAGTATTGGTGCGAATGTCCAACTGCTTCCTGTATTCAAGCCCATTGTTTCGGCAGTGACGATTACAATCGACCATTCCAACAGCAATGAGGGTACTGTTACACCTGCTGATGAAACTGTTGCGGTCAAACCGGAACGTCAGCCGCTGCGCCTGACCGCAACACCGGCCGACAGGTATCACTTTGACAAATGGAGCATCACATATACAGCGTCTGGTGAAGCTGCTGCGGCTGCAGATTATGTACTGACCGAAACCGGCGTCGGTACCGCAACGTTCGAGCCGACGACCTCGGCATCGCCCCCCATGACTGTCAAGGCACTGTTCAAGGCATACGTGCCGGTAACCGCGACTATAGCCGAGACGACGCATGGCAGCATTCAGTATAATGGGGAAACGTATGCAGTTGGCAAGAAAATTCAGTTCCCGGATAATACAGCAACCGTGGAACTGACGGTTATTCCGGACGAAGGCTATCAGGCTTACGCATGGACGATTGGAGACGAAACAAAATACGGGAATCCCCTCTCTTTGCAGCTTCCGGAAACGGATTTTACGATCTCAGTCTTGTGTGCCAGAAGCATTTCGTATCAGGTTCTGCTGAATGAAAACAAAGAGGACATAACGAACTCTCCAGATGCGTGGAAAGTGGGCAGTGTTGGGATATATCCGCTGGAGTTACGTGGTTATGACGCAACGATGACCTTTGACGACGCAGTATCAAATTTGGAATCTTTGAAGTATCTTTCCACCAATGCGGTGCTTCCAAGCGGCAGAAACGTACTGGTCGTCGTGAAAAATGTGCTGGGCATAAAAAAACAGTTCGTTCTGGATTCAGTTGAACTGACCGGTGCGGAAAAGATCGGAGAGAAAACAGAAAACGGTGTCCTTTACTGTGCATTTACGATGCCAGATCAGGATGTGACGATCACGATCAATGTCCATGATAAGGCAAACGTACAAATTCAAGCCGTTCCGGATGATCTGGCGCATGGCACGGTGACATTAACTCCGACCGGAGAAGCGGATGGAAGCTATTATAAAGAAGGAACTGTCCTTTCACTGACGGCCACTGCCGCGTCCGGTTATCGCTTTAAGGAGTGGCAGGAGGCTGCTGGGAGCAGTTATATTTCAGCCAACGATAAAACAAAGAGTTCTGTGCAATTCACCGTTGGAAATACGGGCGCAGAGATTACCGCGATTTTTGAAGAAGCGGAAAAAATCGACGTTCCAACTGCATACGCGGTTACGCCGGAGAACAAGGCTGAAATTCTGGTGAATGGAGGAGCACAGGCAGCAACTGCAAAGGAAGGCAGCATACTGAACTTGTCTGTAACCAATATTGACGAGTTTTATCTGTTTGACCATTGGGAGATTAAAGACAGTAGTGGCAACGCATTGATTCTGGAAACAGAATCGAAAAATAGCAGCATTGCGCTGACCGTTCCGAACGATGCTGGTGGAATCACCATAAAGGCTGTGTTGAAAGAACGGCTGATCAAACTGAGCAGCAGCGTTACATTGGACGGAAGAACCAGCTCGGACGTTGCACCGCAGGGCAGCCTGCGTATCTATGTCAACGATGCATTGGCACAACTGCCCGCATATGTGAAAAAGGGAGATAAAATCCGTTTTGAGTTCACATTGAATGATTCTGATTCTTATGTATTGGATGAAGTTCGGGCACTATCCATGCGATCCGGAAGCGCCAGTACGATTTATCGGTCACTGGACTATATCGATGAATTTGTGCTTTCCGACTGGACGCTGGACGGCGAAGAAATCAAGAGCATCATGATTCAAGCAAATGTGCTTGAAAAAACGCAGGAGAACACGCGCTACAATATCAACCTGACGCAGCCCAGCGTGGGTGGAACAATTCGATCCTCCAATCAAACAGCGAAGGCCGGTACGTCAATTACGCTGACAGCAGTTCCTGCATCTGGCTATGCGCTTAAGACTTGGACGGTAATGGACGGCAATAACGAATCTGTTGCTGTAACACCGGATTCGTCCAATGCAAATCAGGCGACATTCACAATGCCTGCTGCTGACGTCACTGTAACAGCGGAGTTTGAAGAAGCAGAGGTCGTTCTGCCTGTGATTTCGAACGTTCAGCTTCTTCGCAATCCGGATAAAACCGTTCTTACAGATGATGTAACGCTGGATGAAGAAACAGCCACATGGACGATTACATTGCCAAGTGATACAGATCAGACTGTTCTTGACAACCTGACAATGCAGTATCTAAAGATCACGCATTCTGGCGCAAGCGTTTCTCAAATGCGGGGGACAGACGCCGGTCATGACGATGCAACTTTGGAGCCAAAGTGGAGCAGCGGTAACGTCATGTGCAATATGGAATTGAACACTCCGGCAAGGTTCACTGTTACAGCGGCAGATGGTGTAACTAAAAAGATCTATACCATTAAAATTGTTCATGAAGGAGCGGACAAGCCTGTATTGTCCAATGGTTCTGCGAATCGTACCAGCGATACGGATGCAACGGTGATGTTCACCTCCAGCGCAGCTGGTCGCTATTACTACAAGGTCGTGGCGTCTGGCGCTGCCGAACCGGACAACATTGACACTGGCACGAGCGGCACCGCCGTTGTCGGCAACAACAAGATTACTCTGACCAATTTGACGAAAGAGGCGCGCGATATTTATATCGTTGTCAAGGCGGCAGATGGCACATCAAGCGATATGCTGAAGATTGAAATCCCCGCTTTTGGTGCAGAGGAAGATGGGCAATACACCATTAAATATACTGGACCCAAGGGCGGTACCGTGATTCCGAACAAGACGAAAGCAAATGCGGGTGAAACCATCACTTTGACAATAGTGCCTGACAATGGAAAGCAGATGAAGGCTGGAACGCTGACCTACACGATTGCCGTAACCAACGGAGAAACCGTTTCTATTACTGGAACCAGCTTCGTCATGCCGGAAAACAACGTCACGATCAGCTGCAAGTGGGAAGATGCAACTACGCCGGGTGGCGATACCACAATTGGCGGCATTACCGCATTTACCATTGACGGCGTAGCGGGCGTCGTGGATAACACCACGAACACCATCTCGGTCGTCATGGCCTACGGCACCGACGTCACAAAGCTCATCCCGATCATTTCGGGCAACAACATCGCATCGATCAGCCCAGCTTCCGGTCAGATGGTGGACTTCACCAACTCTGTCCGGTACACGGTCACTCTGACAGACGGAACGGTCAAGTATTATACCGTTACGGTCTATGTGCAGGAGGGCACCGCGGCAGATAAGATGTGGGACAAGTTGACTGATTTCTACGATCAGACCCCGTGGTGGGAATACGCAGATCATCAGGTCAGCACAGGCCATTACCCGAAGTATTGGTAAAAACAACAAATCCATAGCAAGAAAGGCTCCGATTCAAATGAATCGGAGCCTTTTCTATTGTTGTAATGTCACAGTAAAAAAATCAGCCATTGAGATTTTCAGAGCCTTGCAAATCAGTTCAATCGTATCCACGGAGAGCTGTGTACCGCGGTACCGGGGATTTGCAAGGGTACTGTATGGAATTCCACTGTCCTTTGAAAACTGAAAGATGTTTGTGTTTCTAGCTCGCAAGAGCTCGTCCAATCGTGCGTTCGTATTCAAATCACATCCACTCCTATCAAAAAAGCAAATCGTGTTTTACTTCGATGATAGTATCATATCACAAATGCTGTCCAATAAACAGGACTTATAGAACTCGGCCTACAATTCGGAACTCCAGCTCTGGCGAAGCAGGCTTCGGTGCATATGCTTTGTTATAGGACACCAACACCGGCTGCATCCGCTGCACGCCATCGCTGCCAAGGTAGGCTTCCGGATCGTCCGGTTCCTGTTCGGCGTATGCCTTAATGTAGCCCTGCCCATCGTAGATCATAACACCAACTTCGCCGCTTCGGAGTGTTTCGCACTGCTGCACCCAGACGATCTGACCGTCATGATAGACAGGCTCCATGCTGTCGCCGGATACCCGAACACCAAATTCCGCGCCATCCGGGATGCTGCTCTCTGGAAAGCTGACCATCTCAAAGGTTCCTTCATCCAGAAACGCACCTGTACCAGCGGATACCGGCAGGGCGCTGACCGGCATGTCCAGATAGCGGATTTCCAGCATTGGCGGCGTCTCCCGATACTTCCCGGATGCAATCAGATCCTCCCGATATTCCTTTACCTTTCGACGCCCCTCTGCATTCAGCAGGGGGCGTTTTGTGTTGCTCACAAAATAGTCAAAGCCATCTTCCAGATGCAGCGCGACGCAGACAGCCAGAAGCTGATATGCATTCGGAACTGCCTTGCCAAGCTCCCATTTGTTGAGTGCTGTCCGCGTGATTTCAACGCCATACTGCGCGAGCTGCTGACTGAACTGCTCCAAGCTGATTTTCAAGTCCTTCCGTGCAGTGTGAATTTGCCGTCCAACATAGTTGACATTCTTTTCTGCAACTGCATCATAAAAACTGGATTGTTCCTTATATGTGTTCAAGCGGCGAATAGCTGCCATACGAATTCCTCCTGTTTCTTGATACCTGAATTATATAGTCCCATCTGTCCATTGTCAATAAAAATAGCGTATAGTTCTACAAATGAGAAGTTGACGTAGCTTATTAGTCGCTATATGATATAACCATCGCCAATCCTCTTACGCACTGGAACACGCGCCTCCACTCCTTGGGCGTGTCTGTCGAAGCCTCTCCAGACAGATCTGTTCCAATAAAGGATTGTCAGCATACAGAATCGAAGTCAAACATGGAATCAGGAAAGGAATCAGGAAAGAGAGGTACGCATGAAACAAGCAGTAAATTGTGCAGTGAAAGCAGATCGGGCGATCAGATGCCCGATCTGTCAAAGAGGACGGCTTCTCAATGCCGCTGAACATACAGACCTGCGTAGTCTGCAGCTGTTCCGTCCGGAGCAGGCAGACCGCGCGCAATGGTTCTCCAAA
>ERZ1026848.1234-NODE-1234-length-13723-cov-27.397937_pt1 | contig 13723 bp, 27 predicted proteins | sample MGYA00380154_ERZ1026848 | MGnify/ENA primary metagenome ERZ1026848 (study PRJEB33269, sample SAMEA4719790) | human gut metagenome | biome: human-associated habitat; feature: organic feature; material: feces | place: Cameroon | collected 2013-10 ...
ACAGTTCCACGCTTGACCGCTCACTTTTCGCCCGCTCCACCGGCAGCGTCTTGAACTTCGCCTCTACCGTCTGCCCGATCTTCATTTCCGTCCTCCATACGTCACTTTTTTCAAATCTTTGTACCGCTCAGCGTGCGGAATCAGCTCCTCCTTATCCCGGATGATCTCCTTCAGCACCCGGTCCATATGCTCCTGACACACGTCCGCCTCTGGGTTTCGGCAGTCCAGCGCCGGTTTGTACTCGCGCTGAACGGCAACCCAGTTATGGGTGATCCGCATGATCCGATCGTAGCCCCAGCCCTCCGTCTGGTGGAGGGCCATCTGGAGCGTATCCATGGCGAATTGCATCGCCATCGCCGCCCCGGCGTTGAAGGTGGCATCCAGTTCCGCCTCCCGCCGTTGTAAAAAAGCGGATTGTTTAGCCATCCCCGCCGTCCTTTCTCTCACCAAGGCTGCAAAAGAATGTCCTTGTGTCCTTATCAAATGGCAAAAACACGATGTTTGTTTTGGGGCAAAATGCGTATATATCTTTTCGGTTCCACACGCACAAATGCTTGCAGTCCTTGCACCGCGTCACGGCCACGGCATCAACGGTGGGGGCGTCTGCCACCTTCTTTTTTAGCAAGGCATAAGCTATTTCCAGAGTTTTCCCGCTTCCCAGAACAAGCGCTTTATCGGAATTTTCGTCTGCTTTCAGGATTGCGTCAGCATCAATCAGCCTCATGGTCAGCACCTCCATCCATCTTATTTACTCCCCAACAAGTACAGTTTCAGCCACATGGGGATGTCGGCGGTTAAAATGCTTTTGAAATAAAACACGATAAACGCAATGCCAGCGGCTATAACCAGCGTCCAAAAGGCTATAATCAGCCAGTCTTTTCGTTTCATTCAGCACCTCCGTCCTTTCTCTCGCCGTAGATGTACTTATCCATGCTGCTTCGTCTCCTCCTGAGTCTGGTTGAGCAGCATGATTTCTTCCAAGGACAATTCGTTGCGAGCAACTGCCAGCACCTGCCTGTCCGTCAGGCCGTACTTGTCTCTAAGTGGCACCAAAATCGCACACATATTCTTCTTGGTAAAGGGGACCTGCCCAGACGTGAGCTTGCTGTAAGCCTTCTGAATTTCAACGGCTACTTCTATCTGCATAGTTTAATATCTCCTTTCAGTCGATGAGTTGATGCTGCAGCCCATGCAGCGCACTTTCGCAGGAAGCCGGGCGCTCAACGTTCGGTGTTGTCACATCCGTCCATCTTGGCCCCGCAATCCTCGCAGTATTTTTTGGTAGGCTTGTCCCAACTGCCCTCAGTGGTGATGACAAAGCCGCACGCAGAGCAACACCACTCGTCCCCGCCAAGATGCTCCCACCGCCCATGCACCACCGGGGCCACGTCGGCGGCAGAAATGCGAATGACAGCCGCTTTCAGACAGTCAAGCATCCGATTTTGTGCAGGGCTTCGGCATGGGCTGCGCTGTCCCTGCACAGCTCTAAGCACTGCTTCCCGCTCAATGCATTCGCCCATTGTCAACCCTCCTGTTCCATTTTTCAGCATACTCTCCCGGATACCCCGTTTCCGGATTTGCGTCTCCAGCCCCTAAAACAAAAGGATGATTTATGTCGTTAAGGACACAATCTGTATCATCGTGCATCCAGTATTGCTCAATGATGCGCTTTCCGAAACGATTCACATAGTTCTCCCGGTAAAAGTTCAGTTTACCGCCGCAGAACGGGCACGGTTTTAGGTTATTCATCCTCCACCGCCTCCACATAGCACCAGCTTTGGGGCGGTCGTTTAATGTCACCGCCCCATTTTTTACAGTCTGTGCATTTCCATGTGTATTCTGCATGGCAAGAATCGCACGGGTCAGTTGCACGCTGGAACTCGCTTAGTTCCCGCGGCGTATCATAAATGCGCAGGTCGGAGATATGCCAACCATAACAACGCCCCTTATCGCCGATATAAGTTATAATTTCTGACTGAGTTAAGCACGTCGCGGGGGAAAAGGCGGCATTTGTTGTACTACTTAACTCGCCGCCATCGTATGCAATAAGGGCGATTCTTTCACAGGTAAACTCTCCAATGACCTTGCCGTTTCCTATGGCACCACCCACCGGGATTGCCGCATCCACATCCATGCAGGCAATCAGGTTTGTACCTGTCTGATTTTGCATGAACGCAAGGTGCTTGTCTTTTGTGCAGTAGATATAGCACTTAAACGGCGTGTCCAGCTTCGGCTTGGTCTTTCTGACTTCGATGGTTTTTTCGCCGGAGGCAATCTTTAGCACCCACTTGGGGCGGATGCTGATAAGTACGGCTTTACTCATCCTTCTTCGCCTCCAATGCTTTCTCCGCTTCCTTCGATGGGGCGTTTAACCAAGCTAAGATGTCTGAGTAATCCTCAGAAAAATTCAATTCATCTTCAAACCCAAGATTTTTGTACATTAACCTGCAAAATTCTTTTTGGCTGCTGTATAACAGTTTCGCTAACTGCTGATTTGTCGCGGCTCGTATACGGTCTGCATTGGTCAACGCTTTGTTAGACGGCAGCACCACCAGCCGCCCGTCTCTGTCGGCCTCGGCCAGTTTCTCCAACCGGTCAAGATCGCAGCCTCGGCACAGATGGCGGAGCTGCTCTGCGGCTTCGTGATCCATGTCGATTTCCTCCGGCGTCAACTCCGTGTCCTCGTATTGCATGAGCCTGCCACGCAGTTCTGCGTATGACCATGCTGCGGTATAAAGCAGGGCAAGCAGGCCTGTCGGCTCATCAGGACCGTCCAGTAAAAGCTCACCCATCGCATAGTCTACGCCGTCATCATCTGTTGGGAAGTCCAAGTCCGGCAGTAAAATCTTTGCGGCTTTGCGGATAAAATCGTAGAGCCGGATGTCTGGGTAATCCGGGCCATCACCTCCGCCCCGCACCCACGTCTCGAAGTCTTTGATATAAAACAGATTCAGGGCGGCATCAAGGTTGTTATCCGGGCAATTAGTTGTCAGTCTTTTCATTTACCTTTCCTCCTCCGGCGGTTCCGGCAGCGGCATCCAGTGGGTAATCGGCACGGCGACCTCTGTATCACAATCTTCCAGACTGCCCTCCCACCAAAAACAGCCGTAATCTGTCCACACAGCAGTTCCGTCCGGGTGGTATTTCCCATCATCACTGGCAATGTAGTTAATAAGGACCGGCACTCCATTTTCCGGCAGCCGCTCCTCCACCGGGATCCACCGCCGTTCAAGCAGCTCCGCGCTCTCCTTGGTCACCAGCGCAGCCGCTTCCCGCAGTTGCTTGTTCTGCCCCCGCAGCTTCTCAATCTCTTTCGCCTGTGCTTCGATCAAGTCAGCGGCTTCCGCCAGGTCTTTTTCCAGTCCTCCCAGCGGCTCCATCATGTCCCCATTTTCCCACCAATCTGCGTGTTCCCGCAGCGCATTTACGAGGTTTGTATCTCTCATAATTTATCCTCACATTTCTTCATTCAGCCAGCTTGCCCACGTCACCATGCGGGCATCATCGGCATTGGATAGTTTCTCCGGGAATTTCAGGTCGAGTGAGCAGCCCTTTGCTTCCAGCGCGTCATCCACGGCCCTTTCGATCAGTTCGCCCAAGCGCGCTGCGTTTTTCGTGTAAAACTCAAAGTTTGTCATTCTTCGAAACCTCCAAGAACTTCTTGCCCCGGCAGAACGCCGTCCTCCATCCACCAGTGGAATACATCCACGCCGGATTGCCACTGGCTCGGCAGACTTCGCTTCCTCCGTTCTTCCAGCATCCGATCAAAGGCCCGGATATACGCCGCCTTGATTCTCGGATAGCGGGCAAATTCCATGATTCTGGTTTTGGATGCTATGGGACAACCTACGTAGCCGACCCGGTGGAAGCCCTCGAAGTACAGCGGATTCATGGGTATTTTTTCAACAGCAGCATAATCCAGTACCTCATTGTCCTTCCAGTCGATGATAGGGTTCACCACCCGCTTCCCCTTGAGTTGGCACGTTTCAAATAATCGGCGATCCTCGTCGTTATCGTTTGATAGGATCAGTTTGTTTTGTTGCTTAGACGTTAATACCTCTAAACCGCCGCGGCGTTTCCTGGCCGTGGATTCCGCCCAGCGAACCCCCGTAGCGATAAACCGATCCTTGCCTCCCCCCTCTTTAAGGACGGCGCAACAGTACCGCATCAGGCGTGTGGGCGGCATGAGCTTCTTTTGAATTAGTTTCCACATGGTCATACGGGAGCCGTCCGGCTGGACGTGCTTGTCCACGTCGCACTTGATGCCCTTGCATTCCAGCCGATAAAACGTATCGTACACATGGCGCACCGTCTCCGGCGCGTCTGCCGTGGTGAGGGAGTGCAGGGCTTCAAACGGGATGCCGCTTTTCTCCGCCAAATGCAGGAGCACGTCGCTATCCTTCCCCCCGGAGTAGGTGATCACTAACGGTTTTTCAAAAAGCCGCAAGCTCATATCCGATGCCGCTTTCAGCCGCTCGATTGCGGTCTGCTCCAAGTCGCTCATTCCTCCACCTCCTGCATCCAGAACTCGCGGCGGCATTCAAAGCACGCGGTACTTGGATGCTTGCACCCTCCGCCGCTGTTTCTATAATCATCCGAGAGTGGCGCCGGACAAATCGTTACTACTCCACACACATCAAGTTCTGCCTCCGGATACTGCTCAAGGAACACGCTCTGCCTGGTTTTAGCGGGGTGCTCCTTTGCCCATTCCTCAACTTCGGCCACAACTTCCTCTGGTGAATCCGTCTCTTGGCCAGCGCATGGATAAATGAAACGATTCTTTGGCACTCCCTGTTCATTCATGCGTCTCAACTGCTTAACAAATTCAATGGCATCCATCATTTTCCTCCCCTTCCTCGTCCAATTCGTTGAAATACTGGCTCCCGCAGTAGGGGCAGCCCACCTTCCGAAACCGCTCAAAAAAGCAGTCCGGGCGCGGCTCCGAACCGTCTAAGACCAGCGGTGCTTCAAAATCTGCGCCGCAGGTTTCACAGTGATACATGGTGTTTCCCTTTCTCCGGGCGGTAAACGTCTCCCCGGTTCCACGCTTTTGTGGCGCAGTTCAGACCGTGATACGGTCTGGTCCGCGCCCCGCAGGAGGTGCACGCCACGATGTAGTCAAAGGGCGGCGCCGCATCCTCGACCCTCTCCCCGCTGTCCAATCCGCAGAGAGGGCAGGGTGGCAGCTTTTTCTTCCACCCTGCTCTCCGGTTCTCCCTGTTCACGGCGTTCCACCTCCCAGTAGGACCTTTGCCAAAAGAACCGCCAGCAGCAGCAAAAAGCAGATCCCGCCGATCAGGGCGGAGGTGTCCGCCTGCTCCCGCCGCCGCTGCTCTCTGGTTTTGCGGTTCTTCTCCGCCCGCCGCCGTTCCATCTCCCAATAGGCTTCCTGTTCCCAGTAATCGTTGCTGTGCTTCATGTCCCGCTCCTTTCGTTTCCGCATGGGAACAAAAAGCGCCCCATGTCTCCCGGTTCCTCTACCGTGCCGAACCGCCGTTTGGTCACGGCGATTGGGAACTCTTCAATCTCGCTGGCCCATAGGCACGTTCCGCATCCGTTCAGCTGCTCCCAGATCAGCGGGAAACCACCTATTCCATCGAACAAACTTGCCATAGTCGCATTTCGCTCGTAGTTGCCGCACAGCCGTTTCAGCAGCCATTTCCACGGCGGCAGGGCGATGGAGTTGCCCAGTGCCTTATACCGGGGGCTGTCCGCACTTCCTTTCACTTTTATTTTGCGCCCGCGTTTATCTGTTTTAACCCAATCTCCAATATCTGTCCATCCGTCCGGAAATCCCTGAAGCCGTTCGCACTCCAACGGGGTCAGACGGCGAACCACCATGTTTTGGCGGACCGTATTGTTCAGGTTCAGGCTTTGGCCTTCGCTTTCCTTTGCCTGCAAGGTTCCGTTGATCTCCCCGCCCTCGGTGAAATTTCGGCAATCTACGCTTGCGACATACGCGGCCATATCTGTTCGGTATGGGTCATTGGCTTTTGCTCTTAATGCTGGGGAAATTTCGCTTGATACCACCAGCATATCGTTGTAAGCGTCCTGCCCGTTATAGCTCCCTGCGTGTGCTCCAGGCGATAAAGTTCCGGTTGTTTTCTGGTACGTCAGCGGAATCTGATTGCCGCCGGTTCCCATACGGGCTTGCAGACTGGGCGCTACCTCGCCGCAGTCCCGGATGACGTCGCAGGCGTGGCTCATATCAAGCACGGCACACGGTACATGGGCATTGGCGTTCAGCGTGTGACATGGTTTCCCGAAGTCAGGAATACTCCCATTCTGCTTGCTGGTGATCTGCGTAGTATCAAACGCCATGACCGCTGGCTGGTGCCCATGCTCCTGTGCTCTCAGCGTACCGGCAACATCATGGCTCACACCCATCACATTCCCGCCCTGATCGTTCAGGCACATCACCGCCGGTTTATTCCCTCCGCACTCCGCGTTCAGCGTAGGGGCCTGTTCCTCGGCGTATCCGATGCTCCGGGCCTGTTCGCTGTTCCCCAGCTTAAACCCGGCGCATACAACCGGCTGGTTGTTCCCGCTCATGCCTGCGGAAGCGGTCAAGGTCGGTGCACGGCCATCGCTTCGCACCTCGGCCCCGCCTTGCTGTGTTGCCATGCAGAAAAGCGTCTGATCATTCCCTGCCTTAATCGTCCCGCTTTTCTCCGTCTGGACTAAGGCTCCTTTTCCGCCTCCGTCGCATCCTCCCCTGATTCGGACTGCGTAAGCAGCACCGCTTTCAGCACCGGCGGAAGGTCTTTCCCCCTCCGCTCCGCTCTCCGCAGGATACCCTGACACGCTTTTGCGCTCAAACAGTATTTCCCATGCGGTGTCGCCTCCAAAATCTGCGACAAGCGCGATTCTACGGCGACGTTGGGGGACTCCCCAGTGTTGCGCGTCGAGCACTCGCCACGCAACGCTCCATCGTCCTCCCATTTCATCGTGGTACCCCCCCCAGGTATTCCAACCTTTTTCAGGCACTTCAATATCGGGGGCTTCCGGTTCTGCGATGCGGATGGCTTCTTCGAGGACGGCCGCGAAGTCTTTTCCGCCGTTGCTTGAGAAGGCTCCGGGGACATTTTCCCAGACCATATACCGAGGTCGCACAAACTCACCTGTTCGCCCCATTCTTCTGTCACGTTCTCTCATCTCCTTGATAATCCGTATTTGCTCCATATACAGGCCGGAACGCGCCCCGGCAAGCCCTGCCCTCTTTCCAGCAATGGAAAGATCCTGTCTAACAAGGTGAACCACCTATCACACAATCCACGGGTTCTACTTCATTTCCGTGAATTTTTGTGACATCTCCATAATGCTTCACCTAAATCACCCCCTCTTGCATTTTCAAATAATCGTCTCGTTTTCTTTCCCTCCGCAGTTTTCGTTTGCACCGACTTAGAAAATCCGCGTCCATGTGCATCTCCCGGCAAATGTCCGCCGGGTCTGTCCGTGCTTCCAGCAGTTCCCGCAGCTTCTGCATTTCCGCTTCCCGCAGAAGGGGCGGCCGCCCGCCGCGGCTGGTAGTCCGACCTCCGCCCGCGCAGTTCACGCATTCCGCATAGGGGCAGTGGTTCAGGCAGTAGTCGATCTGGCTCTGCCGGTCATGGGTGCATATCTCGATCCGGTCTTTCCCGTCTGCGCTGTCCCATGGCAGCACAGCCCGCACGATCACAGTTACGGTCTCCACCGGGCATATCTCCTTTCCGTTCATACCTCCCGCACGTTGATGTGCTTGATGTCCTGCATCAGTTTCACCTTCATGCGGTAGGTCTTGTCTTTTTTCGTGGAGGGGCCTTTTACGTCCTCCACAACCAGATGCCATGTGCCGTCCTTCCCACGCTCCTCGTAGGAGAAGTCCGCCCGATACGTCACGGCGCGGCTTCGGTCGCCGTTGGCCGTGATGTAGCTTTCCTTCAGCGTAAATTGGGGTTGGAGCCGCAGGTCCCGGATGACCCCCGCCTTGCTGAGCAGTGCCAGCTCGTCATACCGGGCCGCCTCCTTGCGGCTGTCGAAGGTGTGCTCCGTTCCGTTGGGCAGGGTCCGGGCGGTGGGGTGGTTGTGGTGCTTGCGCTTACCCTCCGCCGCCGCTTCCGCCTTCCCCTTCTCCTCCGTCACAAACCGGGCCATTACCTTGGCCGTCCGGTCGATCTGCTGGGCCTGCATCTGCTGCTGTACCTGCTTCCGGTAGCGCTCCGGCAGACTGTTCAGGTCATCCAAACAAACACTCATCGCTTTTCCTCCTGATATTTCGGGCAATCCAGCACCTGTACCCGTTCCACCAGTCCGTCCCGATCCATGCGGGATCTCCGCCGGACCTTCCAGCCGGGAACGTCCTCAAAGCGGACCTTTCCGCTTTTTTCGTCCACCCGGCTCCATTCGCATTGCCCATAGGCCAGTTTGCAGGACCAGCACTTGTGCAGACTGTTGGAGGGGTCCTCCTTCTCCGCCTTCGTGCTGTATCTCCGCATACAGCTTGCCAGCGTAAAATTACCTGCCATCCCCATCGGCCTCCCCCCGGAGATAGGCCATCACCTCATCCCGGCTGCGCCGCTGGGGCCGTACCGCGTCCTTGAACCATTCCGGCGGCTTCACCGCCTCGGCTTCCGGTTTCGCTTCCGCCGCCGGCAGTGGCTTTTTCTCAGGTGCCGCCAGCTTCTCCGGCTCCGGCCCGGTGCCGATGCGCTGTACCAGCGCCCGGACCTCCGCGGGCAGGGCGTTGATCTCCCGTTCCCGTGCGGAAATGGCTCGATAGCTGCGCTGAAAGTTGCTGGATACTACGCTGTGCACCGTCTCCGTGTCCATCCGCGCCCACTCCCGCAACGTGTTGGGACTGCCCACGATCCGCTGTACCACCGGCGGGAACTTCTCAAATTCCTCCTCCGCGCCGTACAGCCCGTTACGGATGGCGCGGGACACCAGGCCCCACGCCTCAGCCTCCGTCATTTCCGGTTTCGCCGTCAGCAGCCGCAATTTGGCCTTTACCTGTCCGATGGTGGGCGGGAAGCCCTTTTCGTCGCTTTCGATCACGCTTTTTACCGCCGCCGCCACCAGCGCCACCTCGTCATGGGCAAACATATCCGCCCACAGTTTGATGGCGTTGCGCATATCCGGCCCGGTGGTGCTGCTGTAAAACCGGGGATAGGCCGCCGTCAGAATATCCATGATGATGCCTGTCTCCTGTCTGGTCATGTTGTGCGGCCCTCCTCCGCGTCCATCTCCGCCGCCAGCTCCGTCCATCTTTTCCGGGGCTTGTCTGTCCGGGATGCCGCCGGGGCGGACTTTCCTTTCCCGCTGTCCCGGCCCTCCCATGTGAGGAACTTCTGCTTCCAGTTCTTCACCGGATTCCCCTTGCTGTCCCGCCACGAGCGGCCCTGCGCGTCCGGGGTGTTAAAATATTCAAAGAACCGACGGGGGTCCACCGTGCTCTGCCGGGACGCGGCGTAGGCTTCCACCTCTTCCAGCGTGGGCGGTACGAATTTCACCGCCGTCCGCTTTCCGCTCTCCGGTGCCTTTGGCTCACTGGGGGCACCGCCCCCTATATCTTCTGAACGTAGTGAAGAAGATATATCTTCTATATCTATCTCTTTCTCTATCTCTTTCTCTCCGTAACGATGTTCGCACAATGTTCGCACATCGTTCGCACATTGTGACGGTTCTCCCAGCTTTGCTCTTGCTCTGGACTCCCTCATCCGCTTCGCGGATGAACCTTCGCTCCCAACGTTTTTCACCGCATACGGGAAGAAAAACGTGACGTCATCCGAGGTCTCCGCCAAACCGCAGGAAAGAAGGTAGTTGATCGTCACCTCCACGTTGGCCGGTTCCTCATCCAGTTCCAACGCCAGCTCATCGGCAAAGTTATCGTCGAGACCTGACCACTGCAAAATTCCATCGTGTTTCATGGCAATGAGCTGCATTTTCAGGTAAATGATGAGGTAGGTATCCCCGCCTGCCAACTTGCGAAGTTTTTTGATCCGCTTGGACGTAAAGAAGTCATCATAGAGCCGCAGCCAGAAATACCGGTTTTCTTTCGCCATAGGTCAATTCCCCCTAAATCTGCGGCACATAATCGTAGGGTTCGTCCTCTTCGGGCTGTTCCCACGGCAAAACGGCGTCCTCCTGACTGTCAAGGAATCCCGCCTGACTGCCGCTGTGTTCCATAGGCTTCGCCGGTTCAGGGGAGCGCGGCTTCTCACTTTCTGCCGCCAGCAGCCCCAGCACTGCCGCCATCACCGTCTGCGGGGCCACGAACTCCGCGTGAAGCTCGCTCCACTCCTTCTGTTCCCCGTCACGGGTGGTGTAGCTCCGGGTTTTCCACACGCCGCACACCAGAACGGCATCCCCTTTTTCAAGGCACGCCGCCATGCGGGTCACGTCATCGTCCCCCACGGCGGACACGTTCATGAACTCGCCCTTGGCGTACTTCATGCCAAATTCCGCTTTCGGTGTCCCCTTGGCGGTGGCCCCGGTCTTGACCTCGCGGGTCACGGTGCCGGCACACATCATGTACCGGCTGCCGTCCTCATCCCGCGTCTTAATGGAGATCAGCATGTCTCCTCACCTCATTCCCCGAAGAAAGTGGCCGCATAGTCCATGCCATCGTCCTGCGCCTTCTGAGTGGCCTCTGCGGTCTTTTCGGCCTTGGGGGGTGTAACCGTACCGGATTCGCTCTCCACGGTCTCCTGATGGGCTTCCACAGCCGCAGGCGCGGTCTCCACCACCTCTCCGGTAGATGCCACCGTGCGCTCCGGCATGGGCATATCCGGGATCATGCCCTCGTCCTCGGCGCTGGATTCCTCCATGAGCTGGGTCTTGACCTCCGGGGACAGGGGCGCATAGCCGCTGTTCAGCAGCTGCCGCAGAATCGTCTTGCGGCACATCCGGTCCTGCCCGCCGTTAGGATCGTACCAGGGGGAGCCGTTCAGCAGCTTTTCCACGTCCTTGGGGTTCATCTCCCCGCTCTGCATGGCCTTGAACTTCTCATAGCTGAACGCCTTGGAGTACCGATCCGCATGGCGCAGGAGGCGGTCCATGGGCCAGTATTCATAGCGGAAAACGGAACTTTTCAGTGAAAAATATCCGTAATACCCAACAATTGGATGAGACAAACGCTCATCATCCGTTTCGTACTTTGCCAAGTTGATAATGGGCTTGCCGGTTCGCCGGTCACGACCCTCAACCTCGCCCTCCCGGATCTCCACGCAGTCAATATCCTCGTAAAAACCGGTGGACATGGCCAACTGGATGAGTCCTTTGTAACCCAGAATGTAGGTGGCCGTGGTCCCATAGGGCACCACATAGTAGCCATGGCCGAAGATCAGGCCCATGCCCTCGCCCCGGAGCGCCGCCGCTACAATGGTGCTGGGTTCGCAGTTTTTCAGCTGTTCGCTGGCGTTCACGGCGGTGATCAGAGTGGATGTAAGACGTGCAACCGTCCGTTCATCCCGCAAAGACTTCATCATAAGCTGCTGCATACTCGGTGCCGTAATTGCCGCGGAAAATGACGGATGATTGCTCTTGGCAACGGGTGCAAAACTGTTATTTGCTTTCATTTCGAATTCCTTTCTTTTTTCTGGATGGTGTTTTTAATATCCGTTCATCTGTCCAACCTTTTCGCTTTCTTGAATAAAGCAAATCTGCTGAAACACCAATACGTTCAGCCCAAACAGACACCGGTTGAGTTTCGCCATCAAGTTTCAACAAGTTGTTGTTAGACCTGTTTTCGCATTGAGTTTTCATGGAGACCCACCGGCAGTTATCCGGACAATAGTTGCTGTTCACGTCGATGCGGTCTATGGTCAAATTGTCCCGGTAGCCGTTGGCAAGCGCCCAGTCCCGGAACGGCTCAAAACTCTCGGCCCATTCTGCACAGACGGTAATGCCTCGACCTCCATAATTGGGGAAGCAAGGGACATTTGGGTTGAGACACCTTGCTTTCATTCCCCTCCAAATGCGATACAGCCGCGTTTCAGACATTCCGTGTTTTCTGTGAGTTTCGGAGGATGCTTGTGTCCTCAAGCACCCACAAGATTTGGTTTCTCCATTTCGTAGTGCATTTGTTTTCACAATGGTTTCCCGCCCACAGCTGCACTTGCACCTCCACAGGGTCTTGCGGTTGGGTGCATATCCGGCAAATTCAATGACCGTAAGTTTCCCGAAGCGCTGTCCGGTCAAATCCAATAAACGGCCCATGTTGACTTACTCCGCACGGCCAAAGGCAATGCCGTTGGCCAGCATATAATCCCGCAGTCCGTTCAGCTGCTCCACCGTGCCCGTCACCCGGAACGAAAGCGTGACGGTCTGCGGCTCCATTGCGGCTTTCACCGCTGCCTTTACCGGCTCTGAGACGACTGGACTTGTCTGAATGGCTCTGGCCGCTTCCACGGCGGCCTGCACCCGCCCCGCTCTGGCGGCTTCCTCCGCCGCCCGCGCCGCCTCGGCCTGCTGTCTGCGGTAAGCCTGTTCCGCTTTCCGCTGTTCCTCGATCTCCTTCACCCGCTTGAGCGCCTGGTCCTTTTTCAGCACCGTCGGCAGGTCATGACACTGCTTGTACTCTTCCAGCAACGTGGTCTCGAACTCGCTGTTCAGTCCGCGGATGGCGGCAATGCTGCTGTCGCACTTGCTGATCGCCACCAGAATGTCCTTGTGGGCCTGTTCCTCGGAATAGGTGGCGTTGCCCCACCGCTTGTCCAGAACGGCTTCCCACGGGAGAAATTCCGCCAATTCTCCGATGCGTTCATCGAAAAAGGCCCGGATAGCGTCCAGCTTCTCTGTGCGGCGCCGCTCGTCAAAGGCTTTGATCTGGCCGTCCAGATTGGCGGCAGATTCGTCGCACAGGGCCGTCAGCGCCTTGCACTTTTCCTCAAAGGGTGCGTAGCTTGCCAGCGCCGCGGCCTTGGCCATCTTCCGGCACTCGTCGATACGTCCCGCCACGGAGCGGATGTTGGCCCGGTACTTCTTTGCCGCGCCGATAGCATCCTCCGTAACCACCATGCCCCGGTAGGGGGCCAGATTCTCCGTCAACCATTCCTGACACTCCTCAAAGTTGGCGGAGATGTTAAACTCCTTCAACGGAGTCAGGTCCGTGGTAATGGCAAATTCCATTGCGCTGCTCATGCGTCCGCGTCCTCCTTTTCCCCGGTGTCATAGGCCGTGATCTCCTTCAGCAGCGGCATGATCCGCTCGTCCACACGGCTCTCCGGCACGTTGACCTCCACCACCATGGCCCGCTTGTCTCCGCCCTGCGTGGGAGCCATCACCTTGTCCCCCACCGTCAGCGGCAGTGCCGTCCGGTAGGTAAAGTTGTTCCCCAGATACGCCTTGTGCAAAGGCTTGAAATAGCGAATGTTTACCAGCATCATGCCTTCTCCTCCTCGTCCGTCTTATCGGCATCCTCCGCCTCCACAGCGGCAATGGCCTTCGCAACAAGTTTCAGCTCGGGATGCGCCTGGAGAAGCCGATCGATCTCCTCCTGCGCCCGCCACAACAGCCTGCCCACAAGAATGGCATCTCCGTTAAGGGAGGTAAGTACATGCGTATTCTCCTCATTTGCCGCAATGCAGGTAAACGCCGCAGAGTCCCTGTCCATCACAACCTCCCCAGATTCCACGCTTTTCACCGTGATGTGATACAGTTCCTTTTCCATATAAACGCTCCTTTTCATGTTTAAATTTTTCGGAGTTGTGCGCCTTACAAAATCAAAGTCTGGGCGGGCATCGTC
>ERZ1026848.1241-NODE-1241-length-13677-cov-5.272060_pt1 | contig 13677 bp, 10 predicted proteins | sample MGYA00380154_ERZ1026848 | MGnify/ENA primary metagenome ERZ1026848 (study PRJEB33269, sample SAMEA4719790) | human gut metagenome | biome: human-associated habitat; feature: organic feature; material: feces | place: Cameroon | collected 2013-10 ...
ACCGCCAAATGCGAAGCATTCCACGTTGCTCCAAGGCTGTTTTTTATGTTTTTGTCTTTGATTCCATTCACGATTCAACCACATTGTCAAAATCTATGCCCACAGAATTCTTCACAGAGACTTCAAAAACCCTGATTTTTGCAAGTGATATCACTTGTAATCAACCAAAACAAGCGAATACGCTTGCAAAACACTTTGGGCTGGTTGGGGATTTGGTGGCGTGGGGGAAAATATGTAACTTTACAGGTGACTAATTATTAACCCTATTTTATCAATAAACCAACCAATTAAGAAAATATGAAAAAGGCAATTATCGTGATGACTATGCTGCTCGTGGTGGGGCAAGCATGGGCTTGGAAACCAAAATTTGTGGGTCACCGTGGATGCAATAAGGGTGTGATGAACACCGCTGAAGCATTTCGCAACGGCGCCGACTTCTACCACTACGACGGTTTGGAATGTGACGTGCGCGTGACAAGCGACCGCCAGTATGTAATCAGCCACGACGAAACCACCAATGCGGTGGGCGGAAATCTTACCGTGGCAAGCGCAACCCTCGCTCAACTGAAAGCCGAAAACTACACCCAAACTCGCAGTGGAGTGACCTACTCCGGTAAAATCTGCACCGTGGCAGAATATCTCGACATTTGCGCCGAAAAGAATGTTTTCCCTGTGATTGAACTGAAGTGGACCACAGGCATCAACAACAACGACATGAGCAATTTCCCCGGTTTGGCACAACTGATAAAGGACAAGGGTATGACCGACAAGGTGGTGATTCTCACCAGTATGAAATCGTCGCTCGAATATGTGAAAACCCACTATCCTGAATTTAAGTGCCAATTCCTCTGCACCACTGGCTGGAAAGGCGCACAAGAGTGGTGCAAGAAGTGGAATCTGAATCCAAGCATTCAGGTGGGCAGTTTCGACATCTACGCAGTAAAGAGCTATGTGGAAATGGGTATGGAAGCGGCGGCATGGACGGTCAACAGCCTCGCCACCTACAAGAGCGTGGGCGCAATGGGCGTGACGATGATGACTTGCGACTACCTGATGCCAAGCGAAATGCCCGAATTAGCCGACATCAACTGGGACGATGTGGAGCCTGTGCTTGAGCCGCTTGAAGTGAAGTGCGACACTGCCTACATCTTCAGCCGTGCGCTCAACAACATCCCCGACAACTTCCCTTCGGGTCTTGATACCGACAAATCGCCCTACAAGAGCGCACAACAGGCGTGCGTGATTGACGGTGTGTTCTACACCAACAATTACACCACCAGCACGCTGGTTGCTTTCAACGAAAGCGACATGGTGGACCACGGCTATGCCACAGGCACAAATTCGCACGGCATCTGCACCGACGATGCAGGCAACCTTATCCAGCGTGCCGATGGATTGACCAAAACGCCCAACACACTTGTGCTTTACAAAAAAGGCAGCAAAACGCCTGTGAATGTGACTTTTGAACTGCGCAACAATGGTCAAACCAACTTTATCAGCGCAAGTGGCAATGTGTTTTCTGCTGAAGGCGGCTACATCTATTTCTTCCCTAATGGGCAAAAGGTGGTCGACATCGTGAAAATCACCGACGGCAAATTTGAGGAAGTCACCTCATCTGGCACGCTGAGCATTGCAGGCTCTACCGCAGGTGTGGTTTACCCTATCAAAAACGACCCTCAACACTTTATCTATCAAGTGCGCGGCAATGGCTACTACCTTTACAACAAGGAGGATAAAGCCGACTATGTGACTGGCAAATCCAGTACCACAGCCCCCAATCGCAACAGCAGTCTCGGTGGGTGCCTGTTCGAACTTGCAGGACACAAACTCTTTGCCCACGCAAGCGGCTCGAACTACAACGGTGGTTTCACCATCAAAGATATGAGCGCCAACAAGGCTTCAATCCTCACGCTTCCAGTGCTTGGCACAGGAGGCTACTCTGCCAACCCATCGGTGGGAGCATGGCTGAAAGCCGAACCTATCGATGAAAACCACGTTTGGCTCTACGAATACTGCCAAGGCAACGGTTACGCAAAATACCAAATATATGTGGGTGAGCCATACGCGCCACAGCCAAGCGGTGTGACCGACATCGCCACCAGCAAGACTGTGAAAAGCGTTCGCTACTACAACCTTGCCGGCATGGAGAGTGCCACCCCATTCAGCGGTGTGAACATCGCCATAACCACCTACACCGACGGCACCACCACCTCAAGCAAAGTAATCAAATAACAAAAAAAACGACAACACCATAGCGTAGGGACATGCCTTTGGCATGTTTCCAATGCGTTGATACATTGCCGATTGCATCGAAACATGCCAAAGGTTTGCACAAGCAAATGAAAATCACTAATTTTGTAGTTAATTATCAAAACTCTAAAAAAGTGAGCAACAACCCATTCATAAGTTTCAAAGAAAATCACCCAGTGCTGACCAATTTCGTGCTGGTGATGGTCACTCTTGTAGCGTGCCTCTACGCTTGCTACATTTCATTAGACATCTTCACCGACCACGGCAACCAAACCAAGGTGCCCGATGTGAGGTGGAAACTCATCGACCAAGCCATCGATATTCTTGAAGACGCTGGTTTGAACTACACCATCGACTCCATCTACAACGAGGACTACGCTCCTGGCGTGGTCACCGACCAAAGTCCAAATGCTGGTTCGTCGGTGAAGTTCGCACGCCCTATATTACTGACAATGAACTGCCTCTATCCTCCACAAGTGGAAATTCCTAAGGATATTACCGATATGGCAGGCACCGATGGTGTGACCACGCTCAAAACGCTCGGTTTCCGACATGTGACCACCGACACCGTGCCAAGCGAAATGCAGGGCTTGATTATTGAGGTGAGAGTGAATGGACGCTCCGTGGAAGGTGGCACTAAAGCCGCCCTCAACTCCAAGATTGTGGTTTCGATTGGCGACGGATCTGTTGATGCCATCGAATTCGACCCTCTGGGCTCACAGCGCGACTCCCTTATCAAGCAGAAGATTAAGAGTGGAGAATTCCAAATCATCACCGACTCGCTCGGCAACACACGTCTTGTTCCACGCTCTAAACGATAATATGGCAGAAGAATTTACCGATATAGAAGATTTTGACATCAGTTGCCATTCCGAAATCCAGCAAGATTTCAGCGACCCCGATTTCAGCGAAAATGGCACAGACTACTGGGAACACTACCGCTTCGAGGTGGAAAAAGGGCAAGTGCTTTTGCGTATCGACAAATACCTTGTGGAGCGCATCAAAGGCACGTCGAGAAACCGTATTCAAAACGCAGCAGAAGCGCAGTGCATTCGCGTGAACGGCAAACCCGTGAAGTCGAACTACCGTGTGCACCCCGGCGAAATCATCACCGTGGTGATGGACCGCCCACGCTACGAAAATGAGATTATAGCGCAAGACATTCCCATCGACATCGTGTATGAAGACGATGCCTTGCTGGTGGTGAACAAGCCTGCCGGCATGTGCGTGCACCCAGGCCACGGCAATTACGATGGCACGCTGGTCAACGCCCTGGCATGGCACTTCAAGGACAATCCCGATTACGATGTGACCGACCCACGAATGGGACTCGTTCACCGCATCGATAAAGACACCTCCGGGCTGCTGGTGGTGGCCAAAACGCCCAACGCCAAGACCTCGCTCGGCAAGCAGTTTTTCAACAAAACCACCAAGCGACAGTATGTGGCTGTGGTGTGGGGTACGATGAAGGAAATGGACGGCACTATCACCGGACATGTGGGACGCAGCCTCCGCGACCGTCTGCAAATGTGCGTGTTCCCCGATGGTGAGCACGGCAAGCACGCCGTCACCCACTACCATACGCTCGAAAACCTCGCGCATGTGGCTGTGGTGCGATGCCAACTCGAAACGGGCCGCACCCACCAAATTCGTGTGCACATGAAGCATATCGGCCACCCGCTTTTCAACGATGCCCGCTACGGCGGCGACAAAGTGCTGCGAGGCAACACATCGAGCCACTACGCGCAGTTCATTCACCACTGCTTTGAGGTGTGTCCACGCCAAGCGCTTCACGCCAAGACGCTCGGTTTCGTGCACCCCGTCACCAATCAGCAAATGGACTTCGACAGCGAAATCCCTGCCGACATGACCGAACTGATTCAGCGTTGGCGCAACTATGCGGAAAGTTTGGCAACCAAATAAAAAAAACATAAGTGTAAGCCCCACAGGGTTTGCACTTTTTGGTTTAAATCCAACTATATCAATCGTTTCCAGATTGAAGAAGCGTAACGAAACGCCCAGAAATCAGAAATCTTTTAACATTTCTAACTTAATGTTGTATAAATTAACTACATTTTTGCGCCACTTTTCGTGCCAAAGTGATAATTTTGCAATGATTAAAATTGAAGTACAACAACAGAAAAAATAAACTATTTGCAACTATGGCAGATTCTGTAAACATTAGAGAATTAAACGACTTGATTGCAAGCAAACGCAATTTCATCGACGCAATCACTCAAGGTATGGACCAAACAATCGTGGGTCAGAAGCACCTTGTGGATTCGCTGTTGATTGCCCTTTTGGCCAATGGTCATATCCTGCTCGAAGGTGTGCCTGGTTTGGCTAAGACACTTGCCATCAAGACCCTCGCATCAATCATCGATGCTAAATATAGCCGTATCCAGTTCACCCCCGACCTTCTCCCTGCCGACGTGGTGGGCACCATGGTGTATAGCGTGCAAAAGGAGAAATTCGAGGTGAAGCAAGGTCCGGTATTCGCCAACTTCGTTTTGGCAGATGAAATCAACCGTGCGCCAGCCAAGGTGCAGAGTGCGCTGCTCGAAGCCATGCAGGAGCGCCAAGTGACCATCGGCGACCGCACCTTCAAACTCGACGACCCATTCTTGGTGATGGCTACCCAAAACCCTATCGAGCAGGAAGGCACCTACCCTCTGCCTGAGGCACAGGTCGACCGTTTCTTGATGAAAGTGGTGATTGGCTACCCCAACAAAGAGGAGGAAAAGCAAATCATACGCATGAACATCGCTCCAACCAAGCAGAATGTTCAGCCTCTCATCACTCCACGCGACATTGTGGAAGTGCGCGACATCGTGAACAAAATCTACATCGACGAGAAAATCGAACGCTACATCGTAGATATCGTGTTTGCCACCCGCTTCCCTTCCGACTACGGATTAAACGAGTTGAAGAGCATCATTTCATTTGGTGCCTCACCTCGTGCAAGCATCAGCATGGCACTCGCTGCACGCGCCTACGCATTCCTGCGTGGCCGTGGCTATGTGATTCCTGAAGATGTGCGCGCCGTGTGCCACGATGTGATGCGTCACCGTATCGGCCTGTCGTACGAAGCCGAGGCCAACAACATCGGCGCCGATGAGGTGATTAGCCAAATTCTCGACAAGGTGGCTGTGCCCTAATCCATAAGGCTATGCCTCCCACATTCATCCAACCATTACAGAAAGGTGCATGATGGACAAGAGTGAATTATTAAAGAAAGTCAGAAAAATAGAAATCAAGGCGAAAGGCCTGTCGCAAAACATTTTCGCTGGAGAATACCACTCCGCCTTCAAGGGGCGTGGCATGACCTTTAGCGAGGTGCGCGAATACCAGTACGGCGACGATGTGCGCGACATCGACTGGAATGTGACCGCACGCCAAAACCACCCCTACATCAAGGTGTATGAGGAGGAGCGCGAACTCACCGTGATGCTGCTCGTGGACGTGTCGGGCAGCAAGGATTTCGGTGCTGTGGGCGAAACGAAGCGCGACATGATGGCAGAAATAGCCGCCACACTCGCTTTCTCAGCCATCGAAAACAACGATAAGGTGGGCGTGATTCTGTTTAGCGACAAAATCGAGAAGTTCATTCCCCCAAAAAAGGGACGAAAGCACATTTTGCTCGTGATTAGCACCCTGCTCGACTTCAAACCCGAAAACAAGGGTACCGATGTGAATTGCGCTCTCGAATTTCTCACCAGCGGTATCAAAAAACGCTGCACCTCTTTCCTTGTGAGCGACTTCATCGATGAGGGCGATTACAGCAAGGCTCTTTCCATTGCCAACAATAAGCACGACCTCATTGCCGTGCAGGTGTACGACAAGCGTGAGATGCAACTGCCCGATGTGGGGCTGATGCGTGTTTACGATGCCGAGACCGGCGAGGAACGATGGATCAACACCAGTTCGAAGAAGGTGCGCGAAACCTATCAGCGGTGGTGGTACCAGCGCCAGTTGAAAATGAGCGAAAAACTCCAGCACAGCCGTGTGGATTTAGCGTCGATTGCCACCGATGAAGACTACACGAAAGCACTGCTTGCGCTGTTCAAGCGCAGAGGTGTGGCTCGCTGAACGCCTATTTCCCCAACGCATTTTTTCTGATAGAGATATAGAAAGCAACAACTGATGAACAGTAGATTCATAACATATATATGCCTGGCGTGTTTGCTCTTTCCATTCGGAATGAAAGCAAAAAACGAGAATGCGCTCATTTCCAAGGCAGAACTCACCAATCGCCACATCGTGATGGGCGACACCACCAGCATGAGGCTGGAAATCGTGCAGCCCAAGAATGTGGTGGCTATGGCTGGACTGGAGGTGAAAGACTCGGTCAGCAGCGTGGTGGAACTTGGCGACATCATTGCGTGCGACACCATCGACTTGGGCAACAACCGCATTCAAATCAATGCCACCTACATCGTTCAGGCATTCGACTCGGGCGAATGGCACCTCAACCCTGCCCTTGTGATTGAGCCCGACACCATTCGATGCGACATTCCTTTGGTCATCAAAGTAAGCCCCGTGAAGGTGGACCCGAATGGCGACATCAAGGACTTCGCACCAGTTTTCGAGCCCATACGCAAATTGCTCGACTATGTGCCCAACTGGGTGGTGAGCCTATGGTGGGTGTGGGTGCTGATTTTAGCAGCTGCGGCTCTGCTTTTCGCCTACTTCAAATGGTGGCGCAAGGGCAAGAACCCACTGAAGCGAGTGAAGAAACGACTTCCACCTTACGAAGAGGCGGTGGAACGCCTGCACATGCTCAAGGGTATGCAACTGTGGCAAAACGGACGCGAAAAGGACTATTACACAGGCTTGACCGACATTCTGCGTGAATACATTGACCGCCGATTCGGCGTAAATGCCGTGGAAATGACTTCAAGCGAGATTATCGACGCGCTGAAGCACAACAGCGAAACCCAACTCGTCAACGACCAGTTGAGCGAAATCCTCGCCGTTGCCGACTTTGTGAAATTCGCCAGTCAGCGTCCTCTCGCCGACGACAACGAACGCTCATTCCAGCGTGCCGTCAACTTTGTGAACGCCACAAAGCCACAGCCTGTGACCGACAATAATAAGACTTCAAAAACCAACAATAAGGAGGGCAAGAAATGATGAACTTAGCACACCCAGGCTACTTGTGGCTATTCCTGCTGTTCATACCGCTCATTGCGTGGTATGTATGGAGCCAGCGTAAGGCTAATCCAAGTATGCGCATGTCGTCGATTAGTGCCTTCAAGGGGCTTTCCACCAGTTGGAAGGTATATGTGAAGCACCTCTCGTTTGTGCTCAAACTTGCAGCCCTTTCGTGCCTGATTATCATCTTGTGCCGCCCACAGACCTACGACAAATGGTCGATGAGCGACACCGAGGGCACCGACATTGTGATGGCTATCGACATTTCTGCCAGTATGCTCTCGCGCGACCTTCAACCCGACCGTCTTGAGGCCGCCAAGAAGGTGGCAAGCGATTTTGTGGCGAAGCGTGAAAGCGACAACATCGGTTTGGTGATTTTTGCTGGCGAAGGTTTCACACTCCTTCCCATGACCACCCATCAGGCCACGCTGCTCAACACCATTCACGAAATCAGCATCAATATGCTCGATGCCGACGGCACCGCCATTGGCGACGGTATTGCCACCGCCATCAACCGTATTAAGGACGGAAAGGCGAAGTCGAAAAGCATTATTCTGCTCACCGACGGCACCAACAATTCTGGCGTGGTGGCACCGCTCACCGCTGCCGAGATTGCGCAGAAAGAGGGTATTCGCATCTACACCATCGGTCTTGGCACTCGTGGCACAGCCGAAACGCCATACGCACAAGGCTTCGGCGGCGAACTGCTCTACAAGCCTATGCCTGTGACCATCGACGAGGAATCGCTCAAGAAAGTGGCACAAATGACTGGCGGCAAATATTTCCGTGCCACCGACAACGATGTGCTCACCAGCATATTCAACGAAATTGACAAACTGGAGAAAACGAAAATCGACGTAAAGAACTTCACCAACACTCAAGACAATTACATGCCATGGGCATGGGCGTTGCTCTTGCTCGTGCTGCTGAATCTCACTATCAGCTACACCGTGCTACGTCGCATTCCATAATGGTTTTCCTACAGTTAACATTATAATATAACAAAGAAAGATAAAGGTTTTGGCTATGTTTAGTTTTGCTAATCCCGAATATTTATATCTCCTTTTGCTGCTCCCCATAGTGGCTGGCTTGTTCTGGCTCTCTCAACGTGCCAAAGCGAAGAAAATCGCCAAGTTTGGCCGCGCTGGAGTGGTGAAGGGGCTCATGCCTGAGCAGTCGAAATACAAGCCTTGGATTAGGCTGACGGTGGAACTGGTGCTTTTAGCCACCATCGTGGTGATTCTGGCACGCCCTCGTGGTGGCGCACAGGAAACCAACACCACCATGAAGGGCATTGAGGTGATGATTTGCCTCGATGTGTCAAACTCTATGAATGCGGCAAGTGACGACGACGCTCCCGATGTGAGCCGCCTACAACGCTCGAAACAGGTGCTTGAAAAACTCATCGACCGCATCACCGGCAACAAGGTGGGGCTGATTGTGTTTGCTGGCAACGCCTATATGCAGATGCCTATCACTGGCGATGCGCAGAGTGCGAAAATGTATCTCTCCAGCATCAACACCGACATGGTTCCAACCCAAGGCACAGCCATCGGTGCAGCCATCAATATGGCGTGCCAATGCTTTTCGAGCAATCCTCGCACACAAAAAACGATTATCGTCATCACCGATGGCGAGAACTTTGAAGACGATGCCGTGAGCAGTGCAGAAGACGCGCGCAAGAAGGGCATCAGCGTGAATGTAGTGGGTATCGGATCGGTGAACGGCTCGCCTGTGCCTACTGCCGACGGCGAGGTGCTGACCGATGAGAACGGCAGCCCTGCCATTTCTAAACTCAACGAAAAAGGCGCGATGGAAATTGCCAAGGGCGGCAAGGGCGTGTATGTGAACGGTGCGGCAAGCGATGCCGTAGATGCGCTCAACGACCAGTTGATGAAACTCTCGAAAACCGACCTCGGCAGTTACAACTATTCACTTGAAAGCGAGTTGTTCCCCATTTTCGCTTGGATTGCGTTTATTCTGCTGATTGCCGAACTGTTTATCCTCGACCGCAAGAATCCAATCCTGAAGCGATTCAACTTCTTCACTAAAAAAGAGCAAAAGAAATGAAATATTCAGCTATATATATAGTATTGTCGATGATGTCGCTCACTTGGCTTTGCGCTTGCTCCAGCCACAACGATGGCAATAAGCCTGCCGAAAGCACTAAAGCGGAGCGCAACTTCATCGTGGAAGGCAACGAGCAATATGCCCAAGGCAATTACACCGAGGCAGAAGCTGCCTACCGCAAAGCCCTGACTGAAAATCCAAATTCCGCCATGGCACAATTCAACCTTGCCAGCGCTCTGCTACGCCAGGACCCTAAAATGGGGAAAAACGCCCCTGCGCCAGTTCAACCCCAGCAAACCGACACCACCCAGCAAGAGCAAATGAGCGAACAGCTACAACACGCTGTCGAAATTCTGAAAAGCCTTGTGGAAAGCAGCACCGAACCTGCCGTGGTGAGTGTGGCAGCCTACGATTTGGGCAACATTTCCTACAAGCAGCAAGACTATGGTCAAGCCATTGAATGCTACAAGGAGGCACTTCGCAAAAATCCGAAATACGACGACGCAAGATACAACCTGCGTATGGCTCAACTGAAACAGAAAGACAAGAACAAGAATCAAAACAAAAATCAAGATAAGAACAAGGACAAGAATAAAGACCAGAATAAGGATAAAAACAAGGATAAAGACAAGAATAAGCAAAATCAAGATAAAAAGGACCAAAATAAGGACCAAGACAAAAATCAAGATAAGCAAAACCAACAACAACAGCAGCAACAGCAGCAAAAAGGCGGTATGAGCCAGCAAAACATGGAGCAAATTTTGCGCACCATGCAGAATCAGGAAAATGCCACCCAGCAGCGAGTGAACGCCGCAAGAGCCAAGCAGCAGCAAGGTGAGCGCGCACGCACACGCAACAAGTGGTAATCCCCCCACCGCCACAGCGCGTATCCGCTTTTTATCACACTACTTTTTTAGATGATGAAATTATTCAAACATATAATCTACATAGCATTAGCGATTCTGATTTCCGCTCCAGCGCTTGCCCAACGACTTGAATATGTGGGCGGTGGCAACATGGGCGGAAATAAGTTTCAACTGGTGTACCAACTTTCCGATGTGTCGAGCCCCGGCACTTTCAACGCACCGAGCGTTGAAGGCGCAAAGAAACTCTATCAGTCGGGCGCGCAAGCCATCGGTTCAAGTTCAAGCACCACGATAGTGAACGGCAAGGTGATTGAGCACAGCAGTGGCAATGTGTATCGCTACACCGTCACTTTCAAGGCTGAGAAGGAAGGTCGCTTGACTGTAAGCAAAGCCTCTGTAAATGTGGGCGGTAAGCATATCACAGCAAGAGGTTTTCAAATGAATGTGGGCAAGGGCGTACGCCAACAGCAAACCCCACAATCCATCATGAGCCAACTCGGTGGCAGGGGCGTGAACGCCGAAGACCCATTCTCGCAAGGCGAGGAAAAGTCGGTTACTGCCAACGACCTGTTCGTGAAAATTGAGATGTCGAAATCGCGCGTTTACGAGCAGCAAGCCGTGGTGTGCACCGTGAAACTCTACACCAAGTTCCCTATCAAGGAATTTATGCCGCTCCAGCATCCTGAATACACAGGCTTCCTGATTGAAGACATCACACCCAAAATGGCTGGTACGCCACGGGTGGAAAACTACCATGGACAGAACTACTACACCGCCATTCTGCGCAAGAGCATTCTCTATCCTCAAAAGTCGGGCACACTGACCATCAATTCTGGCGAATTTGATGTGATTCCGGTGCAGCGCAGAGTGTATGTGGGGCTCAACAGCGCTATTGCCGTGCCTGTTGATGGCAATAAGTTGCGCATCAAGAGCAACAGCGCATCGGTTCACATCACTCCTCTCCCCTCTCCACGCCCTGCGGGCTTTACCGGTGCTGTGGGTGAGTTCTCCATTAAAGATGCCATCACTCCAGCCAATCTGAAGACTTTCGCCACCGCCAACTACACCGTCACGGTGACCGGTAGCGGCAATATCAAATACATCAAAGCCCCCACCATCGGTTTCCCGAAGGAGTTTGACACTTTCGACCCTCAAAACGACATCAAGACGGCTTCTGAGGGCGACGATGTGAAAGGCAGCATCAAATTCACCTACCAGTTCATTCCACAGCAAGTGGGCGATTTTAGCATCGCCGAAAGCGAGTTTGTGTATTTCAACCCCAACACCGAAAAATACGAAACGCTGAAACTCCCTGCCCACAAACTCACCATAGCCAAAGGCAACGGACAGCCCTCGAATGCAAATGCCGATGGCGAGCGAATGACCGACATTCACCCTGTGCACAGTGGCGACATGAATTTGAGCAAGTCGCACACGCTGCTGCTCGACACCTTCAGCTACTGGCTGCTGATACTCGTGCCGCTTTTCGCATTTGTGGGCATTCTCATCTATTACCGCAAACTGGTGAAGGAGCGCACCAATGTGCAACTCATGCGAGTGAAGCGCGCAAGCAAGGTGGCCCAACGCCGCTTGAAGCAGGCTAAAAAACACATGCTTGCCAACAACAGCACCGCTTTCTACGCCGAAGTGCTCACCGCTTCGTGGGGCTATCTGAGCGACAAATTAGGCATTCCCGTGTCGGAACTCAGCAAGGAGAACATTGATGCCGAACTGGAGAATTACGGCGTAGATGCCACGCTCCGTGCCAAGATGCTTTCGCTGCTTGAGAAGTGCGAGTTTGCCCAATATGCTCCCGAACTGAGCGGCAACAATATGCACACTGTGTTTGATGAGGCTGCCTCCGTTATGGACCAACTGGAAAATGTGAAACGCAAAAAAACTGTTGCAAAATGAAAAAATCGCTCATTCTGCTGATCTCAGCTTTTATATATACGGTGATGGCTACTGCCGCCACCACCGACAATGCCGATAGCGCCTACAACCAAAAGCGCTATCAAGATGCCATCAAAATCTACGAAGCGCAAGCCCAGGAAAGCGGCACCTCATCGGATTTGTACTATAATTTAGGGTGCGCCCACTATAAGATGCAGAATGTGCCACAAGCCATTCTTTACTTTGAGCGCGCACTGGTGCTCGATCCCTCGAACGCCGACGCGAGAGCCAACCTACAATTTGTGCGCGAGAAATCGCAAATCGAGGAATACACCTCCGACAGTTTTTTAACCGACCTTTTCCAATCGAGTGTGAGTCAGCTGTCGAGCAACACTTGGGCTATTATCTCCGCCATCGTGTTTGTGATGCTGCTGCTTGCCATTGCCGCCTACATATTCATGAACAGCATCCTGTGCCGTAAAATCGGTTTCTTCGGTGCTGGCATTCTGCTGGTGGTGTTTATCACCACTATGGCATTTGCTTTTTATCAGCGTTCGGTGGCAGTAAATCACACCGATGCGATTGTGATGCCACAAACCGCCACCCTCAGCACCGCCCCTCACGCCCCATCGGAAAAAGAGGTGGCTTTCAAACTCAAGGGCGGCACAAAGGTAAGCATCGCCGATTCTGTGGTCACCGCTGGCAAACCTGTGGTGGTTTGGTACAAAGTGGAGTCGGCACACCACGAACCTGCGTGGATTAATTCAGCTGACGTTAAAAAAATCTGAGAAATATGCTTGAATACCTGAAGCAACTTGATGCCGAACTGCTCTGCACGCTCAACGGCTGGAACTGCCCCTACGCCGACCAGCTGATGTGGCTGGTTTCTGGGAAGTTTTCCTCGGCACTCATCATCATTGTGCTGCTGGCACTCTTGGCGCGCCACCGCTCTTGCCGTGGCATTCTCACGTTCGTAATCATGACGGCTCTGGTGGTGTTGCTTGCCGACCGCATTTCGTCGGGCATCATCAAGCCCATAGTGGAGCGATTGCGCCCCACCCACGACCCCGATTTGCAAAACATCGTGCATGTGGTGAACGGCTACCGTGGCGGACTCTACGGCTTCGTTTCGAGCCATGCCGCCAACCTGTTTGGCATAGCCACACTCATCAGCCTTGTGCTGCGAAACCGTGGCTCTTGGCTTACGATGATGGCATGGGCGGCGATAGTGGCCTACAGCCGCATCTATCTTGGTGTGCATTACCCAGGCGACATTCTCGGTGGCACGGTGATTGGCATAGGCGTGGCAATTTTGGTGTGTTGGATATGGAAAAGGCTCTCAAAAAAATGGGCTATTCCAGCCCCAGATGCTCTGTTGAGCCAAACCGACGCAAAAATTATCAATTTCGCCATAGTGTTTAACCTGTCTCTTATACACATCTCC
>ERZ1026848.1242-NODE-1242-length-13673-cov-8.671097_pt1 | contig 13673 bp, 10 predicted proteins | sample MGYA00380154_ERZ1026848 | MGnify/ENA primary metagenome ERZ1026848 (study PRJEB33269, sample SAMEA4719790) | human gut metagenome | biome: human-associated habitat; feature: organic feature; material: feces | place: Cameroon | collected 2013-10 ...
ATGTATATACGGCTCGTTTATTTTTATTTCTTAAAATATTTTTTTGATGCCATGTACCGCTAAAAAGCACTAAGCTAAAGCTTAGTGCTTTTATGTTTTGTGTACCGAAGCCGAACGCGGCTTGACCCATTTAAGCTCAGTCGGTACGTCTGAAGCACTCGTTACCGTCGCCCCAATATACGGTATTGCTGTTCTCCCTGTATACGCGGTATGTCGTGCCGCCGTATACCGAAGAGCTTGCAAGATAAATCTCATTATCCCAATCGGAGCGCTTTATAACGCCGTAATCCACCATTTTATATGCGCCCTGCGAGCCTATGCTCTCATTCATTATCCAGTTGCCGTCGGCGTCGATTTCTATTATGCGATCCGACGCCGCGGTACCGTCATAATACCACGACCCGAAAAGCTCAAAATCCTCCTGAACGGCAGTATATATATTCAAATCGTTGTTCAGCTTAAAAGAGCCGTAATGGGCTATGTTCAACCTGCCGATATCGTCAAAAAAGCAGCGATACCCGTAGCCGTCATGCTCATTGAAAGCATAAACAAAGCCGTGCTCGCTCTCATACTGCAAATATCCGCTTGCCTCCACATATTCGTTGCGGCGAATTTCAAAACGGGTCTCACTGTCCGTGGGGTAAATTTCGACATAGTCATAATCACCCGCAGAAACCGCCTCCCATATACCGAAAAATGCGGTGCAGTCCGTCGTGTCGTCCGAGGATTTAACCATATTTTCGATAATATCCGGAGTTACCGTACACTCGATAGTTTCTCCTCCGCACGCCGTAAAGCCAAAGCAGATTACGGCAATCAACAAAATCGCAAACAGTTTTTTCATTTTAGTCTCTCCTTTATAACAACTCTGTATAAAAAAATCCACCGTACAGATATTGTACAGTGGATACGACTGTTTTTATATTAACCTTTGGTTAACTCTTTAAGACGTTTGCGCTTTGTATGTGCATCGCCGTCTATTTCGAGCTTTGAATAAATCCGATTTATGTACTGCTTTACGCTGCCCTCCGTCAAGAACAGCTTTTCCGCAATTTCGCGGTTGCTTAGATGCTCCGCAACATAGTTCACTATCGCATATTCGCGTTCCGTCAAAACGGCAAGATACGGCGGACGGCACTTACTTTCCCGCAGACGATTTCTCCTGTGCTCCGCCTCTTCGCCGAAGCGTATGATTTTTTTGATAAATTCCGAATTACCCTCCGCGGTCACGGCATTTAAAAGAGGCTTTATGAAGCGGTAATTTTCGACAAACGGCATTACAAATCCGTCCGGTGCGGCATTGCACAGTGCCTGCCGAAGCAGCTTTGCCGCCTTATCGCTCCTGCCGAGCATCGCATAAGAAGCCGCCGACTGTATAAGCAAATGAAGTGCAACAAGTCCGTAATGCATTTTTTCGCATATTGCGGCCTGACGCTCGTTTTGGCCTATTGCTTTGGCATAAGCACCCTGTGCCAGATACACTCTGTTTTCCGCAAGCTCCGCCATAGGTCTGCCCGGGGCTAAAATATTGACGGAGCCGAGATTATGCTCTTTAAAAGCCTTCGGTATTTTATCGGTGACTCCGAGAACGGCATAGCAGTATGCCGCCGCAGTATTAAGTATATTTACCCAAGCAACATTGTGATGCTCTACAAGCTCCGAATATTTTTCTTCAATCGTGCATCTCGGCTCAAAATCAGTGCTTATATGCATTCTCCACGCAAGAAAATCGCAGCAGAGAGCCATATTTTCCTGCCCGTTTCCCTCTATTGCGGCGTAGGCGCAGTAAAGCTCGATTTGCGCGTCCGCAAAACGTCCCTGCATAAAAAGTGCCTCGGCGCGCATAATTTTTTCCGCACCTCTGCCGTGCCCGTCGGTAATTCTGTAATAATACGGCATGCATTCGTCCATTTCGGCAAGCTCTTTTTCGAGGCTCCCGGCTTCGCGGTGGAACATCATCAAAACCGACGGCGAGCCGAACGTCCATCCGCCGCTTTTATGAATACTTATGGCAGGACGAGACATAAGTCCGCTCGCGCGCCGATGAAGCCTGCTCATAGCACCTATATCGTTATATTCCAAAAAGCTCATAATGAGGTCGCACTCGCCGAGCAGATTGCCGCGCTCATCTTGCGACATTTCGGAGTTTTCCGCAAGCGCCGACATAAAAAGCTCTTTCAGCTCAAGCATTTTCGGTATTTGCCGCCGATTGAACATACAGCGCATAAGCACAAGCACGGCGGCAGGGTGCCTTTTAAGTGCTTGAACGGGGCATCTTTCAATAAACGCAAGCACGTCGTCGGGATTGAGAGACGACAGCAAAATTCCCGCGTCCTTCCGTATAACGCGAAGCTCGGCATCGTAGTTTTCACTTTGATTGTAAAAATGCATTGCGTGCAGAAAGTACCCGCATTTTTCATACCACTCGCCATAGCGGTCAAGGAAGCTTTTTTGCCTTTCTTTTTCAAAGGCAGAAAATGTGCGCTTTGCACATTCTCTCATTATATTATGGAAACGATAGGTCACGCCGTCCGAAAGGCGTTTTACAAAGGCGTTTTTACCTGTCAGCGAGGAAAGCAGACCTTCGGCATTGCCGTCTCCCGTGACAAACCGCGCCATATCCGCCGTAAATTCATCGGCAATACCCATAACAGCCGTAAACTCTCTTTCCTCTTCTGACAGCGGGTCTAGCATGGCAGCGGTGAAAACCGAATAGATATCGGAGCTGTGCCTCGGCAGTTCGCCTTTTTCCGAAAGCATTTGCAAATTCAGATACACCGCCGAAAACCAGCCCTCGCTTGATTTAAACAGAAAGTCAAGCTGACTTTCTGAGAGCTCGGCTCCGCATTTGCCGGCAAAAGCGGAAAGCTCCGTTAAATTCAGGCAAAGCCGCTCCGAGCTTATTGTATACAGTCTTTTTCCAAGACGTAAAATCTCCGCCTCGGGCAAAAAGCTGTCACGGCTTGCGACAATCAAATGCACGTTTTCCGGTATACGGCTTGCCGCCGTGCAGAGAAAAGACGTAACGCGCGAGTCCTTAAACAAATGGAAATCATCTATGAAAATATAACAGCTTTTCCCGCCGCCGAGCTCGTGGCAAACAGCGTCGATAAGCATACCGCCGCCTGCCGCGTCAACGGGACACGGAAAGTCGGAAAGGAATTTGAAGCCGGCACTTGAAAACGCACTTACGACGCTTTTCCAAAACACGGCAAGGTTGTCGGAATACACACTGATACGTATGACACACGGCGACTCCGCCTTTATGCGCTCCGCAAGGTACCAATTCACGGCAGTTGTTTTGCCGTAGCCCATAGGTGCCGTAACGGCTGTCAGGGCTCTGCCCGATATTGGGCGCAGCGTCTCACGCAGCCGCTCAGATATGTAAACGGTATTCAGATTTTGCTTTTTCTTCGGCAAAGCAGTCACCTCCGCAAGAAAAATCATATAAGGCGGCTCGTTACCGCCGCGTTTTATGACATATATCGCTTCTACCGTTGATTATATACAAAAAACGCAGACAAGGCAAGCCTCGGAAAGCTCTGTCGCAAGCAAGCTTTGCCGTGATTTAAAATAACGCCGCCTCCGCAAACGGGAAAAGTCACACTCTCGCGCTGTTTAAAATATAATGCATTGAGGCTTTAAACACGAGAAAGGCTGTGATTTTTTATGAAGCGGGCAAAACGAATACTATCTTTTCTTTTAGTGCTCCTTGTTGCGATTTCGGCATCCGTGCTGCATATTTCGGCACTTTCCGCCGACACCGACGAGGTTTTTTCGGGAATAGACGTCAGCGTTTATCAGGGAGATATAGATTTTGAACAGGTTAAAAGCAGCGGAATCGAAGTTGTATATATAAGAGCCGGATACGGTTTTTCCGTAACCGACCCGAAATTTGAGGAAAATTACACCAACGCGACAAAGGCCGGTCTTAAATGCGGCGCGTACTATTTTGTGACCGCACGAAATACCGAACAGGCATACTTGCAGGCAACGCGCTTTGCCGAGCTAATAAGCGGAAAAACCTTTGCGGCAAGGCCTGCCATGGATTTTGAGGAATTCGGCAGCCTCGGAAAAAGCGGTATAAATATTGTGGGGCTTGCATTTATGCAAAAGCTCAAAGAGCTTACGGGAATAGTGCCGATTCTTTACACCGACGCATACAACGCCTCGGAAACCTGGGACTGGAATTTTGCGCAGTTTCCGCTCTGGGTTGCCGATTATGACGCGGAAGAACCGTATGTTACAAGTAATATTTGGCATAGCTATGCGGGATTTCAGTACAGCGACCGCGGCGAAATACCGGGGATTTACGGCAATGTCGACCTCGACAGGTTTACTTCGTCGGTATTTTTAAACGGTGCAAACGAAGCTACGCCCACAAAATCGCCCGAGCCCGTAAGATATACGGTAAAACGCGGCGACACGCTTTGGGGGATTGCAAAGAAATTCGGCGTTACGGTGTCGGCTGTCGTAAACGCAAACAACATCAGAAATCCCAATCTTATATACGTCGGCGAAGTGTTTATAATCCCCCATATGACGTCCGCGGAAAGCTCCGGATACACGCTTTACACGGTAAGACGCGGCGATACTCTTTGGGGAATATCGAGAAAATTCGGCACAAGTATAAACAGCATAGTCGCACTTAACGGCATTGAAAATCCGAACCTCATATATGCGGGCGAAGTGTTTAAAATACCCTCTGCTCGCTCGGAACAAGCCGTAATTTACACGGTGAAGCGCGGCGACACGCTTTGGGGAATATCAAGGAAATTCGGCACTACCGTTGAAAATCTGGTAAAGCTGAACTCCGTTAAAAATCCGAATCTCATATACGTCGGAGAAAAGCTTATAATCGGATGACAGACAAAAGCCGTCCGCACCCTTTGAAAAACTACGAGTGCGAACGGCTTTTAAGCAATATGTGTTTTATTTATTTGTCATTTTGAAGTGCAGGCGGCTGAGCGACTGTATGAGCCTGTAATGCTTGAAATTATATTTGCGAAGCATACGCAATTTACCGCTCTTAACGGAGCTGAGCTCATATATTTCGGGGCTTAATTCCTTTGCCTTGCGGTCGAATTCCATAAAGCGTTTTCTGTTTTCCATATCGCTGTCGGGATAGCTCGAATATATTGCGCCCTGCGTAATTATAAGGTCTGCTATGCAGGTTCTCATATAATCCGCTTTTGCGCTGTCTGCCTTATCCGAGGAAATATAGTCCCTGTAAAAGTCAAACATATGGAACGTAACCCTGAGATGGTCGTTTATATGCTTTTGGAACCCGAGAATACTCACGCTCTGAGTTGAGAGCGCAAGCCTGTACATATAAACGTGCAGGTCAAAGAATGTCACCTTGTTTACAAATGGCACCGGGAACATAACATATTCGACATCCACATAAAAGCACTTTTCGTCAATAACAATGTTATTATCTTTAAGCACGCTCGTCTTTATTACAAGGGCATGCATAGGTATATAAACCTTATTTGCAACATCGGCGAAGTCATATTCCGTACCGTCTTTGAACTGCGGAAAATCAACAGCCTTTTGGCGGTTAACATCGTCATAATACTCATAATAGTTTGTAAACACATATTCGGATTCGGTTTTTTCGAGATCTTCGACGAGCTTTACAAAATCGGGGGTGTTGACCCAGTCGTCACCGTCCACAACCTTAAAGTATTTGCCGACGGCATTGCGAATACCGCAGTTAATGGTGGAGCCGTGACCGCCGTTTTCCTTTGAGATAACTCTGAATGTATCGGGGTACTTATCGGCGTACTCCTTGCCTATTTTTGCGGTGTTATCCTTTGAGCCGTCGTCAACCACGATAACCTCAAACTTTTTCATTGTATCCTCGTCACAAATAAACGAATCGAGTGTCTGATTCAAAAATTTTTCGACATTGTACGACGGTATTACAACCGTAAGAATCTTATCCATAATTTTCACCTCAATAATAAGTTCCGTGAAGCAGTATTATTCTCTCCGAAACCATACGATTTAAAAATTTATTTGCCCGGCGTTATTTCCTTTACCTCGGAATTCTTTGATGTGACGGACTGAACGAGATAGCCGAGCGTAAGCCAGAAGAGGAACGCTCCGCCGGTGTTCATATAAAACGTCTCCGAATAGAACATCATAGAGGCAAATATCGGGGCTATAATGCTGAGCAGAGCGGTGTGATATTTGTATTTTTCACCCTTAAATTTAAAGAGATTCTTAAATATGAGCACCAGCACCAATATTATATATGCCGCGATAATTACAACGCCCAGAATTCCCTGACTTACAAGTATGTCGACAAAGCTGTTGTGCATACTGTGGAATTCAATAAAATCATTGTTGACAAGATAAGTGTCGGGGAGCTTATCCTCGGCATAAGGAACATAGTTCCTGAAGGTTACGCCGGTTAACGGCTTCGTTTTGAATATTTCGAGTCCGCTGCCCCAAATAGCAAAGCGGCGATTGCTCACGTCACCGTTTATGTCATTACTCTGACGGCCGATCTCAAGCTTCTGCTTGTCCTTTTCCTTCTGAGCCTCGGTTTTATCCTTATCGCTGCTTATGATGTGCTCATACTGCCATTTTTTGAATTCGGAGGTTGAAACCGACACAACCTTTATCGCGGCAAAGGATGCGACTGCCGCTGTAACAGCAAGCAAAACGCATATTACGCCCCTTGCGAATGCTTTTTTTGCTTCGAGCTTTTTGCTTCTGAGCGCGGTGAGATACACATAGACCAAAAGCGCGCAGAACAGCGATACCATACCGGTTCGCGAATCCGAAAAAGCTATATAGCATATCTGCAAAACAATATTTATAATATACAAAACCTTTAACGGCTTCTTTGCGTCCTTGTAAAAATACAGGCTCATTATTATGGTTATTGCCGAGAATACTGCGCCGTAATTGGGGTCGGAATACACACCCCAAAGCCTGTTCCAAAGGAATCCGAGAATTACGACTACTCCGTTTACCTCCGTATACGAATAGTAATCGGCAAAGAGCATAACCGATCCCGCCGCAACAGCCAGGAATGTATACGCCATAAAGAAGTGTGAAATTATGTAGAATTCCTTTTTCTCCGCGGTACCGTCGGACGTGGTGTCATAAGTGTACAGTATAAAATACTGGAAAGCCATCCAAACGAGTGCCTTTGCGTTTTCCGACAGCCCGTACTGCCTTGTAAGCAGTGCCGACAGCGCATAGCTTCCGCAAAATGCAATAAGCAAAAATAAGCCTTTTGCGTGTAAGTATTTTTTAAAGCAGACAACTCTTATTACGAGTACCGCCGCACCCACCGCCGTTACCGCATATGCAATCCAGGTAAGTACCGAGCGGTTTGCCGTAAGGCCGTTGAACGAGAGCAGTGTAAGCGCAAGGAAAAGCAGCTTAAAGCCGGTCGCCTGCGACCCCTTCCTGAGTATACTTTCTTTCATATTAACTCCTCACACCAATTCATAAAAATTCTGCGCTGAAAGGTCATATCCGGCTCTCCGTACTTCATCGGTACGGTCAACCCGTTTATAGCCCTTGGCTTTTTCTATTTTTTCCGCCCAGACCTTTGCGTCACCGTCTTTGTCAATCGAGAGGGTAACACAGTTTTCCGTTATCACGGCGTCGGACGGTATATGATCGCTCAGGCAGCACATAAGCCCGGTTGCCTCGGCCTCCACAGCGGCTATGCCGAAGCCCTCAAAATGAGACGGCATAAGATATATATCCATAGCCATCATATAATTATAAGCATCGGTCTGCCTGCCTGAGAATATAACCTTGTCCGCTAAGCCGAGGCTCTTTACCTGCTCCTTTACATTGTCAAAAAGCAAGCCGTCACCGACGAGTAAAAGGCGTGCGTCGCTGTCGGTTTTGCACAGCTCGGAAAATACACGCACCATAAAATCGTGATTTTTGGGATAAAGGAAATTTCCGACACTGCCTATGACGAATTTATCCTGCAATTGCAGTTTTTCGCGCATTGCCTCCCTCTTTTCCGGGGAATACGTAAAGCTTGCAAGGTCAATACCGTTTTTTACAAGCTTAAACCTGTCCGACCCGACGATTTTTTCGGGGAATATCCATTTACCCGCAAGAGCCGAGCAGGCGTAAAAGTCGGTTCCGTATTTATAAAGAAAATTGCGGCAAAGGTTATTGAGCTTTATCATAAGCGCGCGCTTTTTCGGGTTTGAACAGTCATACCACGCACTGTGAGAATGTATGATAACCTTTTTTACTCCGCAGTCGTGCGCCGCTTTGGGTCCCGGATAGCATATCGCGGTAGAAATATTGAAATATGCGGTATCATATCCGTTTTTATTTATTATATCGCAAATCGCCTTATACTGAGCACGCGGATTTTTAAGCGTCGGTATTTCAAAAAGCCCTGCGCCCTTACTTTTGAGTTTATCGCGAAGCTCCTCGTCTATCTGCGTTGTGAGAAAGTCAAAATGCACCTCATCCGGAGAAAAGCGCTCAAAAAAGTTGAGCATATACTTGTCAATTCCGCCGGCTTTTCCGTTCATAATATAGCCGAAAAGTACCTTTTTCAACTGTTTGCCCTCCACATTATTTTTTTAGCTTAAGCCCCGAAAACAGCGACGGGAAGCTTTTTTTGACCGCCGAAATAAATTTGCCCGTGAAAAGAAGCACGCCTGTATTTCCGCCTTTAAGCTGGTTCGCCATAATTTTTACAAGCCTGCTGTCAGGCTCTGCGTAAGGCATAAGCTCCTTGTAAAGCTCACCTTTAAGCTGAGCCTTGAGCCAGTCTTTTCTGTCTTTCCCGGACATTCCGGAGCGTTTGTCATTATTTTTTTCAAGAGCCGAAAATACGCTTCTTACATATATGCCGGCAAGATTTTTAAGTATATCTCCGTCACACATACCGTTTTCACGGTAAAAACCGAGCAGCTCGTTTATACGCATTTCCTGAAGCTCAAAGTAATTTTTGACAAAGCGGCACGTAAGGCTTTGATTGTCTCTCTTGGCATAGTGGTATGCCGTGTCGTCAAGAATTACCAGAGAATCGACATATCTGAAGAAATCTATATTGAATTTAAAGTCCTCGTTAAGCGGCATATCGCAAAATGTAACTCCGGAGGAAAACACCGCGTCTTTAAGATAAATCTTATTCCAAAGGTAGCCGAAAAGCGTTGTGTTTTCGATTTTAATTACTTCTTTTGCCACATTCTCTTTACCCGAGAGAGCTTTGCTCTCATATGACACGGGATTTGTCATATACAGCTTACCGGTTTTGTCGTAATACTCCTCCACCGCGCCGAACATCACAACCGTGGGAGAGGCGTCACGCGAAGCCGAATACATTTTTTCAAATATATCGCTGTCTATTTTATCGTCGGAATCCATATAATAGAGATATTTGCCGGAAGCGGACTTTGTTCCGAGATTTCTTGCGCTGCTCGCTCCGCCGTTTTTCTCCTTATGGATAACCCGAACCCTGCCGTCCGAGGCTGCAACCTCATCGCATATCTTGCCGCTGCCGTCCTTGGAGCAATCGTCTACAAGTATAAGCTCAAAGTCGGCAAAGGTTTGCCGAAGAACGCTGTCAAGCGTATCCCTGAGATATTTTTCGACGCCGTAAACCGGCATTATAACACTGAAATACGGTGCGCTCATATTTTCACAGCCTTTCGGATTTTTTATCTTCCCGCTTTAAGCTTTGCGAAAAGCTTCGTATTGCCCGACTTAACGGAAGAAATGACCTTGCCCTCAAGATATGTGAGCGCGGTGCTCTTCATCTTAATCGGTATAAGCATAAGCTTCATATACTTTGACTTCGGCACAGCCGCGGAAACCGCGGCGCGCGCCTTGGGGTCGTTTATCATCTTTCTTATCTGCGCCTTTTTTTCGCCGGCAGGCAAGGTGCAGTTTTTGTTTGTAACGTTTTCAACGCATCCGACTATGCGCTCAATATATCTTCTTGAGAGAAATTCCTCTATCTCCGGAGTCATAATTCCCCAGTGCTCATAGAGTTCTCTCATCCACTCGTTCTCCTCCTCGCGCTTTTCGTACATATCGCTTCTGTACTTGGCGGTTTCGGACTCGGCTCTCTGACGGATAAAGTGGTAATACTTCTTTGACGTCACGCCGACTCTCTCAACATCGCGGACAACGGAGAGGTTAAAAGGGAAATCATCCCAGAAGGTCTGCGGGAAATAGAGCTTGTTATCTCTTATATAATCGCCCGAGAAGAGCTTATTCCACGGAGTGTAGAGAAGATTGCGGTCAAAAAGGTTGTGTGCGTCGGCTCTGAATTCAGCCTGGGTTTTATATATCCTATCCTTATAGACCTGCTCCTGCGTGAATTTTTCGGTATCATTGTAATATGTGTCGATATAGTAGCCCGAGACAACGAGCTGTAAATCGTTTTTCTCGGCTAAGTCAACCATATCCTGAAGCATGGTTTTTTCAGCCCAGTCGTCGGAGTCCATAAAATACATATATTTTCCGACAGCCTTATCTATGGCGACGTTTCTCGCCGAGGGAGCACCGCCGTTCTCCTTATGAATAACCTTTATACGCGGGTCCTTTGCGGCATATTCATCGCAGATTTTACCGCTGTTATCGGGAGTTCCGTCGTCTACGGCAAAAAATTCCCAATCGGTAAGGGTTTGATTTTGTATGCTTTCAATAGCTCTGCCGACGTAGTTTTCTACGTTATAAACAGGCATTATAACACTAACTTTTACATCATTCATAGCCTTTGACCGTTCCTCGTTCAAAATAATTTATCTGTTACCGTCAAAGCCGAAGCTATGACCTTATCCATATCGTAATACTTATACTCGGCAAGTCTGCCGCCGAAGATAATATTGTCCTCGCTCTTTGAAAGGTCGCTGTATTTGCTGTAAAGCGACTGATTCTTTTCGTCGTTTACGGGGTAATACGGCTCCATGCCCTCCTGCCACTCGGACGGATATTCTCTTGTTATATACGTCTTTTCCTGAGTTCCGAATTCAAAATGCTTGTGCTCTATGATTCTCGTAAATTCGGTCTTTTCGTCGGTATAGTTCATAACGGCTACACCCTGATAGTTTTCACAGTCAAGAAGCTCGTTTTCGAAACGAAGGCTGCGGTATTCGAGCTTGCCGAAGCGATAGTCGTAATACTGGTCGATGGGGCCCGTATAAACCACCTTGTCGGCGAGTGCGGAAAGAGCTTCTCTGTCCTTTAAGAAGTCGGTGTCAAGGCGTGTTTCGATTCCCTCAAGGAGCTTTTCTATAAGCTTATTGTAGCCGCCTATCGGTATACCCTGGTATCTGTCGTTAAAATAGTTGTTATCATAGGTGAATCTTACCGGCAGACGCTTGATGATAAACGCAGGCAGATCCTTACACTCTCTGCCCCACTGCTTTTCGGTATAGCCCTTTATGAGCTTTTTGTAAATGTCATATCCGATAAGGCTTATTGCCTGCTCCTCGAGATTTTTGGGCTCACCCGTAATTTGCTTCTTCTGCTCCTCGATTTTGGCTCTTGCCTCCTCGGGAGTCACCACGCCCCACATCTTGTTAAAGGTGTTCATATTGAACGGCAGGTTATAAAGCTCTCCGTAATAATTTGCAACCGGGGAATTTGTGTAGCGGTTGAATTCAACGAGGTCGTTTACATAAGTCCACACCCTCTTGTCGTTTGTATGGAATATGTGAGCGCCGTATTTGTGAACGGTTATGCCCTCTATGTCCTCGCAATAAATATTTCCGCCGAGATGGCTTCTTTTGTCGATAACAAGGCATTTTTTACCGTGTTTTGTCGCTTCGTGGGCAAAAACGCTTCCGAAAAGTCCGCTGCCTACGATAAGATAGTCATACTGTTTCATAATTTTTCCTCCTGCGCCGAAGCGCAATTAAAAAATGTATTATTTGAATTTATCACGCCGCCGACTTAGTTTCGTCGGACGATGCCGTTGTCTTGCTTTCAGCCGTGGTATGCTCTTTTGTAGTCTCGTTATTTACGGTTGCCTCTGCGGTTGTTTGCGGCTTTGTCGTGGTTTCGGATTTATTGCCGCCGCTGTGCTTAGCCGATGTCGTGGCGGAACCGTTGCTTTTTGAACCGCCGCTTTTTGAGCCGCTGCTCTTTGAGTCGCTGCTCTTTGTTGTGGACGAAGAGGATTTAGAGCTCTTGGTTGTTGTCTGCGACTCTTGCTTTTTCTTTGACGACGCAGTTGTTTCCGGGACTTCGCCGTAAATGAACAGGTGCATTCTGTCGGCTGCCGCCGCAAGATCGTATCTCCATACCCATGCGCCGTCGTAAATACCGCCTACCGTGTTATCCTCGTCGCCGGGAACAACCATAGTCTCAATGGTTATATCATTTGAAAGCATCGGAGCGAAAGAGAGAACCTCCGGAACCGACATCGATGTTTCGCAAAGAGCCATACCCGCCTTTACCAAATCGGCATACTTTGTGGGGCTGATGTTTCTCGCCTTGTCGATAAGGCACTCAATAACCTTTTTCTGCCTGTCTACACGGGCGTTATCCGAATCGCGCTTTCTGATACGCGAATACACAGATGCCTGCTCACCCGTCAGGTGCACCATACCCGATTTTTCGACATATTGGAAATTCGGGTTATCGTCGTCACCGATATTGTTAAGCTCAAGACGCTCGTCCTCGGTTATGTCAATATCTATACCGCCGAGAATATCTATTGCCTCGGCAAGCTTATAGAAGTTTATCGTGGCATAATCGGTAATATTCATATTGAAATTCTGGTTAAGCGTTTTAATGGCAAGCTCCGCTCCGCCGTAAGCATAGGCATGAGTTATTTTCTGATTGCCGTGACCGTCTATCGCAACATAGCTGTCGCGGAGAACGGAAATCAGCTTAACGTCGTTATTTGCCTTATCTATGCTCACTATCATTATAGAGTCGGAGCGTCCCGAGAAAGAGTCCTTGTCTCTTGTATCAACGCCGAAAAGCGCTATGTTTACAATATCGGTCTTTCCGTATTTGTTTGCTATATCATCCGACACGCCGAGGTTGTCTTTGTTTACGTTCTTTTTAAAACCGCCCCATATACCGAAAACAAGGGCGCAGGAGACAATAGCGAGCAAGAGAATGACGGCAACAACTATTATTACAACGCGCTGCCATTTTTTCAGGTTTTTCCATTTTCTCTTAAGCTTTCCGGGTTCCTTAGCGTCCTTGGATTTCTTCTTTCCGCGCACACCGCGCACGGCGGTATCCGAAATATTATTGCTTTGATTTTGTCTTCGCGGCACATGACCGTTTTCAAAGTGTATTTCTATATCCTTATCTTCTTTTTTCATAACTACCTCTATACCACAAAATTTAAATGACGTTTATAAGCGACAGCGCACAAAAGCACCGTATGCCGGGCAAGTATATTCTGCCCCTTATAATTTCATTTATTTTACAACAAAAACTAAGCAGTGTCAATCTGATTTGGTACTATAACGACGAAAAAGGGCGTTTTCGTCGTTTTTCATATTTTTTATGTTTAAAATAAGCCGAGTTACGCTCTGCGGGCGAAAACGAAAGCAAAACGGGTTCCCGAAGAGAGCTTTTTGCATCATCGTTTAAGCGGCTTTGCATACCAAATTACGCCAATTTGCAATTTTTTAAAAAAACAGTAGCATTTTGTGATTTTATATGATATATTATGTCTTGGCATAAATATGTAAAAT
>ERZ1026848.1243-NODE-1243-length-13671-cov-10.114791_pt1 | contig 13671 bp, 9 predicted proteins | sample MGYA00380154_ERZ1026848 | MGnify/ENA primary metagenome ERZ1026848 (study PRJEB33269, sample SAMEA4719790) | human gut metagenome | biome: human-associated habitat; feature: organic feature; material: feces | place: Cameroon | collected 2013-10 ...
CTTCAGCTGTGCTACCAGCGGTGCAAACATATCAGCCATTGTGATTACCTCCGAATTTACTTTCCAAAATTCACACCCCGTGTCTGTTGGACACAAGAATGCCTTTCTTCTTTATTCTAACACACCGGGCAAAAAGTTCAAGACAAAATCGTGTTTTTGTGCTAATATTTAAGAGAAAACAGGTTTCAAATTGTGAATAAAATATCATACCGTTTCAGAAGGAGATCGAACCGCCATGGATTGGGAAACGCTGAAAGCCGACTGCCTTGCCTGCAGCCGCTGTGAGCTGTGCAAGACCCGCACGAATGTGGTGTTCGGGCAGGGCGTGCCGGACGCCGAAGTGCTGTTTGTGGGCGAGGGCCCCGGCCAGAGCGAGGACGAGCAGGGCCTGCCCTTTGTGGGCCGCAGCGGTCAGCTGCTGGACAAGTATCTGTTTGCCATCGACCTGGACCGGGAAAAGAACTGCTACATTGCCAACATCGTCAAGTGCCGCCCGCCCCAGAACCGTGACCCTCTGCCCGCCGAGAGCGAGGCCTGCATGCCTTGGCTGCGGGAGCAGTTCCGCCTGCTGCGGCCCAAGATCGTGGTGTGCCTGGGCCGCATCGCCGCCCAGCGGATGATCCGGTCCGACTTTTCGGTGACCAAGGAGCACGGGCAGTTCATGGAGAAGAACGGCACCCTGTTCATGGGCACCTTCCACCCGGCCGCCCTGCTGCGCGGCCCGCAGAACAAGCCCAATGCCTTTGCCGACTTTGTGGCTCTGCGGGACAAGATCCACGAAGTGTGTGTGCATACCTATGAATGAATCATCCTCTCCGTCTGCTCACTTCGTTCGCATCCACCTCCCCCGAAGGGGGGGAGGTTTTGGCAGCGTAACAGCCAGATGGCGAAAAGCTCGCTCTTCGGGAGAGCTGGCATCGCGCAGCGATGACTGAGAGGGTTTCATTTTCATTCACCCCACACCTCTTTTTTGCATACTCTAAAGCAAAAGCGAGGTGTTTTTTATGCAGCGTGTTTCGTTTGACCGGGTTGATTTCTTTCTGGGGGCCACCACCCCCGCCGGGTTCAAGGGCTATTTTGAGCCGCTGCGCCGGGAGCCCGGCATGCAGATGGTGCTGATCAAAAGCGGGCCGGGCTGCGGCAAGTCCACCCTGATGAAGCAGCTGGCCCGCCGGGCCATCCAGCAGGGTGAACCGGTGGAGTGCATCCACTGCGCCAGCGACCCTGACAGCTTTGACGGCGTGATCTTTGTTCGGCAGCGCCGGGCCATCGTAGATGCCACCGCGCCCCACACCATAGAGCCAGATGCGCCCGGTGCCGACGAGGTAGTGCTGAGCCTGTACCATACCATTCAGGCCGACGCCCTGCGCCCCCATGCTGAAGAGGTCAAGGCGCTGTTTGCCCGCAACGCTGCGCTGCGGGCGCGGGCTGCGCGGTATGTTGCTTCTGCCGGGAGCCTGCTGCTGGACAGCCGCCGGGCCGAGGCCTGCAGTGCCAACTTTGAAAAAGTGCGCCGCTACGTCAAGCGATTGTGTACCCGGCTGCTGCCCCGCACCGAGAACACCGCCCGCGAAGAGCTGCGGCTGCTCTCGGCTGTGACCCCAAAGGGTGAGGTGTTCTACCAGCACACCGCGCAGGCGCTGGCCGATCGGTTCATCGTGTTCCGGGACGAATACGGTGCCGTGTCGCGCCTGCTGCTGGAGCTGATCCGTGCCGAGGCACTGGCCCGGGGCTATCACATCATCACCTGCCCCTGCGCCATGCACCCGGAGGATAAGATCGACCACATCCTGATCCCGGAGCTGCGGCTGGCCTTCCTCACCGACAACCGGTGGCACCCGGTGCAGCTGCCCGGCATGCAGGCCGTGCGGTGCACCCGGTTCCTTGACCGGGAAAATCTGGCGGGCTACCGCGCCCGGCTGCGGTTCAACGAGCGGGCGGCCGCCGAACTGCTGGAGCAGGCCACCGCCCTGATGGCACAGGCCAAGAGCTGCCACGACGAACTGGAGACTTATTACCGTACCACCGTGGACTTCGCCCAGGTGGACGAAGCTGCCGCCCGGTGCGCGGAGCTGTTCGGGCTGGAAGCGCCGTCACCCGACTGCTGAGTTCTTTATGATAAGGGAAGTGAAATCATGTCCGACATCCGTCTGCCCATCCGGCAGCTGGTGGAGTTTCTGCTGCGCAGCGGCAGCATCGACAGCCGGTTTGCCGGTTTTGACCGCGCACTGGAAGGTGCCCGCATCCACCGCAGGCTGCAGAAGGCCGCCGGGGAGGGTTACGCCGCCGAGGTACCCCTCTGCGCCGATTATACGGTCGACGGCATCCGCTTTACGCTGGAGGGCCGGGCCGACGGCATTTTTACCAACGAAACCGGCGTTGTGACCATTGACGAGATCAAGACCACTGCGGTGCCCGAGGAAGAGATCTGCGAGGACATGAACCCCTGCCACTGGGCACAGGGCATGGTGTACGGAGCCATCTACAGCGCACAGGAAAGCCTGTCTGCCGTGGATGTGCGGCTGACCTATTATCAGATCGACACCGACCGGATTCTCCGCTTTGTACGGCACTTTTCCCGGCAGGAGCTGGAGCAATTCCTGCACAAACTCCTGCACCGGTATCTGCCCTGGGCACAGCGTCAGCTTGCATGGCAGGAAACCCGCAGCGGCAGCCTGACCGCCATGCGGTTCCCGTTTGAAGCCTACCGCCCCGGGCAGCGGGCACTGGCGGGCGAGGTCTGGCGGGCCTGCACCGCCGCCCCCTCCAAAAAAGGCACACGGCTGTTCTGTCAAGCCCCCACCGGCATCGGCAAGACCATGAGTGCGCTCTTCCCTGCCCTGAAAGCCATGGGGAGCGGCTGCGGGGAGAAGCTGTTTTACCTCACCGCCCGCAACACCACACAGGCCGCCGCCGAGGATGCCATTGCCCGCCTGCGGGCCGTACAGCCCGACCTTGCCCTGCGCAGTGTGACCCTGACCGCCAAGGAAAAAGCCTGCCTGCACCCGGACGCCGAGGGCCATCCGGCCTGCCTGCCGGAGGTGTGCCCCTATGCAAACGGCTACTACGACCGCATCAAGAATGCGCTGGCCGCACTGCTGGACGGCAGCGGCCAATTCAGCCGTGCCGCACTGGCCGACACCGCCCGACAGTTCACCGTATGCCCCTTTGAGCTGGGGCTGGACCTGAGCGAATGGTGCGATGTTGTGATCGGGGACTACAACTATTTGTTTGACCCGGTGGTGCACCTGAAACGATTCTTCGACACCTCCGGCGACTGGCTGTTCCTGATCGACGAGGCACACAATCTGCCCGATCGCGCCCGCGCCATGTACTCGGCCCGCTTCTGCAAGAGCAGCCTGACCGACGCAAAACGCACGCTTGGCAAGGGCAAAAGTGCCCTGAAAACCGCCCTGACCAAGGCCGACAAGGCCATGCGGGAGGCGCGGCAGGCCTGTGTGCGTCTGGCACCCCGCAGGCACGCGGAGGACGCCCCCGGCGAACCGGCCCAGACTAGCCTTCTGCCGGAACCGGATGCCCCGGCGTTTGCCCTGCCGGAGCCGTTGTATGCGCAGGACGGCACGGTGTTTTTGCAGGAGCTGCCCGCCGCACTGCTGACACCCCTGCGGGCGGTGCAGTCCCCTTTGCAGACCTGGCTGGAAGACAACCCGGAAGCCGACGCCCACCCGCAGATGCTGGAGCTTTATTTTGCGGTACAGGATCTGGTGCGGGCTGCCGAACGGTACGACAGCCACTTTGTGACCCAGCTCACCGCCCGCGGCAGCGAGCTGGAATTGCAGCTGCTCTGTCTGGACCCGGCCCCCTTTGTGGATGCCAGCCTTTCCACCGGGCGCAGTGCCGCGCTGTTCAGCGCCACCCTCACCCCGCCCGCCTACTACCGCAGCGTGCTGGGCTGTGCCGACGCCCGGGCTGTGGCGCTGGAAAGCCCGTTTCCCGCCGGGAACCTGGGGCTGTTCTGCCTGCCAGGCATCTCCACCCGCTACCGTGACCGGGAGCGCAGCGTACAGAGCGTGTCGGATGCACTGGCCCGGCTGGCGCAGAGCCGGGTGGGCAACTATCTGGCGTTCTTTCCCAGTTACGCCTATCTGCGGCAGGTGCAGGAAGATTTTGCCGCCCGCTATCCGGGTATTTCCACCCTTGTGCAGGAGAGCGGACTGGATGACGCCGACCGCGCCGCTTTTCTGGCACGATTTGAGCCAGACCCTGCCCATACCCTGCTGGGCTTTGCAGTCATGGGCGGCATCTTTGGCGAGGGCGTAGACCTTGCCGGCGACCGGCTCATCGGCTGTGCCATCGTGGGCGTGGGTCTGCCGCAGGTGAACCCCCGGCAGGAGATGCTGCGCCGCTACTACGACGCCCAGAACGGAGCCGGGTTCGATTACGCCTACCGCTATCCCGGCATGAACAAGGTCCTGCAGGCCGCCGGACGGGTCATCCGCACCCCGGAGGACAAGGGCGTGGTGCTGCTTCTGGACGACCGCTTTGCAAAGCCGGACTATCAGCGGCTGTTCCCGCTCCACTGGAAGCACCTGCAGTATCTGCCCGGCCCTGCCGCACTGGAAACCGCTCTGGCCGATTTCTGGAGCAGTAAGCCCGAATAAACGCAACCCCCGCCTACGGACCGGACTCTTCTGTCCTTCTGTGGGCGGGGTTGTCGTTTGAGCGCAGGAAACTTTTGCGCTGCTGCGTTAGTTACCAAAAAAGTACAACTTTTTTCAAAAAATGCTTGACAAAGGCCGTATTTGTGGGTATAATAGCACACGTTGAGCGGTTCACCCGCAAGACGCGAACCAAATGATGGGGATTTGCATAGTGGTAGTGCGGTAGACTCTGACTCTACTTGTGGGAGTTCGATTCTCTCATCCCCAACCAGAACAAAGCCATCCGATGAACAATCGGGTGGCTTTTCTGTTTTGTTTTCTGCCGATTTCACGCAGTGAACACACCGCACTGCGCCAAAGGTCTTTGGGCAAATCAAACACCCGCACCGCATTCCCTTTTCTTGGGAGATGCAGTGCGGGTGCTTTTTTCGTTTGTCAGCCAGCGGACTGAATCATCTTACAGGATGCTGATGCGGCCTGCACCGTAGGGATTCTCGTAGTCCAGCAGGTAGCCGGGATACTCTGCCAGCACACTGTTGGCGCTGGAAAGGTGCGGCAGACCCTCTGCGTCCACACCGCCAAAGGTCATGGCGTAGGTGGACATGACAAGGTAATCTTCCGACACATAGTCCTTGATGAGCTCAGCACCGTCAAACATGGCAAAGCCGTCGCCCAGATTGCGCAGGGTGTAGTTCATGCCGGCCAGCGCGTAGGTCTTGTTCTCGTCCAGCGGCACATAAGTACCGTTCGCGCGGTCGTAGATCTTCACGTTCTGCACACGAGGCGTGCCGGTAGCACTGCCGATCCAGACGTTCTTGTCGTCGGTCTGCACGGTGTTGGGGATGTCGGTGTGGATCTCATAGGTCGCACCGGCCACCTGCAGGAAGCCGCCGTTCTCCTTGCCCTCTGCACCGGCAAAGCGGGCTGCAAACTCCAGTGCGTCCTGGATCTGCTTGCCGGTCACCGACATCAGGCAGGCCACGTTGCCAAAGGGGCTGACCTGCTTGCAGGTCTTGAAGGTCCAGTACCCGGCGTCCTCGTCCGAGCGGATGCCGCCACCGTTCATGATGGCGATGTCACAGTGCAGCTGCTCCACCTCATTGAAGTAGGTGTAGATGCCGTCGGCCACAAAGTCGCCCAGGTTGGTCTCGCCGGAGCGGATGCGGCGTTTGCCGGTAGCAGGGTCGGTGATGTAAAACTTGGTATCGGCCACGGCGATCTTCTCGCCCAGCATGTCATCCACTGTGTTGACCCATGCGGCCTGCTCTGCTGCCACGGCGACATCCTCCTGATCGTAGGTGGACACCAGCCGGGTGGAGATGGTGCCGTCCGGGGCAATGGTCATCTCGCCCACGTTGGCAAAGTAGGAGCCGGTCTGGGTCAGGGTGACCAGTCTGCCGGAAGCGTCCGCCACCTGCTTATTCTCCATCACCGTGTGGGAGTGGCCGTCGATGAAGGCATCAAAACCAGTGGTGTGGGCAATGACCTCCTCGCTGGTCCAAGGAGAGGACGAGGGATCCACGCCCAAGTGGCCCAAGCCGATGACCACATCGGCCAGGCACTTCGCCTTGTCAACGGCCTTCTGCACGGCGCTGTAGAGCTTCTGGCCGTCCTCGCCGCCCAGGATATCGTAGATGTACTTGGTCTGGGCCTTGTTCATGAAGTAGGCCGGGGTGGACTTGGTAAACGTCTCGGGCGTGGTGATGCCCACAAAGGCAATGCGCACACCACCGCGCACGAACACCTTGATTTCCGGCAGCACCCGCAGATTGGTGCGCAGGTCCACCCAGTTGCAGGACAGGTACGGGAAGTCGGCATCCCGCATGAGCTCCTTGGCACGGTCCATGCCATAGTCGAACTCATGGTTGCCGGGGGTGGCAGCATCGTAACCGGCGGCGTTCATCAACTCAATGATGGAAGCGCCCTGGTCCATGGAGCCGTAAGCCGTGCCCTGCACATGGTCACCGGCGTCCACCAGCAGGACCTTTTTGCCTGCGTTTTGATAGCTCTGCTTCAGGGCGGCAATGGCCGCATAGGTCAGCTGCGGGGCCTGCTTGTCGATGTAAGTGTGCACGTCGTTGGTGTACAGGATGGTGACCTCGGATTTTTCACCGGTCCAGCAGGCAGACGCAGCCGGGGCCCCGACGGCCATGGCGGCGGCAGCGGTGGTGACACCAGCGGCCTTCAGGAAATTGCGGCGGGAGATAAGATGTTTCACGGGAAAACGACCTCCTCTTTTTCTGGCATTTGATGGGGCAGGCTCTCCCCTGCCCCTGACTGGTTCAAGCATAACACAGAACCGCGCCAAGAGCAAGACAAAACATGCCGTTTTGTCCAATTTTCTTTCACATATCAGCCGTTTTTCTTGCATTGCGCATCATCGCCGTACAAAAAAGAGAACGCCCCTGCAGCTGTCCCAGCATACAGGGGCGTTCCCATCCGTTTAAAAAGGCCGGAGAAAGGGGGCCTTAAATGGCGTTGTATTCCTTGAGGATCTTCTCAAGGTCGGTGCCCTCGATCTTCTTCAAAGCTTCCTTCAGGGCCAGACGCGGGATGAGCGGCAGGTCCATGTCGGTGATCTTCTTGCCGTCGCGCAGCTTGACCGTTGCATTCAGCAGGTCACGCACGTCGTAGGTGCTGCCCCAGACCTCGGGCACACCGCGGTCCACGTTCAGCAGGGTGTACACGGCCTCCATACCGGTGCGCATGGAGTACTCGGTGGTGAAAATGGTATCGCGCTTGGTCTCCGCAAACTGGCCCAGGAAGGCAAAGTTCACAGCGCCCTCCGGCACGATGTCGGGGCGGTCGCCCATGGCACGGGGCATGAAGAAAGCGTCAATATAGGGCATCATCACCGGCACGGTGTTGGCGCTGTGCTCTGCCAGCTCTTCGATCTGGTCGGTGGGCACGCCGATGTGGTACAGCCACTCCATGCAGATCTCCTTGCCGGTGCAGTCGCGCATGGGCTTTTTGACATAATCGCCGGGCTTGTCGCTGAACAGGCCGTAGACCCAGACACACAGCTGATCCTTGGGTTGATCGCGGAACTGCTGCTGACGGTTCAGCGTCCAGCTGAGCAGCCAGCTGGAGTCCTTGACCGTAACGATGCCGCCGGTGACAGTGTGACCGCTGAAGGGATCGCGCTTGCAGATCTTCTGGATATACTGCGGGATCTTGTCATCCAGGGTGGTGATGGTGGCGCTCTCCCAGTTGGACAGCTCCGGATCCGAGCAGAACTTTTCGGGGTGGCCGAAGGACGGGTCCTGTGCGGCGATCTTCTTCCACAGATCCCAGCCGTTGCCCGGCTTGATGGTGGGGTCGAAACCGGCTGCCTTGTCCTGGGCACCCACGGTGCAGCTCTCGACGCAGCCGCCGTTGGTGATGAACAGCAGATCGTTCTCGGTCAGGTCGATGTTGGACACCTCGCCTGCGTGCTCCACGGTGACCGAGCTTGCCATCTTGCGGCTGCCCTGAATGTCGAACTTGACGTCCGTGACCTTGGTGTCGTAGTGGAACTGCACGCCAAAGCCCTTCAGGTACTCGATCATGGGCAGGATGATGGACTCATACTGGTTGTAGCGGGTGAAGCGCAGGGCGGTAAAGTCCGGCAGGCCGCCGATGTGGTGGATATAGCGCTTGATATACAGCTTCATTTCCAGTGCGCTGTGCCAGTTCTCAAAGGCGAACATGGTGCGCCAGTACAGCCAGAAGTTGGAATTCAGCACCTCATCGTCAAAGAAGTCGGTGATCTTCTTGTCCTGCAGCTGCTCATCGGGGGTGAAGAACAGCTGCATGACCTCCATAGCGCCCTTGTCGGACAGGCCGAACTTGCCGTCGGTGTGGGCGTCCTTGCCCTGCTCCACGGTAGCACGGCAAAGGGAGAAGTTGGGGTCCTCCTTGTTCAGCCAGTAATACTCATCCAGCACGCTGGCACCCTCGGTCTCCAGCGAAGGGATGGAGTGCAGCAGGTCCCACATGACCTCAAAATGGTTGTCCATCTCACGGCCGCCGCGCATGACGTAGCCGATGCTGTACTTGTAGCCGTCGCAGGCACCGCCGGGCAGGGCCTCCTTCTCGAACACATGGACATGCTCGCCCTTCATCTGGCCGTCACGCACCAGATAGCAGGCTGCGGTCAGGGCTGCCAGGCCGGAACCGACGATATATGCGGATTTATGATCAACGCCCTCCGGCTTTTTGGGACGTGCAAATGCTTCGTAGTTGCCACTGGAATAGTACATGGAAAAGCCTCCTTGCTTCGCTTTTTTCTTCCTTACAGCAGTTCAATGCTGCTCTCTATGGCAACAGTATACCCTGCCTTGGCCCGCAGAACAACAAACAAACTCTGCCCCCTGTATAAAATTTAGACAACTGTCCCGTTTTGTTGGAAATGCGTACAAATTGTGACAAAAAAGCGGAATGACCGCTGTCATTCCGCTTTTGCAGGCGTTTGTTTTATTTTGCGGTGGGCTGGGCCACCTCAAAGTCAATCTTGCCCAGATTGACGTCGGAACGCACGATGGTGATCATCATGGTATCGCCCAGGCTCCAGTTCCTGCCGGAGACGGGGTCGGACAGGCGCACGCCCTCGGTGAGCATCGTGCCGGAGGGGGTCAGGCTGGAAGCCGGTACAAAGCCCTCCACGCCGTTCTCCAGTTCAATGAACAGGCCGCGCTGGGTCACGCCGGAAATGCGGCCCTCGTAGCTCTCGCCCAGATGGCGGCGGGCATACTCGGCCTTGTAGCAGTCCTCGGCCTTGCGCTCGATCTGCATGGCGATGACCTCGCGCTCGCTGGCCTGCTTGCTGGCCCGCTCCGCAAAATCGGTGTAGCGCAGGATCATGGTGTCCTTGTCGGTGCCCTTGAGCTGCGCGGTCATGATGCGGTGGATGGCCAGGTCCGGATAGCGGCGGATGGGGCTGGTAAAGTGGGCATAGTCCTGCAGCACCAGACCGTAGTGCCCCTTGGGCTTTTCCTCGTACAGAGCCTTGGACATGCAGCGCAGCATACCGGTGTTGATGATCTGCTCATACGGGCCGCCGCGCACACCCTCCAGAATGGCGCTCAGCTCCTTGGGGGTGGGCACCTCCTTGGCAAAGTGGTCGTTGATGCCGCAGGCCTGCAGCAGAGCATGCAGACGCTCCAGCTTTTCGGCGTTGGGCTCCTCGTGCACGCGGTACACAAAGGGGATCTGCTTGACCCGGGCAAAGTGGGCGGCGCACTGGTTGGCCAGCAGCATGAACTCCTCGATCATGGCCTCGCTCTCGCCGGAGGTGCGCTTTTTCACGTCGATGCAGTGGCCGTCCTCGTCGAGGATCAGCTTTACCTCGCCGCTCTCGATGTCCATGCAGCCGCGCTCCTTGCGCAGGCGGGCACGGTGGCCGTACAGCTCCTTCATGGCGGGCAGCTGAGCCAGAACCTCGTGGTACTTGCCCTTGAGCTCGTCGTCGGCACTGCCGGCCAGCAGGGCGTTGATCTCGGAGTACACGCCCTTGACACGGCTGCGGATGACCGACTTGACAAAGCGGTAGTCGGTCAGGTTGCCGTCCTTGTCCAGACGCATCAGGCAGGAGAACGCCAGGCGCAGCACGCCCTCGTTCAGGCTGCAGATGCCGTTGGACAGCTGCTTGGGCAGCATGGGCACCACCTGATCGGCGTAGTAGACGCTGGTAGCGCGGCTGAAGGCTTCGTTGTCCAGCTCGGTGCCGGGCTTGACGTAGTTGGAAACATCCGCGATATGCACGCCCAGCTCAAAGCCGCCGTCCGGGGTCTTGGTCAGGCTGATGGCATCGTCGATATCCTTGGTCTCGGCGCTGTCGATGGTAAAGATGGGCAGAGCGCGCAGATCCATGCGGCCCTCGCAGTCCGCAGCAGACACCTCGGCGTTGTCCAGCTTTTTGGCTTCGTCCCGCACCTTGTCCGGGAAGCGGCTGCGGATATCCTGCGCGTAGAGCAGTGCCTTTGCGCAGCGCTTGGCTTCGTCACAGCTGCCAAAGCGCATGGCCACGCCCACGCGGTGATCCTCCTGACGGTTGCCGCGCAGCAGGATCTCCACTGCCACCTTGTCGCCGTCCTTGGCGCTGCCTTCGCAGTCCCGCATGACCTGCATGGAGATAGCGGGGCAATCGTCCGGTACGAACTTCAGGCGGCCCTCCATGCGGTGCATGGTACCCACCAGCGCGTTCTTCTCTTCCAGAACAGCAAGGATCTCGCCCTCATCGCTGCCCTCTACCCGGGGGTGTGCAAACTTTTCCACCAGCACCTTGTCGCCGGGCATTGCGCCGCGGGTGAACCGGCCGGGGATAAAGATATCGCTGGTGCCGTCCTCCAGCATGACAAAGGCAAAGTTTTTGCCCAGCTTTACCACCTTGCACAGCAGTGCCTTGTCGGCACGGCCGCTGCGCACGGTGAAGAACACGCCCTGACGCTGGCAGATGACGGCCTCGTGCACCAGCTGGTCCACGGCCTCCATCACCTTGCGGTCTGCGCCGCGATCCCCGCCGAACTTATTTTTCAGATCCTTTACGGTGCACGGCTGATTCTGGATCGCGTGCTCAATTTTATCGCGCATTGCCATAATATTTTTCTCCTTGCTCTTCCTGGCTGCGGCCTCCGTCGGGCTGCAGCCCTGCCAGTTCCGGGCATTACTGCCCACCCTGCTGCGGCAGCCCGAAAAGACAGCTGCCCGCACTTTTTTACTCAACTATGTCGGTTTTACACAGAAAAACAGCCCCGTCAGAGCACGGGGCTGCATGGGGTGCATCAACCTGCCAGACGGCCGGTGAACAGGCAAGCCAGAATTGCCACCACGAAAAAGACGACACCGGCAATGCGGGTCACCTTGGCCAACATCTGGTCAGCCGGGGTCAGGCGTGCGTTGTTGGCACCGCCTGCACTGCCGTTGATGGCGCCGGAAAGGCCCTGGCCGTGGGTGTGCTGCATGAGGGTGAGGAACACGATGACCAGCGAAGCGACCAGCAGGATCGCGCCGCCAACGATTTCGATAACAGACATGGATTGAAACGCTCCTTTATTCAAATTGAATGGGAAAACCACGCAAAAATACGACTATATAGTATCATACCATCTGCAAAAAAGCAAGCACAATTCCGCATTTATCCCAACCAGTGCAGTGCCGTGCACAGCTGTGCAAACACCGCCGCGCTGGAGACCGCCGCCTGCGTCTGTCCGTCCTGCAAGACCACGATGGTGTATTGCGGATCCTCGGCCGGGTAAAACCCCGCGAACCACAGGTTCATGCGCTCTTTCCCTTCGGCCGTGAACTGCCCGGTCTGGGCGGTACCGGTCTTGCCCGCCGCCCCGCCGGGCAGGCCGGAAGCATCCTGTGCCGTGCCCTCGGCCACCGTCTGCTCCAGCATGGTGCGCAGAGCCGCGGCGGTCTGCTCCGTGAGCACCCGTTCTGCCTGCGGGCGGGCAAAGGCCGACAGCTCTTCCCCGGATGTTTCATCCAGCGCACAGTCCAGCAAGCACGGCGCACGGTAAACACCGCCGTTTGCGATGGTGTTCATCATGGCGGCCACTTGCAGCGGCGTTGCCAGCAGGCTGCCCTGCCCGAAGCTGAAATTGGCCAGCTGCCCGCTCTGGGCCAGTTCCTCGGCTCCCGGCAGGGCTCCGCTCTGGGCGGTAAGGCCCTCCGCCAGCCCGATGTTCCGCCCGAAGCCCAGCGCCTGCGCCTGCTGCAAAAGAGCCTGTGCTCCCAGCTGCTGCCCCAACCGGATAAAATAGCCGTTGCAGCTCTTTGCCAATGCAGCCAAAAGGTCCACCTCGCCGTGCGGCACACCGCCTGCGCAGCGGAAGATCTGCCCGTCCACCACCACCGCGCCGTTGCAGTCGTACTCCGGCGCAAGGCCAGCTTCCAGCGCCGCCGCTGCCAGCACCGGCTTGAACACCGAGCCAACCGCATACGCCTGCAAGGCCCGGTTCAGGAAGGGGCTGTCCGGCGCTTCCAGACTGGCCGCCGGGTCAGCCGGGTCAAAACCCGGCACACTGACGCAGGCCCGCAGGGCTGCCGTGCGGACGTCCAGCACCAGAATGCAGCCGGTGGTCATGGTCTGCGCCGCCACCGCCTCGGCCGCCCGCTGGACAGAACGGGAGATGGTCAGGCGGACCCCCACCGCTCCGCTGTCCGCCTGCAGATGCTGCACCTGCTCCCCGGTGCGCAGGTTGCCCTGCGCGGTCACCGGGCACAGCAGGGTGTCCCGTGCCCCGCTGCCGGTGAGCAGCGCGTCCAGTGCTTTTTCCAGCCCGGCAGCACCGTGGCCCTCACCGTCCAGATACCCCAGCAGCTGCGGGCACAGCGGTGCGGCTGCATACCGCCGGGACGCCGCATAGCATGGAATGCCCAGCGCCGTCATGTCCCGGTCCACCTCCACGAGAAATGGAGCCGCCCGGCTGCGGCTGTGGTACAGCAGTTCCTGTCCGGCGGTGTCGGTGCAGGCGTACAGGCGGGTATAATTTTCCTGTCCCGGGAAGCAGAGAGCCAGCCAGCGTTTTTCCAGCCCGGTGAGTGGCAGGCCCCTGCAGTCGTAAAAGCCGCCGCGCCGGGCTGGCAGTTCCAGCGTGACCGTGCTCTGTGCCGCCGCACGGGCTGCATAATCCGTGCGGGACGCCAAATAAAACAGCCTGCACAGCACTCCGGCAAAGCCGAACAACAACGCCGCATACAGCGCCAGCACCCTCCGCCCGGACATGGACACGCCCCCTTTGGCATAGCGTGGGCAACGGAGACCCAGGCTATACAAAAAGAGAGGCAGAACCTCCGAAGAAGTTCTGCCTCCCTAAGGCACTTTTATAAGAACGCTTTTGCGGCTTAGTACATGCCGCCCTTCCAAACCACACTTTTGGAGCCGAATCACGAATATCGGGAAACGTAGACTTTTGTAGAATTATCAAGGCCACAAGCCGATTTTTCCAGATTCTCCGTTTTTGCACGATCCACGCTTTTCTACACAAATCTACGCCACTTACCGGGTGATTGGCGTAAGTTTCGGCGTAAGCAATTCCGCTTCATGCGTCGAAAATCACAGGTT
>ERZ1026848.1245-NODE-1245-length-13663-cov-11.305556_pt1 | contig 13663 bp, 9 predicted proteins | sample MGYA00380154_ERZ1026848 | MGnify/ENA primary metagenome ERZ1026848 (study PRJEB33269, sample SAMEA4719790) | human gut metagenome | biome: human-associated habitat; feature: organic feature; material: feces | place: Cameroon | collected 2013-10 ...
TGCACCAGCCCACGTTTTCCAGGTTCTGCAGGGTGTTCTTCTGGCGGTAGAGGTAATAGGGCCGGTAGCCCGCCTCGGCCAGCAGGCGGCACTTTTCCAGCATGGCGGCCACGTCGGCGTAGTCGTTTTCCCGCTGGTCCTCGATGACGATGCGGGAGGCCCGCTTGAGGGTCAGGGTGTGCACGGTGATGTTCTCCGGGTCGAGGGCAATGGCCTGCCGCAGACTGTGCTCAAAGCTCTCCACCGTGTCGCCGGGCAGACCGGCGATGAGGTCCATGTTGATGTCATCGTGGCCTGCCTTGCGGGCCTCGGCGTAGCAGTCCAGGATATCCTGGGCCGAGTGCTTGCGGCCGATGCCGGCCAGTACCTCGTCCGAGAAGGTCTGGGGGTTGATGGAGATACGGGTGGCCCCGTACTCCTTGATGACAGCCAGCTTTTCGGCGTCGGTGCAGTCCGGGCGGCCTGCTTCCACCGTATATTCTACGACTTTGGACAGGTCAAAATTCTGCCGCACGGTGCCCATGAGCTGCCGCAGCTGGTCGGCCGAAAGGCTGGTGGGGGTGCCGCCGCCGATGTAGATACTGCACAGGGTCAGCCCGGCCTTTTCAGCCTGTCTGCGGATCTCCTCCACCTCGTTGCACAGGCAATCCACATAGGGCTGCACCATCTTGCGGTCACGGTCGAGGTTGCAGCTCACGAAGCTGCAGTAGCTGCACCGGGACGGGCAGAACGGGATGCCGATGTACAGGCTGTAGGTCTTGGGCGCACTGCCCACCTTCAGGATCGGCTCCTGCAGGTCGGCGATGGCCTTGGCCATCTGATATTTCTGCTCCGAGCAGTCGAAGCGCTCCAGGAAGAAGTGGTCGATGTCCGTTTCGCTCCATCCGGCGGCACGCTTGTCGTGGATGAGGCGCACCGGGCGCACGCCGGTCATCTTGCCCCAGGGCGGGCGGATACCGGTCCACTGCCGCAGCAGGTCATAGGTCAGGCTGGCCAGACTGAACTCCGGCGTCTCGCCGCCGGCCTCCGCCGGGGCGGGCAGCGGTGCGGTGCGCTCGGCGCATTTGCCGCCCTGCCGCACTATGGCCCACAGGCCGTCCGGCTTTTTCTCGGCCCACACGCAGTCCTCGCCCGCTTCGGGCGGGGTCAGGGTAAGGGGTGCCATAGGGTAGAACAGGCGGACCAGATGTTCCACCTCGTACCCGGAGGGCAGGCCCGTGATATAAATCTTCATGTCGTTCTCTCGTTTTCGTTAAAAATCAGCATTGCCGCGCAGCGCGCTGCGGATGAAGTAATTGTTGTCCAGTTCCTCCCCGAAGGTGGAAAACTCGCCGTGGCCGGGCAGCACCTGGGTCTCCCGCGGGATGGGCAGCTTTGCCAGCTTGCGCAGGCTCGCGTTCATGGCGTCGCTGCTGCCGCCCTCCAGGTCGGTGCGGCCGATGCTGCCCGCAAACAGGGTGTCGCCGCAGAAGAGATACTCTCCGCACAGCAGCACCACGCTGCCGGGGGTGTGGCCCGGCGTATGCCATGCCGTAAACTGCAGCTCATCCACTGTCACGGTCTGGCCTTCCGCATAGCCGTGGTCGGCCTCGGAAAGCGGGTACATCTTATCCCCGGCCAGATCGTCCGCTTCGCAGTAGAGCACGGCGTGGTACTTCCGGCGCAGGGCCTCGGCGCTGCCCACATGGTCAAAGTGGCCGTGGGTGCACAGCAGAGTGGTGAGCACGGCGTTGTGCTCCTGCAAAATCTGCTCGTAGTTCTGCACGTCCGCCGCCGGGTCAATGATGACCGCATGGCCGGCGTCCGAGATCAGCAAAAAGGTATTGGTGTAGTACGGCGGGGGTGCCGGGATGTGAAATGCCTGCATGGGATCACTCCTTCTTTTTCCACTCGTCGGTGTCAATGATGATGGTACAGGGGCCCTCGTTCACCAGCGACACCTGCATGTCGGCCCCGAACTCGCCGTGCTGCACGTCTTTGAGGCCCTGTTTGTTCATCTCGGCCAAAAACAGCTCGTAGGCGTCCACCGAGAGGGGCGGTTTTGCGGCCTTGATAAAGCTGGGGCGGTAGCCTTTTTTCGTGTCGCCGTAGAGGGTGAACTGGCTCACCACCAGCGCCGAATACCCAAGGTCCCGCGCGCTGAGGTTCAGTTTGCCCTCCGCGTCCGGGAAAATGCGCAGGCCCGCGCACTTATCCGCCAGTTTGGGCACGATGTCCAGACTATCGGTGTCCTTCACCCCCAGCAGGATCATCAGCCCCGGCCCGATGGCCCGGGGCTCGCCGCCGTTTACCCGTACACTGGCCGACGAAACGGCCTGAATGACTGCTCGCATCGCGTTAGCTCCTTGTCACCTTGAGCACATCCTTTACCTTGGAAAGTCTTGCGACCACACGGTTCAGGTGCTCTGTATTATTGATGCCGATGGTCAGGCTGACCACGGCGCAGTTGTTTTCCACCTGACGGGCGTTCAGGGCGTAGATGGGCACCCGGATGTCCGCCAGGGCGGCCAGCACATCCTGCAGCAGCTCGTTGCGGTTCAGGGCGATAATTTCAAGGCCGGCCTTGTAGCTGTCCTTGACGCTGTCGGCCCAGTAGGCCTTGACCCAGCGGGGCGCGTTGGTGGGGTCCTTCATGCTGGAAATGGCGTTGGCACAGCTCTGCTTGTGGATGGACACGCCAAAGCCGCGGGTGATGAAGCCCACGATGGGGTCCCCGGGCAGCGGACTGCAGCATTTGGCAAACTTGATGGGGGTGTTGTCAAAGCCCTCCACCACCACACCGTCGGTGGCGTGCACCTTGCTCAGGTCCACCTTGGGCAGGTCCTCCTCAGACCGCTCCTCTGTGGCCTTCAGCTTGGTCCACTCCTCCTTGAGTTTGGGCAGGCAGTTGGCAATGGTCATGCCGCCATACCCGATGGCGGCATACAGCTCCTCGGCGTTGTTCTGGCGCAGGCGGCGGCAGCAGCTGTTGATGAACTCGTCCAGCTGGTCGTCCGGAATGATGATCATCTCGCGCCGCAGTTCACGGGCCAGCGCATCGCGGCCCTGCTGGATGTTCTCCTCCCGGCGCATCTTCTTGAACCAGTTGCGGATCTTGCTCTTGGCCTCGCTGGTGCGCACGATCTTGAGCCAGTCGCGGCTGGGGCCCTTGTCCGCCGGGCCGAGGATGACCTCGATGATCTCGCCGGTGGACACGATGTGGTCGATGGGCACCATGCGGTTGTTCACCTTGCAGCCCACCATGCGGTTGCCCACCGCCGAATGGATGGCGTAGGCAAAGTCGATGCAGGTGGCACCGGTGGGCAGGTTGATCACGTCGCCCTTGGGGGTGAAGGCAAACACTTCCTCCGGCAGCAGGTCGCTCTTGAGGTCATGCAGCAGGTTGCCGGAATCCTCGCTGACACGCTGGTTTTCCAGCAGCTGGCTCACCCAGGCCAAACGCTCGTCCAGCTTGTCGTGGCCGCCCAGGCCCTCCTTGTACTTCCAGTGTGCGGCAACGCCGTACTCCGCCTGCTCGTCCATGGCACGGGTGCGGATCTGCACCTCGAAGGGGATGCCCTCATGACCGATGACGGTGGTGTGCAGGCTCTGGTAGCCGTTGGGCTTGGGGGTGGAGATATAGTCCTTGAAGCGGTTGGGCAGCGGGTGGTACATATCGTGGATGAGGCCAAGGGTGCTGTAACACTCGGCCAGAGAATCCAGAATGACTCGGACCGCGTAGATATCGTAGATCTCGTCAAAGGACTTGTTCTGCATGATGGTCTTGCGGTAGATGCCGTAGATGCTCTTGACCCGGCGCTTGATGGTGGCACCCTCGATGCCGCTCTCGATCAGGCGGCGCTCGATGACGCCGGACACCTTGGCCAGAAACTCCTCCCCGGCGCGCTCGCTCAGCATCTTGCTGATGTCCCCGTAGCCCACGGGGTCGAGGTAATGCAGGCTGCGGTCCTCCAGCTCTTCCTTCACGTTCAGGATGCCCAGCCGGTTGGCGATGGGGGCATACACCTCCATGGTCTCACGGGCCTTGTCGCGGCGCTTCTGCTCCGGCCAGGCGTCACCGGTGCGCATATTGTGCAGCCGGTCGCACAGCTTGATGATCATCACGCGCACGTCGCGGCTCATGGCCAGCAGCATCTTACGCAGGTTCTCGGCCTGCAGCTCCTCGATGTTGGAGAACTGGATCTTGGTCAGCTTGGTGACGCCGTCCACCATCTGGGCCACCTCAGAGCCGAACTGTGCGGTCAGGTCGTCCAGGGTGGTGGGGGTATCCTCCACCACATCGTGCAGCAGGGCGGCAGCGATGCTCTCGGAGTCCATACCCAGATCCAGCACCAGCCGGGCCACGGCCAGCGGGTGGCAGATATAGGGTTCGCCGCTGCGGCGGCACACGCCCTTGTGGGCAGTGTTGGCAAGGTTATAGGCCTTTTCGATCATGTCCATATCGTAGGCCCTGCCGCTGGCCTTGATGGCCTCACAGAGTTTCTCCCAGGTCACGATCTCCGGGCGCACCTCCGAGGGCAGTGCACCTTCCGGGGCATCTGCCGGCTGCGCCGTGGCAGCCACGGTGGCCGTCTCCTGCACCGGCTGGTGCAGGTGGGTCTTGGCCGAATACGAATCCTCCTCCCGCACCGGGGCGGGGGCAGGCAGTTTCTTTCCCTCAGGCATTTACATTCCCTCCAAACATTTCAGGATCGGGGCGTCGGCAAGGTTCTTCTTGCCGGCCGTGGGCACCAGCTCCCACACTTTGGCCCCGCCCTTTTCTGCGGCAGCGATCAGCCCCACCTGTTCCAGTGCCGTGACCGCCACCAGCGTTTTGCCGGTATTTTCTTCTCCCAGCTTCGCGCACAGGGGCTGCAGATCCTCCGCGTGCCAGCGGCGGGCCTGCAGCTCCCGGTATACCGCGATGATATCGCTGCGAGCCGGGGTGATGAGATTTTTCTGTTCGGTTGTCAGCGGGGTGCCGCGGCGCAGTGCCTGCACCAGCGCTGCCTGCTGCGGCATGGCACTGCCAAGACCCGCCGGGTGCAGGTCGATGATGCGGCCCGAAAGCTGCGCGCCACGGGGCGCATCGTAGACCGAAAGATTCAGGGCAGTGTCTACCACGTCGCCCGTGGCATAGGGCAGCTGCTCCGGCCGCATGCCGAACCACACGGCGTACAGGCTGGCATTGCCCTGCCGCAGACGCAGGCGGCTGTGTTTGCCGTCCGACACCGGGTATACCCCGTCCAGCACGGCATTCTGCAGCAGGAACACCGGGGTGGGGTTCTCAGCCCCGAAGGGGGCCAGCTGATCCAGACGGCGCACGGCGTCCACCGTGACCCGGTCCAGATGGATGGACAGATCGCAGGTCAGAGGCGGGATCTGCAGCACGGGGCACTCCCTTGCCGCCCACTCGTTCAGGCGGCGGCGCAGGGCTTCCAGATTTTCTTCCCGCACCGAGAGGCCCGCCGCCATGGCGTGGCCGCCGTAGCGGATGAGCAGGTCGGCGCAGGCCCCGATGCAGGCGTGCAGGTTGAAACCCTGCACGCTGCGGCCGCTGCCCTTGCACTCGCCGTGCTCGTCCACCGTGACCACGATGACCGGGCGGCCGGTGCGCTCCACCAGCCGGGACGCCACGATGCCGATGACGCCGGGGTGCCAGTCCCGGCCCCACAGCAGGATCACACGATCCTCCAGCCGCTCCGGCTGCTGCTCCAGCAATTCCTCAGCGGCCTTGAAGATCTGCAGTTCGGTCTCCTGCCGTTTCGCGTTGATCTCGTTGAGTTTATGGGCCAGCTCCTCGGCGCGGTCCGGGTCCTCACACAGCACCAGCTGCAGGGCCGTCACCGCGCTGTCCATGCGGCCGGCCGCGTTGATGCGGGGCGCAATGGCGTAGCTGATATTCTCCGCTGTGACGGGTTTTCCGGCAAGGCCCACTTCTTCCAGCAAGGCTTCCATGCCGGGGCGGTCGGTCTGCTGCAGCTGCCGCAGGCCGGCCTTGACCAGGGTGCGGTTCTCTCCGGTCAGGGGCATCACGTCCGCCACGGTGCCCACAGCGGCCAGGTCGCCGCAGTAATCCAGCATTTCCTCCGGGGTGCAGTCGTCCAGCGCGGCGCACAGCTTAAAGGCCACGCCTGCGCCGCACAGCCCTTTGAAGGGGCTGGTATCGTCCTCCCGGCGGGGGTCCACCACGGCCACTGCCTTGGGCAGGGTCTCGGGCGGCAGATGGTGGTCGGTGATGATAAGGTCGATGCCCAGCTCTGCGGCAAAGTCGGCCTCGGCTACAGCGGAGATGCCGTTGTCCACCGTCACGATGAGCCGATAGCCCTTGTCGTGGATGGATTGGATGGCGTTGCGCGACAGGCCGTAGCCATCGCCCTCGCGGCTGGGCAGCATGCACTTGACGGCGGCACCCATGCCCTTGAGGTGCTGATACAGCAATGCCGTGGCAGTCACGCCGTCCACGTCGTAGTCGCCAAACACCACGATGGTCTCGCCATTGTCGATGGCCTGCCAGATGCGCTGGCAGGCTTTTTCCATATCGGTGAGCAGGGCGGGGTCGCTCAGCTCCTCTTCCCCGGCCAGCAGGGTGAGCGCGTCGGCCGGGTCGGTGATGCCGCGGGCCGCCAGGATGCCGGCCAGCAAGGCCGTCTCCTTCTGCTGGGCGGCCAGCGTGGCGGCATATTTCTGTTCGCTCCAGGGCTCCTCGTCCATGGCGCTGTATTCCAGTTCTTCGGTACGCTGCTCCGCGATGGCATGGGTCAGCTCCCGGACGGCGGCGCGGTCCAGCGTTTTCAGGTCCCAGGCACGGTAGGTCATTGGAAATCCCTCCCGGTCAGGCCGTCGTTGGCCAGCATTCCCTGCAGGGCTGCGATCTCGCTGGAAACATCCATGGCCACGTCCGACAGCAGATTGTCGTAGAGGTTGTCAAAGGCCTGGTTCAGCGTGTGCAGGATGCCTGCAATGTCCCGGCGGATGTTCTCGGCGTTTTCCCCCTGCTGGCCCTGGACATCGTTGTAGGTGTACAGCAGCTTGAGGGTGGTGGGGATATAGTATTCCGCAAAACGGCGAGCTTTGGGCAGGCTTTCCGGGTGGGCTTCCAGCCAGTCGCAGATGGCGGCGGCAGTCTTTTGCATCTGCTCCAGTTCCTCCCGGGCCTGGGGGTCCTGCATCAGCTGCTGCTCTTTTTCCAGCACCTGGACAAAGCGGCGGGCCGTTTCCAGATTGAGAGGCGTGTCCTCGCGCTGCTCCGGAGCCGGTTCCGGCTGCGGCTGTGCCTGGGGTGCAGCCGCCGTTTCCTGGGCGGCGCGGTAGTCCTCCACCGTCAGGTAGAGTTTTTCTGTTCTTTCATCCAGCCAGGCGGCAAGCCAGCCCTTTTGGATGTATTTGCGCAGTTTTTTCAGGGCCTTGGCCTTTTTCTGGTGGGTCAGGTCGGCCAGCATCTCCACCGGCAGGCCGTTCTTGTAGTCCTCGCCCTCGGCGGCATCGGCCAGCAGCCGCAGCTTTTTGGAGGCCGACAGCCGGGAGGCACCGGCGGCGATCATCGCGCCAAAGCCGCAGGCGACAAGGGTCAGCACATTGCCCGTGATCTCCAGCACCGTCGTGGCCATAGAAGCGCCGGTGGTAAAGGTATAGGTCATGCCCTCCGCGGCCGTGGCCACCGTGTCACCGATCATGGTCTCCGTAATAAGGCCGGGCATCACGGTTTCCGCTGCCACAATGCAGCCAATGCCGCCCAGCCCGAAGATCACCGCAAAGGTGATGCCCACAGCCAGCAGGGTGCAGCCTGCGCTGTAACGCTTTTTTGCACTGATGCGGATGTTTTCCACCGGGGTGGTCTCAGTCTTGCCGCCAAAGATCTGCTGGAACCAGCCGGGCATCCCGCTGGTGTCGGCCTCCGCATAGCCCTTGTTGAAGGTCTGCTTTGCCCAGTTCTGCCGTGCCTCGCCCCACGACTTGCGGAAGGCCCTGCCCGCCTCCCCGATGCCGTAGTTGGCCGCATGGACGGCCGCCCTGCCCACATCGTAGGCGCGGTCGCCGATGTCCATGCCCCGGCCCTCAAAGCCATGGGCAAAGGCGTCGGTCATGGTGTCGCCAAAGGCGCGCAGCTGGTCTTCCAGTTCCTGCTGCACCTGACGGCCCTCGTCCTTGATCCGGTTGTCGTTTTCACGATCGTTCATCAAAATCTTCTCACCCTTCTGCCGGTGCATACCGGCTGATGATGGCGCGGGCCACCCGCAGGCCATCCACGGCGGCGCTCATAATGCCGCCCGCATATCCCGCACCCTCGCCGCAGGGGTAAAGCCCTGCCAGCTGGGTGCACACAAGATCCTCTTCCCGCTTGAGCCGCACCGGGCTGCTGGTGCGGGTCTCAAGGCCGGTGAGGATGGCGTCCGGCGCGGTGTAGCCCGCAATCTTGCGCTCGTAGGCGCGCAGACCCGCCCGCAGGGTGTCCGCCAATTCCCCGGGCAGCAGTGCGCCCAAGTCTGCGGCAGTCACGCCGCGGTCGTAGGTGGGCTGCACGCTGCCGATGCGCAGCTGCCCGCGCCCTTCCAGAAAGCTTTGCACGTTCTCTGCCGGGGCGGCGTAAGCCCCGGCGGCACGACCGGCGGCGTAGGCTTTTGCTTCCAGCTCCCGCTGAAAGGCGATGGCGCGGCGGGGGTCGTTGGCAAAATCCGCCCCGCCTACGCTGACCACCACCGCCGCGTTGGCGTTTTTGCCGCTGCGGGCGTGGTAGCTCATGCCGTTGGTCACAACACGCTCTTCCTCACTGGCGGAAGCCACCACCTGACCGCCGGGGCACATACAGAAGGTGTACACGCACCGGTCGCCAACGTGCTGGGAGAGCTGGTACTCGCCCCGGGGCAGCGCCGGATGCCCGGCGGCTTCGTGGTACAGGCTTTTTTCGATCTCGGTTTGCAGGTGCTCGGCGCGGAAACCCACGCTGAAAGGCTTGCACTCCAGCACAAGGCCGCTGTCCATCAGCATACTGAAGGTATCCCGTGCCGAGTGTCCCACTGCAAACACCAGCGTCTCGCAGGCAAAGCTGCCATTTGTAGTAGTGATGCCCACAAGCCGGCCGTTTTTGCGCTCCAGCCCGGTAAGGGCGGTGTTGAAGTGCACCTCTCCGCCCAGAGACTCGATCTCCCTGCGGATGGAGGTGATGACGCCGCGCAGCAGGTCGGTGCCCACATGGGGCTTCTGCTTCCAGGCGATCTCCGCCGGGGCACCGTGCTGCAAAAACACTTCCGTGACAAGGCCGCACAGCTCGTCACCGATGCGGGTGGTCAGCTTACCGTCCGAGAAGGTGCCTGCGCCGCCCTCACCGAACTGGATGTTCGCGTTGGGGTCCAGCTCGCCGGTGGCGGAAAAGTGTTCCACCGCCTGCACCCGCTCGTCCAGCGCCGGGCCGCGCTCCAGCACGATGGGCCGGTAGCCCTGCCGGGCCAGCAGCAGCGCCGCAAACAGACCGGCAGGCCCCAGGCCGCACACCACCGGGCGGTGGAGCAGCTTCTGCGTGCCCCGTTGCACCCGGAAGTCGGTCCTGCTGTGCAGGGACACGTTGGCCGATGCCCCGGCGAAGGCGGGTTCTTCGGCGTCGTTTTTCAGGGTGACAGCCACGGTGTACACCAGCTTGGGCTGGCCGCGGCGGGCGTCCACCGACAGCTTTGCCACGCCCAGATGCTGCACCTTTGCGCGGGGGATGCGCGCCTCCCGCAGGGCCTTTTCAAATGCCTGCGGTTCCCCGGCGGAGAGCGGCAGACGGATGTTGCGAACGAGAATCATAGTACAGTGTGTTCCTTTTTATCAGTTGCTTTCAATGCGGCACTGCAGCACATAGCTGCCCAGTGCAAAGATCTTGCCGTTGGAGGGCACATACAGGCGGCAGGCGATGTTCTGCTGGCCGGTGGCCACCGAGAAGTCCTCCGCGTCGATCTCCACGACCACCTGTTCCGGGGTCAGGGTCTCCAATGCAGCCTTCGGGCCGCAGAGGGTCACGTTCATCAGCCGTTCAGTCTCCACCGTGAGCTGATAGGTGGACGGCAGATTCACCACCTGCACACAGCTGGAAGGCAGGTTCATGGTCTTGGTCTCCAGACCGGAGCAGTCAAAGCTGAGGGTGATGGTGGAAATGTTGTCCAGCAGGTAGATGTCGCTGGGCAGTTCAATGGGCAGCTCATAGACTTTGTTCAGTGTGAAGGTGGACAGGTCGATGGTGCCGATGGACAAGGTGGACAACGCGTCGATCTTTTCCGCCGGGCCGGCCACCTTGAGCTGCTTGCGGCTGAGCTCATACACCAGCACCGACTCGTCAAAGTCGCGGGGCGCGTTGATGAAGCTCACGTTCACCGGCAGGGTGGCCATCTTGTACACCTGCAAGGTCACGTCCACGCTGCTTTCTTCCAGCTCGGTGTACTCAAAGTTCACTTCCGTGCCGCCGGAGGTGTAGAACCGCAGCGGCGTTGCCAGGGTGACCGAGCTGTCCAGCTCGCCGGAGTAGGTCACCTCGGCGGTGCAGGTGGTCACCTTGTCCAGCTCACTGCTGGGGCCGGACAGAGTGACCATATCCTTGGACACCTCGGTGCTGTAGAGGATATACCCGTCCGAGATGGCTAGGTAATTGGTGGTCACGGTGACGGGAAGGGTCTTTTCCTCCACCACATCGAACACCACGTCCACCATGTTGTCGGAGCCGTCGATGGTCACGGTAACGCCATTGAGCATGCCGTTGGCCCCCCGCACCAGCAGGCGCAGGGTCTTTTCACCGCTGTCCCGCACGCTGGACCAGTCCGGGTAGACCACGAAATCGGAGGCCGTCAGGCTGCCGATGGTGTAGCCGTCGCCGGAGATCTTCAGGTTCACCGTCTTGTCCTCGGCGCTGACGATGCTCAGTCCACGGGAGGTATAAACGGAGGAATCGTAGGTATAGTCCACCGGCACATTGTAGATGGTGTTGGTGGTGCCGGGCTGCACGATGATGGTCACGATCATCCAGGCCACAATGGCACCCAGAATGGACAGTGCCAGCCGGATGCGGCGGTCGTCCAAAAAGTTCTTTTTGTGGGGAACAGCAGGCTTTGCGCCGCTGGTATTCTTGGGTTGATTGGTCATTGCTGCTCCTCCTCCCCTTTCTGGCTGACCCACTTCATCAGGCTCTTTGCGCGGTCCTTCCAGGTGTCGGCCGTGCTCTTTTCCACCACAGGCTCCTTGGGGATCATCTCGTCGATCAGGCGGGTGTACAGGGTCTGGCGGTCAAAATGACGGATCAGCACGCCATTTTTTGCCATGGAGATGATGCCCGTCTCCTCGCTGACCACGATGGCGATGGCGTCCGAGTTTTCGGCAATGCCCAGGCAGGCGCGGTGGCGGGTGCCCATGTCCTTGCCCAGATCCAGATTATTGGAAAGCGGCAGCACGCAGCCTGCGGCCTTGATGCGGCCGTTCTCGATGATGGCGGCACCGTCGTGCAGGGGAGTGCCCTCGTAGAAGATGGTGCCCAGCACTTCCAGATTCACCGCGCTGTTCACCGGGGTGCCGGTGCGCACGATCTCAGACAGGTTGGTGTGGCGTTCCAGCACGATGAGCGCACCGGTCTTGGTCTCCGAAAAGCGCTCTGCCGCGTCGCAGATGGCAATGATGGCGCTGCGCCAGGCCCCTTTCAGGCTGGGGTCGTTGTAGCGGCCTTTCACGTTGAACAGCTTTGCGGCCCACTGGTCGGTCTGGCCCATGCGCTCCAGAGCACGGCGGATCTCCGGCTGGAACAGCACCACCAGGGTGAGCAGGCCCACCTGCAGCAGCGAGTTGAGCAGCCAGGTGACCGTGCGCATGTTCAGCGTTTCGGCCACCAGATAAACCGCCATGACCAGCAGCGCACCCTTGAACAGCTGCCCGGCGCGGGTGCGGTTGACGATGCCCAGCAGCTGGTAGATCAGGAACGCAATGATGATGATATCCAGCAGGTCAACGAGCTTGAAGGTCTGAAAATTGGCAATGATCGCATTCAGTGTCATGGACGCACACTCCTGTTACCGTGTTTCGATCAGGGCGACGGCGTGGGCGGCAATGCCCAGTCCCTCGCCGGTAAAGCCCAGATGCTCTTCCGTGGTAGCCTTGACGCTCACGGCGTCCACCGGCAGGCCGAAAGCCGCCGCCAGCTTGGCCCGCATGGCCGGGATGTGCGGTGCCAGCTTAGGCCGCTGGCAGAGGATGGTGGCGTCGATGTTTTCCACCCGGTAACCGTGCTCCGACAGGATGCGGGCCACATGGCGGGCCAGCTCCAGGCTGTCGGCCCCGGCATAGGCGGGGTCATTGTCCGGGAAATGCTGGCCGATATCCCCCAGCGCCGCCGCACCCAGCACGGCGTCCATCACCGCGTGGGCCAGCACATCGGCGTCCGAGTGGCCCAGCAGGCCCTTTTCAAAGGGGATCTCCACGCCGCCCAGGATCAGCTTGCGGCCTTCCACCAGGCGGTGCACGTCATAACCATGTCCAATGCGCATTCTCGTTTCCTCTTTCTGTACCGGGCGGGGCAGGTCCTCCCGCGTGGTGATCTTCAGGTTGGCGTAGTCACCCTGGGTGAGCTGCACCGAGCGGCCAGTGAGCTCGAACAGGCTGCAGTCATCGGTGACCAGCCGGGCTTTTTCGGCGTCCAGCTCCTGCAGGGCGGCCAGATACTGCGTCCGGTCAAAGCACTGGGGCGTCTGCACCGCATACAGGGTACTGCGGTCCGGGGTGCTGTGCACAAGGCAGGCTTCCGGCACCGTTTTGCCGTCACCGGGCACGGCCTGCTTGATGGTGTCCTTGACCGGCACTGCCGGGGCGGCGGCTCCGCAGCGGGCAGCGGCTTCCAGCACCGCCGCGATGACGGCCGGGCTCACAAAGGGCCGGGCTGCGTCGTGCACAGCCACCAGCTCCCCGTGGGCTGCCAGCACGCCATTCTTGGCGCTCTCGGCGCGGGTGGCACCACCGGCCACGATCTGCACCGGCTTGGTGCAGCCGACGGCCTGCTGCTCCACGAAAGCACGGTTTTTGCCCGCCACCAGCACGATCTCACCGATCTGCGGGCACTGGTCAAAAGCGCGGATGCTGCGGTGCAGCACCGTTTCGCCGCCCAGGTCAAAGCTGAGCTTGTCGAACCCCATCCGGGTGGAAGAACCTGCCGCCACCAGCACGGCCGAAATCGTTTTTTGCAATCTGCACACCTGCCCCTGCTGCCGCCGCGCCGGTGTTTCCGGCTGCGGCTGGCTATAATAAGTCATCTTTTATTATAGCGTATCGGCCCGCAAACTGCAACCGGTTCCGCCCAGCAAAAAAGCCCTTTTGCACCGCCGGGCAGGCGGGTGCAAAAGGGCTTTGGGACCTTATTTCAGTGCGGTTTATGCCAGGATGGGCTCAATGGCAGCAGCCAGGGCATCCTTCTGGGCCTGGGCCTCGGCCAGATCCTTGCCCAGGGTAGTGAAGTAGGTCTTGATCTTCGGCTCGGTACCGGAGGGGCGCACCACCACAGTCGCACCGTTCTCCAGTGCGTAGATCAGCACGTTGGCAGCCGGCAGGCCGGTCTCCTCGGGCTTCTTGTAGTCGGTGACCTTGACCACCTTGTGGCCGGCCAGCTCGGTGGGCGGGTTGTCGCGCAGCTTCTGCATGATGGAAGCCATCTTCTCCATGCCGGTCAGGCCGGGGAACT
>ERZ1026848.1248-NODE-1248-length-13657-cov-3.950007_pt1 | contig 13657 bp, 9 predicted proteins | sample MGYA00380154_ERZ1026848 | MGnify/ENA primary metagenome ERZ1026848 (study PRJEB33269, sample SAMEA4719790) | human gut metagenome | biome: human-associated habitat; feature: organic feature; material: feces | place: Cameroon | collected 2013-10 ...
AAAGCCGGAAAACTCATAAAGCTGAAATAAGGAGTCAGAACCATGAAAAAACATCTGCTCATTCCGCTTCTTCTTTCCGTTATTACCGTGTACGCGGCAGATCTGCCGCCCGTCACACCGCGCGATTCCAACTTCAACAACAGCGGAGGATACGACAGCTCCCGCATCGAGGCTATCCTCAACGTTCATGTCAAAGATGAAACAGACACTGTCCATTTCATCCGGGACAACAACGATCCGCGCGTCGTCACAAAATGCTATCTGCTCAAACACGCAGCCCCCTATGAACTCCGCGACTACATCCGCCAGATGGTGCAGGCGAAACGGGTCGGCAACACCAGCATGCAGCAGATTTTCCCGATGAACACGGCGGCAATGCCGTATCAGGCAACCGTCGGCGCACCTTCCGCCGAACCGGTCAGCTCGCAGCCGACCTACGCCCCGCCCGCACAGCTTGGAAGCAACACCGCCGTCGAGTGTCTGAAATATGCCGACGGAACCGGGCTTCTCATCATCAGCGCCGAAGAGTACCGTTTCAAAGATCATGAAAACGGCATGGGCTTCGATACGCTCGTGGAGCAGCTCGACAAACCGCAGATGGGGGCAAACAGCGGAATGCAGACTTTCATCTATATGCCGAAATTCGTACCCGCACGGAATCTCATGCAGCTCATCCAAAACGTCGGAATGAACATCACAGACGTCACTGAAATCTGGCAGGGACAGGATGTCGTCGCCGCCGATCCGGACCTCAACCGGCTCGTCTTCAACGTCACGAACTACTCCATGCTCAACATCGATAAAATGCTGAAGCTCTACGATGTTCCGATCCCGCAGGTGCGCCTCAAAATATCCGTCTACGAAATCACCCGCGAAAACGATGATAAAATGGGCGTCGACTTCCAGGCGTGGAAGAACAATCAGGGTGTCGACCTCTTCTCCGTCGGCGGACGCTACCGCGACAACTGGGCCGCCGCATACGGCGGCGCTCTCGGACAAACCGGTTCCGAACGGACAAGTTTCTACAATTTCAACCCGAAATGGAACTCGCGCTACATTGATTTTCTCGTCAGCATCGGCAAAGCAAAAGTCGCGTACACGGGCGAACTGCTCATCCGCAACAATACCCCCGCAACCCTCGAACGCAAAACACAGATTTTCTATGTGGACACCTCCGTTCCAGCAGCCTCTCACTCGCTCAAAGACCTCGGCCCGTATGAACTGCTCTCCATGCTGATCGGAAAACTTGAGCAGGACGCTGACAAGATTCCCGTCGGACGCGGCAACCGCCAGGAAGTCACAAAATTCACCGGATTCGGCTTCTCCATGAACGTCGAAAACGCCTCCGTAAACCTGGATGAAACACGCTTCAAAGTAACATTGAGCAACTCAAGCCTGCTCGGTTTTGAATCAAACGGAACACCGCGGATCTCTGCGGCCAGCGTTGTGACTCAGGAGGTCAGCCTTCCGCACGGAAAGAACAGTTTTGTGATCGGCGGGCTCAAAAAGCAGGAAGTCGTCAAATCCGCCACAGGCGTTCCGTTCCTCATGGACATTCCGTACCTCGGCTATCTGTTCTCAAGCGTATCCAGTTCCACTAAATTCTCGGAACTCGTGCTTGTCGCACAATGCAGCTGGGACGCCCCCTCCGACGCCGCCAGAACCAAAGCATTCAAACCGTAACAGCCTTCACAGAGCCTCTCCCCCCCTCCGCACCGGACTCTTTCCCCATGCCGGCGCCATCTCTCCTTTTGCAACTTTTTCCCATCCATCCTTGCATTTTCCCAAACAGCGGCTACATTAAAGAGAGTAGGACACTTTTAACAAATCAAGGGTTGAATCATGAGAAAGACTCCCGGTCAGTTATGGGGAAGATGCGCAAAAGAGGCCTTCTTCCGGAAAGATTTTGAACTCAAAGAAACGCCGGAAAGCGCAGTTCTCCGGATCTTCGTCGACACCGGATACGAACTGTTCCTCAACGGACGCTTCGTCGCATACGTTGATGAGTGGAACAACATGCGCGACTACAATGTCCGCATGTACCTGAACCCCGGACGCAATGTCATCGCGGTTCATGCGATCAACACCGCCGGACACCGCGGATTCGCATTCGAACTCCTGCTGAACGGGATCGACTCCATCAGCTCCGATGAAACCTGGAAGGTCGCCGACTCCGAACTCTGGGGCTGGATGCTGCCCGGATACGACGACTCCGCATGGAGCGCACTGGTCGTCATGCCGATGGAGATTTTCGGAATGCCGCAGTGGTCGTCGCTCCCCGGAAATGATCCGGAACGCGTCATCTCCCCGATTCCGAACACGCCGTTTTTCTGTTCCGAAGTCCCGAAATTCGTCGATTCCCCGTTCTACACGAAACGGCCCGAATCCTTCACGCCCTCCGCGGAGCTGAGTGAACTGATCGGACCCGAATACGCAGAAAGCGCAAAAGCGTATCCTCCCGCATTCGTCCATGCGGACAATCTGATGGAACTCAATGCGAAAAACGGAGCAATCAAGGCGGACGGCTTCAAAGTCACCGCTTCCGCGACCGCGCGCTACGAGGGACCGGAGTTCACGATAGACTTCGGGGAGGAATGCTGCGGATATTTCCGGATGCGCGTCAAATCCGGAAAAGTTGTCCGCTTCCGCATCTATTACGGAGAATGTCTGGACGAATGCTTTGCCGAACCGGAGCCGGAAATTCCGTTGCACCGGATGCTTATCGAAACGATCTCGCTCCAGCCGGGCGTGCAGGAATGGGAGAGCCGCATGCGCGTCGGATTCCGCTTCGCCCGAATCGAATTCTTCCATTGTCCGGCGGAAGTGGAAGTGGATGAATTCCATGTCCGCAACACCCTCTATCCGGTTGCCTACCGGGGCGCGTTCTTCTGCTCCGATGAATCGCTAAACGGAATCTGGAAAGCCGGACGCAAAACGCTGCATCTCTGCATGCAGGAGTATTATCTCGACGCCATCAAGCGCGACCGTCTGCTGTGGGTCGGCGACACGCGCGCCGAAGCACTTTACAACTATTATCTGTTCGGCGATACGGAACTTTTCAAATTCAGCATGCGCGAGCTTGCAAAGTGTCAGTATGAAAACGGAGCGATCGGCTCCGCATGGGGAACCGGAGCCTCCCTGCTCTGGGATTACGACGCCTGGTGGGTCATCGCCCTGCACGATTACTACATGTATACCGGAGACGCCGCATTCCTGCTCGAACTCAAACAGAATCTCTGCCGCGCAACCGACTGGCTCACCGCGCGCGCCAATGCGGAGGGTCTGATCGACGTTCCCCCGAACCCGCTGAAACTCTGGATGGTGGTTCTCGACAGTTCCGTCGGAATCGATCCGTTCCTCAACAGTCTCTATCTCCGCGCCCTGAAAACCTCATGCGAAGCCTGCGGACTCGCCGGAGATGCGGAAGGCGCGGCGCGTTACGATGCGCTGATTGCGAAAACGGAACCCGCCGTTCGCGCCCTGCTCGCAAAAAGCCCGCTGAAGGATCGGAAATCGCTCTACTCGCATTCAACCGGAATTTATGAAGTGATCGAATCTCTGTTCAAGGAAGGCGATTCCGCCGCGGCTCTCGCACTGATCCGCCAGCGCTGGGGCACTCTGCTCTCCTGCGGAGCCGATACGCTGTTCGAGGGAATGTATTCCGACTCCATGCCGCAACTCGCGGAACGTCACGAGAACAACAGACTTGCCCACATCAGCTTCTGCCACGGCTGGACCGCCGGTCCGTGTTCGCTCCTGCCGGCATGGATCGCGGGAATCCGTCCGCTGGAGCCGGGATTCAAACGGTTCACAGTCGCCCCGGATCCGGTCGATCTGACCTGGTTCAAAACGGCTGTTCCGACTCCGCACGGCGAAATCGGACTCGTTTTCCGCAACGGCACGTACACGCTCTCCGTTCCGGAAAACACAAACGCCGTCTTCCGTCTCAACGGGAAAGAAACCGAATTCGGAAGCGGAGTCCACACAATCAGATAACAGAGAGAGACCCGGTGTCCGAACAGCGCAAATTCTCCAGAATTTTCCGCTGTTCCGCCGGGTCGAACTCTCCCGCCCGGGCGGAAAGACAGTTTGCGGACGCCGCCGAAAGCGCGACGCGGAACGCTTCCGCCTCCGCCATTCCGTCAAGCAGACATGATGCGAAAACAGCTGTCGCCGTATCCCCCGCGCCGAGCGGGCTGATCACATGCTCCAGACGCGGAATCGCATAACGGAAAAGCCGCCCGCCGCCGGAAAAAGTCGCCGCGTCCGGACCATTCGTAACGGCGAAAGAAACATTTTTCCAGCGTTCCGCCGCCGTCCGGTGCGCCGACTTGATCTCAGAGCAGCCGGTAATTTTGAAAAACTCTTCGCGGTTGACTTTCAAGATGATGCGTCCGAGAAGTTCCAATACGGCTTCGATCCCCTTCACCGCATCCGCGATCACGGGAACTCCTGCGGCAACCGCGATTTCCGCGACGCGTCTGTAAAGTGAGGGATCTGTTCCATCCGGCAGACTTCCCGAAATCACCAAAACCGACGCTTCGCAGATATGCGCGTTCAATATCTGCAAAAATTTTTCCGCCTCCGTCTCCGAAACAGCGCCTGAGGGTTCGATCAGTTCGGTCATACTCCCTTCCGCACAATCCAGACACGTCACGCAAGTGCGGGTCTCATGCCGGGTTTCAACTGTTTCATGCCGGATTCCGAGTTCATCGAGAGCCGCGCAAAGCCGTTGTCCGGTTGCACCTCCGGCGAATTGAAACAGACGCGTTTCCGCCGTTCCGAAACATGCGGCAGCGCGACAGACATTCACGCCCTTCCCCGCGGGATAAACCTCCATCGAGACCGCGCGGTTCACTGCGCCCGTTTTCAAATTCTGAAAGACAAGCGTCTTCTGCCACGCGGGATTCGCACCCATGACGAATATTGTTTTCATTCTGAATTCTCCGTTTTTAACGAAACATACCACGTCCGGTTATTTTTTCCAGCGTCTGCGGAGAAGTTCTTCCGTTTTTCCCGTGCAGAACCCGCGGGCGTCAAGCGTGGCCGTGAGTTCCGGATCGAGATGTTCCGCATCAAACGGAGTCAGCGGAAGATCCGGACAGTCGGGAAGAATCACAATCTTCCCGGGGAACTTTCCGGAAGCAACAGCTTCGAGCCCCTGCTTGACCGCCCGGAAACCGGCGACTGCCGCGAGAGCGCTCTGCGGTTCAAATTCATGTTGCACTGCGGCATGGAAAGCATCCTTCATATCCTGCGTGGTGCTGCCGGAAGAGCCGGTGAACCGGATGCCGTTTTCGATAATCCTGCGAACCGGAACCGCTGAAGTTTCCCCTGCGGGAATTCCGGCGAAGACATTGATCAGCCCGTCATCCGCAAGATGCGGAAGCGCCTGATCTATGACTTTCGCCGAAGGAACCAGAATCACAATGTCGCTGAAACCGTCCGGAGCAAACGCTGAAATTTCCCGTGCAAAGATTTCTGCGGGAAGCGTTTTCGGGCAGAGGAAACGCAATTCGATTCCGCGCTCTTCCGCGCGTCCGGCAAGCTTGGTTCGAAGATGCTCAATTCGGTCTTCATCCAGATCGGTCACAAGAATCTTTGACGGAGCATTCTGTGAAAGGATTGCCAGTTCGACATGCATCTGTCCCATCGCTCCCGCTCCGCCGGGAAACCAGGCACAACCGCCCTTGCGGAGATCCTGACGGCGCGGCATTGAATAGGCGGCGTCAAGCGTTCCGGACCGCACGCCCTGATAGAAACGATTCTTGTAATGAAGCGCTCCGACGTCAATATCCCAGTTTTCATTTCCGCAATCGCCGATGAAACTGACGACCGCATGATTGCCCGCAAGAGCCAGCGCGCGTTCTCCGAGCTCACGGTTCTTCAGATCAGCGCAGACAATGTCATCGAACATCTCATTTCCCGGAAGGGAGCTGCACCGCTCAATCAGCATCCCAGTTTCCTCTTCCAGTTTCCGCACGGCAGATTCGGAAAAATTGACCGTGACAATCCGTTTCTGATTCCGGAAGAGTTTTCCGGCGGAATACTCTGCATTGTTTCCCGCCGACGTAACCAGCAGAAGCGATCCACCCTCCGCCGGAGCCGTGCGATGAGGAATATGATACGCCGCCCGAACACAGGTCCACGGTTCAAGAAGCGCCGCGGCAAACGAAGGCAGATTGTCGGGACACGGCAGCAGATAGCTTTCCGTCCCCCCTTTCCAGACGCGGCTGTCGATGATGGAATACTGAGTAAGCCCTCCGTCCATGCCGTAGCCGTACGCACAGCTGCGCCCGCCGACGTAGATATCCGGCTGAATGAGATAACGCTGCCCCGGAGCATACCGGAGCGGAACCTTCTTCCCTGTTTTGAGAATCGTCAGCACAGCCTCGTGTCCCACGATTAACGGATGTTTTTTCAGGTCGGATTCCCAGAGTTTCGGATGAGCTCCGCCCGCCCGGATTATCTTGATATCGGAGAAACAGAGACCAAGCGCCTCAACCTTTGTGAGAATCTCGTCCTCTTTCAATTCCCGGACCGGCAAGGCAACAGGCGCATCGTGGTCACCGAAATTTTCGAGTCCGGCTCCGTACAGTCTCCACGCGAAAGTTTCTGCCGGAACCGGCTCCGGACGGAGACCTCGTTCATGCAGAAGCGGCATAATCACATCCGGAGCATCAGAGGTAATCGTATCAAGATCAAATTCGCAGACACGGTCAAGATCTTCCTCCGAGTTGACCGGAACGGTATCCACTTCGATGTTCAGCTCATGGAAAAACTTCACATTCTCATGATTGAGCTTGTCTTTGAACAGACAGACGCGCATGGTGTAATCATAGACATCCGGTTCCTTGACTGCATAGTTTTCCATCGGGAATCCCTGCAGACGGAGTTCCGGAGCAAGTTTGTGCAGGTGCTTCAGCTGATTTGCAAAAAACGAGAGGACAATCACGCGCTTTTCAATTCTGCGTCTGCGGATGATTTCAAGTATCTGTTCCGTACGAGGACGCGTCAACCGCAAATCCGCGATTCTGCTCGGTCCGGAAGCGGAAAGTTCACTCGATCATTTTCATGCCGACGCCGCAGTAATTTCCGGATCCGCACTGGACGGCCGTTTTCTCTATGACAATATGGAAGAGGCTGCGGCAATTCAGCGGAAGATGATTGCAAACTCCGACCGCGTCATCGTCATTGCCGATGCAAGCAAATTCGGTCAAACAGCCCCGTCCGCGGTCGTTCCGGTGGAAAAACTTTCACTCATCGTGACAAATTTTATTTCCGAGAATTACCGGATTGTGCAGGAGCTGAAGCGCAAGGGAATTGAATTCAGCTTCTGCACATCTGCTGAATTCAGAGAAAACACTCCGCGAGCGGAAGCCGGCGGCGTTTCGCATCTTCCGCAATCATCCCGGCGATCAGACGCGCGCCTTTTTCACTGAAATGCGTGTCGTCCGCCGCCCCGTCCTTCCAGTCGGGATAGACGCCCGGAGGGACATGCATGAAATATTCCGCAGCGGCCGCCGCGCCGATCCGCGTCAGCCAGTCCGTCGTCATGGAGTTCAGATCAATCAGCGGGACGTCCGTCTCCTCTGCGGTTCTGCGCATCAGCTCCGGATATACTCCGAGGGTCTGAAGCAGAGCGCCGTGTTCATCGAACTTGCGGCGCGCAACCGATGTCAGCAGGACGGGGAACGCCTCCTTCGCACGAACTTCGGAAATGAAACGTTTCAGATTCGCACAATAGGCATTCTCATCCGCATAATCATACGGGATATCCGCTTTCTGGTCATTGTGTCCGAACTGGATCAGGACAAAATCATCCTTCCGCAGAGCTCCAAGCAGAGCATCCCAGCGTCCCTGCGTGCGGAAGCTCTTCGTGCTCCGTCCGGGCGAAGCGAAATTGACGACGCGGATTTCCGGACGCGTCAGCTCCCCGAGCACCTGTCCCCAGCCGGTCATGGGGACGTGTTCCGCAGGATATGTTGCGGCAATGGAATCTCCGGCAATCAGAATGGCAGACGTCATAATTCCCTCACTTTCCGGAATACCATGGAATCAGCACGCCGTCGACCGTCACACCTTCCGGCGACTCCTTGACCGATGCGGCATTTTTGCCGAGCACAGCAAAAAATGCGGCGGAAGCGCATTTTCCCGCGGGACCGTACGAAAGGACGAAGGCATTGCCCTTGTCGGCTTCCGCCTGCTGGAGCTTCTCATTCCAGATGCTTCCGATGTCCGAAACCGTATAACCGCTGGAAACCATGCACGGAGCATTCGTCAGAATCCGGAGTTCCGCTTTCGGGTGAACGTAATGAAAACTCTTCTCCGTCAGTTTTTTCAGCGAAGCATCATGACGCATGTTATTGAGGTGAAGATGCGCGCGGAACTCAAACGTTCCCTTTTCCGCACTCATCTGATCCATCACAACCAGGCGGTTCTGTTTCTTGAGCCAGGCGAATGTGCGGATCATCGTTTTCATCGGCTGGGAATAAGCGGAGCGCATATCCCTGCGGAGAAGAAGCATCTCCGGTTCATCGCGGAATTCCAGTGTTGTGCAGTTCTGCTGTTTCGCGGGGAGCTGATCCGCGCCGTCGACCGTCACCGTATTTGCGGCGGAAGTCCGGATGGAGAGCTGATGAATCGGGCGGCGGTACAGATTGGTGTTGCCGGAATGAACCACTATCGGGAAGCCGTTGTATCCGAACACGAAATTGCCGCTCTCCCGCCGTTTGTGCGCACTCACCTTGTTCGGAACGTTGAAGTAACAGCCGAATACGGTATCGCTCATCTTCCAGCCGGAACGCGCAATCAGTTCACCGGAGGCGAACTGCGCAGTCAGCGGCAGATTCAGAGCTTCCGGACTCTTCACTTCCGGATTTTTTCCATTGCCGAGCAGATAGCTTGCCGCATTCCAGTTCCACCACGGCGTGCGCCATTTGGTGCGCGAACCGAGATACGCCGCAGCGGAATCGCCGGACTCCAGCGCGAGCGCATACATCACTGCAACCGGAGGCAAAGCAAAACTGTTGTCGTCGCAAAACGCGATCCGCGCATATTTTTCCGGATTGCAGAAATCATGATGCACCATCCAGCGCGTCACGAGATGCAGCGGAGAAGTCCGGAAAAGCGTCTCTCGCTCCGCCGCGGTCAGATACGGAAGGACATCCGGGAGAACGCTCATCGCGTATCCGGCGTATCCGACGCCTTCGCCGTAACTGCCGTCAGGCTCGAAACTGGACTGGAAGTAATTGGTCAGAGTCTCCACGGCGAACGCGGCTTTTTCCGTATCGTTGAAATACTTTGCGGAAAGCAGGAGAGCTCCGCTGAGGATGGCAGACCAGTTGTTCGCCTGCCACTTCCGGCGCCGCTGAAGATCCTCGTATGCGGATTCCAGAACGAATTCGCGGTACTTTGCTTCCATCTGCGCGATTTCCTCCGCAGTAAACAGGTCACGGCAGCGGACGAGCAGGAGGTTCAGGGTGCGGGCGAATTGAAGAGTATTGAGATCCGCATAGCGCTTCTTGACGTCATCTTTCAGCCAGTTCCGGTAAGTCTGCCCCATCCAGAACCAGCGGTCAAGCGTCATGCCGTGAACCGCGTAATCGTGCACGAAATTCCCGATCTGCGGATTTCCGGTGAAAAACCAGGTCTCCGCGATGCGCTCCAGACCGAACCAGCGGAGCTGGTACGCGGGGAGATTCGCAGGCGGAAGACTCCAGGAATTGACATATTTCAGGACATGCGCGGTATTCTGGCGCCGCCACGTGTCGCGTCCGGCTGGAACATCACGGAAAAAGTTCGCCGCCTGAACCAGCTACTCCGTGGTATACGGGACGGCGCGCAATTCGCCGAGGGCGCGGATGCGGTCGGGGTTGACCTTCAGATCGCTCATCTTCAACGGCTGAAAACCGGCGGGGGTCTCCAGCTTGAAAGTCCGCATATCGGGATAGATTCCAAGCAGGAGTTTTTCTCCGGCGCACAGGCCGGAAGTCAGGAGAGTCAGCAGCAGAAATGCGGCGGACCGGCGAACGGAATGTCTCATGGTCAGTTTCCTTCTTTGGTTTGATGTTGCCGGGAATAATCTTGCATGAAATCCGGAAGTTGTCAAGAACTCTTTCCCGCCGTGCGCTCCGTTTTCCGCTTATTGTGGAGAATCTTTTCACTTTCGATTGAAATTCCGCGGACGGCATTTATTGTAACGGCAAAAGGAGGGACATCATGAACGACAGAATACAGGTGATTGAACGCGCATTCAAAATCCTTGAAGGAATCGCACTGGACACCAGCCGCCCCCACACCGTCGGGGAACTGGCGAAAGAGACCGGACTCAAAATACAGACACTTTCCAAAATCGTCCGCACAATGACCGTGCTGGGCTATCTTGAAAACGTCGGCAGAAAAAGCGGCTATGTTCTCGGAGAAAAATTTCTTCAGCTCTCCGGCGGCTACCGGGAATTCGACGACCTCCGGCCGCTCGTGCTGCCGTACCTGAAAAAATACGCGGAAACCGTCGGTGAATACATCAGCTTCTCCGTCCTCCGCGGGTACTACAAACACATTGTCTGCCGGATCCGCGCCAAAGAGGCGGATCCGGGGCTGCGCTGGTACTTCCCGACCGAAGAGAATCCGTTCGATTCCCTCTCCGGAATCTGTCTCGTCGCCCGGGCAAGCCGCGCAAAACAGCTGAAGTTCTGCCGCAAATATCCCCTCCCCTCATTCTGGGGCGAAATCAGCGAAACAGAGTTCCTCGAAAAGATGAAGCAGATCGCTCAGGAAGAATGCACCGTTCTGGAAAACCGGAGAATTGACAAGACGGTCATCTGCTGTCCCGTTTCCTTCGAAGGCGAAACCATCGGCTGTCTCGGCTCCTTCATGCCGCACGCCTCCTGCACGCCCGAAATCTCCCGGCTGCTCTGTGCGCTCGCCGCACAGATTTCCAGACACTACTGAGCGGCATAAAAGCGTTCTGCACCATAAAGAGAGAAGCAAAACGCGAAAATTTGCAAATTCTTTTTTCTCTGCATATCTTATTTCCGGAAACAAAAATGCAAAGGAACAGATATGCAGAAAAAAGCAGTTTTCATCATACCGTTTGCGCATCTCGACCTCTTCTGGGCAGGCTCCCGCGAAGAGTGTCTTTCGCGAGGTGCGGAAATCATCCAGAACGCACTGAGGCTTCTGGAAAAACACAGCAGCTTCCATTTCATGATCGAAGCCGTGAACTTCCTCGAATATTTCGCCGACGCCTATCCGGAAGAGTGTGAAAAGCTCCGGAAATTCGAATCAGAAGGACGTCTCGAAGTCATTCCCATGCGCGCCATTCTCTACACACAGCTGCCCTCCGGCGAAACCATCGTCCGCAACTTTCTCAGCGGACGCAAGTTCTGCGAAAAATTTTTCGGGGCTTCCGGCAAAACCGCCACGCTTTCCGACATTCCCGGAATCACACCCCAGATGCCGCAGATCGCCGCAAAATCCGGATTCTCCGGGCTGTTTCTCTCCCACGGGCTCCCGCCGCACACCGACCGCATTCTTTACATCGCTCCGGACGGAACCGGCATCAAGGCCTATGCGCCGATTCACTACGGACGCTGCCGCCGTCTCTTCCATGACGCGGCAGACTATGCGCAGATGTGCGAAAACGAAAAAGAAATCGAAGAAATTTTCGGCGGTGTCGATTATCCCCAGCTCTGCCAGTTCGGAACCGATCTCTATCTTCTCAATGAAAACGCCGTCGAAAACTTCCGCCGCTGGAATGAGGAGGGACACCGCCCGTTCCATTTTCTGACGCCGGCAAAGTATTTTTCGCAGGATTTTCCCCAAAACGCGCGGAAGATCAGCGGAGAAATCCCGTCGCTCTGGCCCAACGTCGAAAGCAGCTGGCCGGATCTCTGGCCGCTCGACCTTCCCGCCGAAAACGCCATGCTGCAGGCGGAATTCTTCGGTGCGCTCAATCCGCAGTTCTTCCCGCGCGAACGGATGAAAACGGCATGGGACGCTCTGCTTGACGCCATGGATCACAACCAGAACGGAACCGGAGGAGAGCCCGCCGACCGTGAAAAACTCGATCTCAAACGTTTCGCCCGGCTCACCGCCGAACGCACGGCAAGGGAACTGGCGATGCGGATCGCCGCCCGAACAACAGCACCGCGCAAGAACTGCTTCCCGCTCGTCGTCTTCAACCGCCTCTCCTGGAAACGTTCGGAACTGGTGCGGGCAAGAACGTCGGTCTACGGCCCCGGCATCATCCGCCATCCGGAGCTCAATGCGCAGAATTACCGCGTCGTCGACGACGCCGGAAACGAAATTCCGTTCCGTCTCGTGCGCTGGCTCCACGGCTCCGCCGACTCCTTTGAAGTCGAATTCAAAGCGGAAGTTCCCGCGTTCGCCCCGCGCGCCTATTATCTTGAACTGGCAAAGCCGGCGCGGCAGCCCGACCCGTTTGTCATTGCCGACAGCAAGGACACGGAACGGAACTGGGCGAATCAGCCGCTCGGAAAGCTTTCCGCGGAAAACGAATTCCTGCGTCTGGAAATCGACCGCGCAACCGGAAGACTCTCGCTCTTCAGCAAACAGGAGGAACGCTGTCTCTTCCGCGACGCAGAAATTTCCGGAATTGAAGAGATGCGCGGCGACTATATCTGCAATATGCCGCGTACCGGACGCGTCGTCCCCGCAGTTGCGAACAGCATTGAAATCGCGGAACACACACCCGTCGTCTGCCGCTTCGTCATCCGCGGAACCGTGTACGGATTGCCGTTTGAACAGAAAATAACCCTCCCCGCAGGCCTCCCCGAACTCGAAATTGAAAACACGGTTCACTGGAAATGCGGAAATTACGTCCGTCTTGTCCAGAGTTTTCCCTATCCCGATGCGGAACCGCATGAAATCGAATACGGTGTTCCCTTCGGCAAAGTCCGCTATCCCGACACGGTTTACAAAGCCGGACTCAACTTCAGCGACATTGTCACCCCGGAGCGCGGGAACCAGCCGGATCACGAAATCGAACATCTCCGTCTCGCCGCACAATGGATCGCCTTCGGACGGGAAGGAAAGTTCACCACCATCGGATGCGACCACCGGCTCTGGGAATTCAAAAAAGATGCCGTCCGCGCCTGCATGGTCCGCGGAATCGGCTACTGCAGCGGCGGCGTGGAAATTCTCCCCGACGGCTCGCAGAAAGCGCTTCAGCGTCCGCCCGACGGAGAGTACACCTGCCGCTACCGGATTCGCCCCGGACTCGTTCCGCAATGCGGATTCGAACTCAACGCCCCGCTCTATCCGGTCGGAATCGGACGCTGTGCCGCCGGAGAAACCAAACCTGCCGTTTCCGCTCTTCCCGATACCACGGGAACCGGAATCATCGGCTGCGCCGTCAAGCCGGCGGAAGAGTCGGATGACATTGCAATCCGGCTGTTCGAGACCAGCGGCATTCCGGAACGGCTTGCGCTTCCCGAAGGCGAATGGCTCGAAACAGATCTCATGGAACGCAATCCCGTCCCCGCGCAGAACCCGCTCGTTTTCAAACCATTTGAAATAAAAACAATCATACGGAGGAGGACGCATTGAGAAATAGAAAATATGAAATATGGAATATGAAATAACATTCCTTATTTCAGAAAGATCAAACGGAACGCCAGAACAAACATCAGAC
>ERZ1026848.1250-NODE-1250-length-13648-cov-17.077613_pt1 | contig 13648 bp, 8 predicted proteins | sample MGYA00380154_ERZ1026848 | MGnify/ENA primary metagenome ERZ1026848 (study PRJEB33269, sample SAMEA4719790) | human gut metagenome | biome: human-associated habitat; feature: organic feature; material: feces | place: Cameroon | collected 2013-10 ...
AAGAAAACGGAAACCCGCATTTCGGTATTCTGCATCACGAGGAAAATGTTGATTTGCTTCCGGCAAACCTTGAACTGTCCGCTATGGAAATGATGCTTGTAACGACTATGAGCCGTGAAACAGTTATGAGAACCTATCTTAACAAGGTGAAAGATGATTACGAATATATCCTGATCGACTGTATGCCTTCCCTCGGTATGGTAACTCTTAACGCTTTAGCGGCGGCAGACAGCGTAATCATCCCCGTTCAGGCTCAGTATCTTCCCGCAAAAGGAATGACACAGCTTATGCAGACTATTCAGAAGGTCAAACAGCATATCAACCCAAGCCTGAAGATTGACGGTATCCTACTTAATATTGTAGACAACCGGACAAACCTTGCGAAAAGCACGGCAGACGCGCTGCGGCAGAACTACGGCGAAGCGGTAAAGATATACCGCTCGGCTATACCTATGGCGGTAAAAGCCGCGGAGGTAGCGTCGAAAGGTGTCAGCATATATAAGTATGAACCGAACAGTCCTGCGGCGAAGGCTTACGCCGAACTGACAAAGGAGGTGTTAGCCGATGGCAGGAAGAAAGAGCGACTTCACTCTGCCGACGCTCGATGACCTGTTCTCAACACAGGAAATGAGAGATGATGCGAAACTCGCAAAAATCCGGGATATTCCCTTAGAGCTGATTGATGATTTTCCCGACCACCCTTTTAAGGTGCGTGACGATGAAGATATGATGCAGCTTGTTGAGAGCGTCAAGGAGCGTGGGGTTATCACCCCGGCAACCGTTCGTCAGAAAGAGGACGGCAGATATGAGCTTATTTCCGGTCACAGGAGAAAACGAGCGTGTGAGCTTGCAGGCTTCGAAACATTCCGATGTGAAGTTGTTGACCTTACAAGAGATGAAGCAACCATCTTAATGGTGGAAAGCAATTTCCAAAGGTCGCAGATACTTCCCTCGGAAAAAGCCTTCGCATATAAAATGCGAAATGAAGCAATAAAGAGACAGGGAGAGCGTACAGATTTAACTTCATCCCCACTGGGGATTAAGTTAAATGGAAAGCAAAGTCTTGATGTAATAAGCGAAGAATGTGGCGATAGCAGAAATCAAATCCACCGATATATTCGCTTGACCAATCTTGTTCCCGAACTGCTTGACCTTGTGGACGAGGGCAGAATGAAAATGCGACCTGCCGTGGAGATTTCTTTTCTTGACAAGGATTGCCAGCGTGATTTGGTAGACGAAATCGACCTGAACGACTGCACTCCGTCCCACGACCAAACAATCCGTATGCGAAAGATGTTTGAAGAAAAGAAGCTCACACCCGAAGCTATACAAGCCATTATGTCGGAGCAGAAACCCAATCAGCGTGAGAGAATTGTGCTGAGTGGGGATAAGGTGCGACAGTATATCCCGAAGAATATTCCACTTAACCAAACGGAGGATTATGTCTGCAAGGCTTTGGAGCATTATGCGGTTTATCTGCGAAAGCGGGCGGAGCGTGATTCAAGATAGGGGGAGTAATTTTTTTATTCTCCCCTTCCTCACACTCTAACCCCTTAATACTTACTGACTTGCCGAAGAAGAATATATAAGCTATCTCTTAAAATATAGCTGTCTCTTTAAATTAAATCTATCTAAAGCAAGTCGAAAATACATATTTTTGGGAGGTGGTGCGTATGATTTAAATTCGCACTCTTGCAAAAAAGAAAAAAAGTCAGTACAATGTGGGTAGAAAACCAAGGGAGGGTGAGCCTATGAAAAAGCATCTTATACCGATTCTTGTTATTTCAGCTATACTTTTGTCCGGCTGTGCTACTGATGAAAAGCCGCTTAATGCCGATAGTTGTTCTTCGGCCAGTATGACCGGCGAAACCGTCACGGATAAGCCGGAAACTGTAAGCAAATCTGAAACGGTTGTTTTGACTACACCGGAAACCCGTGCCAATACTTCTGCTCAGATCCAAAAAACCACGGCAAATACAACGGCTTGCTCTTCTTCGGATAGTAAGCCGCAAACGGTAACTTCACCCAAAACCGCGGCTGATACTTCACAGCCCGACAGGTACGAGGAAGAAACTGATAAACTGGTTTTCTCTTCTGCAAGTACCACCGCCGCAGCTAAGCCGCAAACGGCCGCGAGCGAGAAAAAGCCGGCAGAAACCGCTAAGCCGGAAACTGAGAAACCCGAAACTGCTAAAACAGAAGCATACGCAACCGCACAGATTAAAGCAAGCTCTGCAACAAAAGAACAGCCGCAGGCTATTCCTTTGGTAGCTGACCGAGCCGAAGTCGAAGCGGAGGTCGCAAAATATATCAATAAATATCGCTCCGAAAAAGCTATCGTTTTAAGCGGACTTACAGAAGTCGCACGTTATCGCAGTCAGCAGCTTGTTACTGATTTTTGCCACACGGACGGTAGCGAGGCTTGTGCAGCTTTTAAGTATGGCGAGTATGTTGATATGACCGTGTACGGTTTTCCCGAAAGCAGTAATTACTACAACGGATACAATCGTGAAGCAATCGCAAAAGTTAGCAAAGGTGGTACTGCCGACGAAATCGGTAAAAGAATCTCAGACGCCTTAAAAAACAGTCCGCCTCATTGGAGCTATCTCAGCTCGGGCGAATACCTGTATATGGCGGTAGGCTGTACCTTTGACGACGCTACCTCCGCCTGGTACTGCTGTGTTTGCGTAAGCAGCGTAGATTACGGCGGATAAACTGAATACCCACATATTTTGACGCTTGATTGAAAAATCAGGCGTTTTTCTATTTTACAGAAAGGACGAGACAAAATGAAAAAGAAATTTTCAAAAATCATGTCGGCTTTTCTTGCAGGCGCAATGCTGTTATCGACTGCGCCTGTCAGGACATTTGCCACAGTAGCTTCCGACTTGCCCGATAATATGGCGGATTCCGCAATTCTTCGTGCTCTTGAATACACCGGCTACGATGTGCAAAAGCAGCAGAATGACGGCACGCTTTACCAGCCCGGCAGCTTTGGCTCGAGCGCGCCTGCATCGGTGCTGTCGGATATATCTTACGGACTTAGCCTTACCGGTAAAGAAACCGTATCAGACAGCAGTACGTCAACCGGAAAAGCGCCCGATATTTCGGCATTTGAGCAGTACGGCTTGTGCTGTGCAAGCTTTGTGACATATTACTTGTGCAACTATCTGCCGAATATTGAAGGCGCAGACACGCAGTATATATCGGACGCAGTGGACGCAACCGGGGCGGGAACTCAGTCTGTGTCTACCTGGCAGACAGCACTGAATAACCTTGCCGTTGCGGGAAAAATCGAGAAAATCGGTACAAGCGCCACAGATGTAGACAGAAGTAAGCTGACGCCGGGCGATATAATTATTTTCGGAACATCCGAAAACTCTCATGTGCATATCGCAGTATATTCCGGTACTTACAACGGCGCCGATTTCATTATCCATGTCGGAAATGAACGCGGTCCGGAGATTATGCGTGCGGACTATATTGCGCAGGCAGGAGATAAGGGTTCCTATCCCAACGCTTATTTTCATCTGCCCGAAAATACTACCAAGCCTGACGGCGCTATCGAGGTGTATAAAAAAGGCACGGGCGGCGAAAAGCTGGCAGGAGCTGTCTTTACGGCAACAAATACCGAAACAGGTCTGTCGTACAAAATCGGACCGACAAACAGCAGCGGCTACGCCAAGACGAGTAAGCCTGTGCCCTACGGCACCTACACCGTTAAGGAAACCGTATTTCCTACCAATTATCACGCGTATGACAAAACCGAATGGAAGGTTACGGTGAACGCCGATAATAACGGCCTTGTAACAATCAAAGCGGTAAATGAGATTGATGATGGCTCGGCTAAGATTGTAAAGACTTCCGAGGATGGAAAAATAAGCGGCATCACCTTCACCGTTACAGGAAACGGAGTTAATAAAACCGTTACGACCAACGCAAAGGGCGAAATACTGATTGAAAATCTGAAACCCGGCACATACAGAGTTACCGAGGTGACAGCCGATAAATACAAGCCGCAGGAAAGCAGAACCGTGACGGTTGTAAGCAACAAGACCGCAACAGTTACCTTTAACAACGAACTGAAGCGCGGCGATTTAAAGGTGATTAAGACCTCCGAGGATAACTTTGTCGAGGGCATAAAGTTCCACTTGTACGGCACTTCGCTTAGTGGAATAAAGGTCGATGAATATGCCGTTACCGATAAAAACGGCGTAGCGTATTTCGATGATGTGCTTATATCCGGCTCTACCCCCTACACCGTGGAGGAAGTGGGTATACCCGACCGGTATATCGTGCCGGAAAAGCAGACTACCCCTATTGAGTGGAACAAGGTTATCGAAAAGCCGTTTGACAATGAGTTGAAGCGCGGCGATTTAAAGGTTATTAAAACCTCTGAGGATAACTTTGTCGAGGGGATAAAATTCCACCTGTACGGCACATCTCTCAGCGGAATAAAAGTTGACGAATATGCCATTACCGATAAGAACGGCGTAGCATATTTCGATGATGTACTTATATCCGGCTCTACCCCTTACACCGTGGAGGAAGTGGGTACACCGGACAGATATATTGTGCCGGAAAAGCAGACCACTCCTATCGAATGGAACAAGGTTATCGAAAAGCCGTTTGACAATGAACTGAAACGTGGAGATTTAAAGGTGATTAAAACCTCCGAGGATAACTTTGTCGAGGGCATAAAATTCCACCTGTATGGTACTTCTCTCAGCGGAATAAAAGTTGAAGAATATGCCATTACCGATAAAAACGGCGTAGCGTATTTCAATGATATTCTCGTTTCAGGCAAAACACCCTATACTATCGAGGAAGTGGATACGGCAATCCGTTATGTTGTTCCGGAAAATCAGACCGTGCCGATTAAGTGGGAAGAGGTCGCAAGCCGCGATATGACAAATATTCTTAAAAAGTTCACCGTAACTGTGACAAAGAGCGATAGTGAAAAAGGCTCGGCACAGGGCGATGCTACACTTGAGGGAGCGGTTTACGGCATTTACAAGGGAGAAGAACTGATTGACACCTATACCACAGATAAGAACGGACAGTTCACCACACAGGAATATGTCTGCGGTGATGACTGGAGAATTCGTGAAATCACTCCGTCCGAGGGTTATCTGCTTGATACCGCTATCCATAAGGTAGGAGCAGACCCGCAGCTCTATACTGTTGAGCACAATCAGACCGAAAACGATGTGAACGAGCAGGTTGTAAAGGGCAATATTGCTATCATCAAACATACCGATGACGGCGAAACCAAAATTGAAACGCCTGAAAGCGGTGCGACCTTTGAAGTCTACCTCAAGTCCGCAGGAAGTTATGCTGCTTCTGAGGAGAGCGAGCGGGATATTATCGTCTGCGACGAAAACGGCTACGGACAGACAAAGGATATGCCCTACGGCGTATACACCGTGCATCAGACCGCAGGCTGGGATGGTCGTGAGCGGATGAAGGATTTTGATGTATTCATTTCTCAGGATAAACAAACTTACCGTTATCTTATCAACAACGGCGGCTTTGAAGGCTATATCAAGGTAGTCAAGGTGGACGCAGAAACCGGCAGGAATATAGCGTATGCAGGCGCAGCCTTTCAGATATACGACCCTGACGGCAAACTCGTAACAATGGCCTTTACCTATCCCACGCCTACAACGGTTGACACCTTTTGCACCGATGCAAACGGCTGTCTCGTAACGCCCGAAAAACTGCCTTACGGTAAGGGCTACTCGATTGTAGAGGTAAAGGCACCCTACGGCTATGTGCTTGACAGCACACCGGTTTATTTTGATGTGACACAGGAAAACTCGACCGAAGAAAGCGGAATTACAGTGATAAAGGTCAATAAGCCGAACACGGCGCAGAAAGGCACAATTACCATTGAAAAAACCGGCAGCGTATTTTACGGCGTCGGCATAATCGGCGGCATCAATGAAAGCGAAAACGCCCTGCCGGTAGTATATCAGCCGCAATATGAAATCATCGGACTTTCGGGCGCGGTATATGAAATCCGTGCAGCCGAAGATATTATCACAGCTGACGGAACTATACGCTTCACAAAGGGAGAGGTTGTTGACACCGTTACTACCGGAAACAACGGATTTGCAAAGAGTCGCGAACTCTATCTCGGCAAATACGAAATCGAGGAAATCAAAGCGCCCTACGGTATGGTTTTGAATGATCAGATACACATTGCCGAGCTTGTTTACGCAGGAGAAAATGTTTCGATAACCGAAACCGGAGCTTCTTTTCTTAATGAAAAGCAGAAAGTTGAAATCAGTTTGAAGAAAGCACTTGAAGTGAACGACCTTTTCGGTATCGGAACAAACGATGAAATGAAAAATATCAGCTTCGGTCTGTTTGCCGCAGAGGAGCTTGTATCTACAAGCGGTACCTCTATCCCCGCTGATGGTTTAATTGAAATCATTACCCTTGATGAACGTGGAAACGGCATTTTTAAAACCGACTTACCTATCGGCAGCTACTACGTAAAAGAGCTTGCCACCGACAAGCATTATATTCTCTCTGATACCAAGTACCCAATAACCTTTGAGTATGCGGGACAGGAAACCGCGAAGGTAGAGCTTACAGTCAATGACTGTGAAGCAATCGAAAACGAACTTATCTACGGCTCGGTATCAGGCAAAAAGATAGATGAGAACGGCGAACCTCTCGGCGGTGCGCTGATTGGAATTTTTGAGTCAAATGATACTGAATTTACAACAGAAAACGCTTTGATGACTGCCACTTCAGATGAAGACGGCAGTTTTTCTTTTGAGCAGATTCCGTTTGGCGTCTGGTATGTGAGGGAAATCGAACAGCCGACAGGCTTCGTTCTGAATGAAACCGTATACGAAGTGAACATCGCCGAAAATGAACAGGTTGTCGAAATTGAAATCGCAAACGAGTTTGTTCGCGGCAACATCACACTTACCAAAGTGGACGCCGACTATCCCGCTAACAAGCTGACCGGAGCGTTATTTGAGGTCTACAAAGACAACAACGCAGACGGACAGCTTGACGATGGTGACACGCTTATCGGTACACTCACCGAGAGCGAGCTTGGCATTTACGAAATGAACGAGCTGAGATACGGTCACTATCTTGTAAAGGAAATTAAAGCACCCGAGGGCTTTATACTTGACGAGGGTGTTTACCCCGTGTTTATCGAAACGGACGGTGCAACCTATTCTGTTGAGAACAAGGCTGGTGTAGGCTTTATAAACGCGCCGATAAAGGGCAATATCACACTTACCAAAGTAGACGCCGAATATCCCGATAACAAGCTTACCGGAGCGTTATTTGAGGTCTACAAAGACAACAACGCAGACGGACAGCTTGACGATGGTGACACGCTTATCGGTACACTCACCGAGAGCGAGCTTGGCATTTACGAAATGAACGAGCTGAGATACGGTCACTATCTTGTAAAGGAAGTCGAAGCGCCCGATGGCTTTATACTTGACGAGGGTGTTTACCCCGTATTTATCGAAACGGACGGTATGACTTATGCGGTAGAGAACAAGGCGGGCGTAGGCTTTATAAACGCGCCGATAAAGGGCAACATCACACTCACAAAGGTGGACGCCGAATATCCCGATAACAAGCTCTTCGGAGCGGTATTTGAGATATACAAAGACAACAATGCAGACGGACAGCTTGATGATGGCGACACGCTTATCGGTACACTCACCGAGAGCGAAGTTGGCGTTTATGAGATGAATGAACTGAGATACGGTCATTATCTTGTAAAGGAAGTCGAAGCGCCCGAAGGTTTCTTACTTGACGAGGGAGTTTATCCCGTGTTTATCGAAACGGACGGTATGACTTATGCGGTAGAGAACAAGGCGGGCGTAGGCTTTATAAACACGCCAATAAAGGGCAACATCACACTCACAAAGGTGGACGCAGAATATCTCGATAACAAGCTCTCCGGAGCGGTATTTGAGATATACAAAGACAACAACGCAGACGGAAAGCTTGACGATGGTGACACTCTTATCGGTACACTCACCGAGAGCGAGCTTGGCATTTACGAAATGAACGAGCTGAGATACGGTCACTATCTTGTAAAGGAAGTCAAAGCACCCGAAGGTTTCTTGCTTGACGAGGGCATTTATCCCGTGTTTATCGAAACGGACGGCATGACCTATTCCGTGGAGAATAAGGCGGGCATAGGCTTTATAAACGAGACTATGCGCGGAAACCTGAAAATAGTGAAGACATCAGATGACGGCAAGGTGGAAGGCTTTTCTTTCCGCATTGTCGGAGATAACGGCTACGATGTAATTCTCAAAACCGATAAGAACGGCGAAATCACACTTTCAGGACTGCGTATCGGCGAGTATACCATATCAGAGGTTCACGATGATGTGTCCGCTCCCTACACTCTTCCTGCCGATAAGAAAGCAACGGTTATGAGCGGTTCCACTACTATCGTGGAAATGCACAACAGCATCAACGACAATCCTAAAACAGGTGAAAACAAAACAGGCGGTCTTTTACTCCCTGTCGTGTCCTGCGGCGTTATCGGTATTACTGCTTATGCAGGATGCAGGAAAAAGAAAGAGGAGGATGCCTGATATGGAGCTTAAAACAATCATCGTAATAGTTTTGGTCGCCTTTATCATAGGCGGCTTTATCTTTCTGCAAATAAGAAATAAAAAGAAGAAATAACGTAAATGTGGGCGGGGAAATCTCCGCCCATTATCTTTAAATGGGAGGAAAATAGCATTATGAATATAACAAATACAGTGGAAAACCGTGCTCTTCAAATTTTAAAGGAATGCCCCGAAACAAGAAATGACGATATGCTCTTGTTTTTCCATTACTACAACCGTTTCGGGTGTATCCGCGCAGGTGCACTGCCGCTTTCGGATATAGCATATAACTACAAAGCCTACGGGCTTCCTTGCTTTGAAACAATCCGAAGAGCAAGACAGCGTGTACAGTCCTTGTTACCTGAATTTTCACGAAAATATGCTGAAAACGACTCGGTTATGGTCGTAATCAATATAAGCTAAAACAAGGAGGTACAGACTGATGAAAGACGCTATTACTCTACAGCAGAAGGTCAAAGTCTTAAACAAGCTCTTTGAAGCGAAATGCAGAACCGAAAAGGATTTGCAGGGACTCACAATTGAAAGCATTCTCAAAATCCCTAACATCACCATTCAGGATATGACGGTGATTATGGAGCTTCAGAAAGCAACCAAATCAGGCAAGATTTTATCCTACTTAGGCGGTGGAACAGATGAGCAGCAAGCAGAATGACCGCCATATTATCTGGAGCGATATTCACCTTGATTTTGAGGACTGGCGGGCAGACCTTGAAGAACAGTACCCCGACCTGTCCGAAGACGAGCTGATACAGAGGATGTACGAAATCAATGCCGATTATCTTACTGATGAGCGCGCAAATCTTGATATACAGCTCTCACAGCCGATTATCGTAATCGGCGACATCGGCAGATGGAACGTCAGAGTATCGGGATACAAGGTTATAGAATCCGGCAATATCAAGGATTGCCTTTACTCCGAAACCGATTACACCGAATGGTATGTGGATAAGTACGGAGATCTCCGCGCCGATGCCATTCATCACGACGGTACAAACCACTACCTCTACCGTGTATTCAAAGACACTGCTACAGAAAGTCAGATTGAGAATCTGAAAGATAAAATATATTACGGCACAGCTACACGAGCCGATATAACGAGAGTGACAAGGCGGCTCGGTGATGAGATAGCCGCCGTATATGGATTCGATATTCCGAAACAAAAGAAAAATATAGAAAGAACGAGGTAACACAATGGATAATGCAGTCAGCACAAAAAGAGCTATGATTCCCGAAGAACACAAATATGCGTATTATCAGAGCCCGCAGATTTCAATGCAGACGGGTTTTATCGGGTATCTGCGAGCCGATCTCGGCAGTACGGGCAAAGAGTTCTATTCAAGCTGGAATGATTTCTGCGAGGAATTAAAGACCGACGAGTTCAAAGCGGAGTTTAATACAATCATCAACAATGAGCGAAAACAAAACTGTCCTCTGCACGATATAGAAACGCTGTATAAGTTCTGCTTTGCAGATGAACAGGCGGCTATTGACAGCGACAAAAGAAGCTTCGGTTATCGTATCGATACGCCGAAATACACCTACCTTATGCGATACAATCCGTACAAGGGCGAATACAATCTGTACTGCCATTGCTACAAGCGTGACCTGCTCGACAAGCATATTCACGAAGCACGCAGGGGTATCCGCTTTATCGACCCGCACTACAACGAGAAATTTGTCATTCCGGACGGTGACAGTATTCGTGTCACATATAGCAACGGAAAATCTGAGGACAGCAGATGCAGATATATAGATTACTACCACCTCGAAGTCGGCATTAACCTGTATCACATCTGTGAGTTTGCCGAGATAACGGAGCGTAACGGCAATACCGTAATACCGCTTCGTTCCTCTCTGCCGGAGCAATGCTATGTGTATCTGCCGTCCACCGATGAGATCGTCCTTGCTAAAAAAGGCGTTACAGGATATTTGAAAACAGACCTGAACGAAAGTGACGCTGATGGAAAGAAAGAGCTTGCCGAGCGAATGAACGAAAAGCTCGGTGTAACCAAAAGACAGGCCGAAGCAATGAAGGCGGGTGCAGCTTGCGGTTGGGAAAGTCCTGCCGCCGACCCGTACAGCTACAATGAAAACGGCGCTCCGATAAAGCAGACGAGAAAAAGCAAAGATTACGAAAGATAAAGACAGGAGGTGCTTAATCGTGTCCCGTAAGTTTGACCTTATTTCAGAGTTATACGACCGTACCTGCAAGATGGTGGTATCTTCACCGAAAAACTGGCAGGCCTTTTTGTCGTCCGCGTGTCGGAACTATAAGCTGCGTTTTGATGAACAGCTTCTGGTATTCGCACAAAGACCCGATGCTACTGCCGTACTTGAAATCGAGCGCTGGAACAGCTCCTTCGGACGGTGGGTTAATTGGGGTGCAACGGGTATTGCGGTCTTTGACGATGCCGCAAGGAGCACGCATAGACTTATCCACTATTTCGATATATCCGACACCCACGAAAGCAGATATTCAAGGCCTGTACCAATCTGGACTATGAAGCCAGAATATGAGCAGGAGGTCATACAGACCCTTGAAAGCAGCTTCGCAGCGACCAGTGATAATTCAAGCCTTGCCGACACGGTTATGAGTGCGGCGAAAAATGCCGCCGAGGATAATCTGACCGATTACACCCGTGATTTGCTGTACTCGGCAAACGACAGCTTTTTAGAAGAACTGGACGAGGACAATATTACCTCCATGTACAGAAAAGTCGTAGCCAACAGCGTGGCGTATATGATGATGGCAAGGCTTGGCTTAAGCACGGAAGAATATTTCGGCCGTGAGGATTTTGAGGATGTAGTCAATTTCAACACTCCGGCAACACTTAACGCTCTCGGCTTTGCAGTGAGCGATATTGCGCAGATGGGTCTTGCCGAGGTTGCAAGAACGGTTATATCACTCGAAAGACAAAATCGCACAATTGCGAATAATCACAAGTCCGATTACAATATAGATACAAATAAAAATTACGAAAGGGGTTCGAAAAATGAACGAACTGAATTACACGATGCAGGGCGATTACAGACTGCCCAACCTGACCTTACCGGAGCAGCCGGAAGCGCCGATGGGACAGTACTCGCAAATGAGAGCAAAGTACCTGAAGGAAAACCGCAGGGTGCTGTACTACAACCTCCTGACGAGCTGCAAGCTGAACGAACACCTGACGAAAACCGAACAGACGGCAACCGAAATGGAGGAACGCCTGACGAGAGAGCTGGCAGCGAAGGATGGCTTGACCGAGAGCCTGAAGGCGGCAGATATGATGAGCTGGGTACGCAAAATGAACAACATCAAGAGCCGGGTTCGGGAAATCGTGATGAAGGAAGTAATCTTCGCTTAGACTATTACGACCGAAACCACGAGGATAATAGCCTGCCGTTCTTCGGCGACGATGATACTATCCGTGAAATGCTTGCAGCCACACCGCATCTCAAAGCCGCCAAAAATGAAATCCGTGCATTTTATGAGAGCGTAGCCGACGAGGACAGGCGCACCGAGTATATCAGGAGTATTTTCAACAATGATTATACCGAAGTGATACTGGGTGATGGCAGACAAGTCGGCTACAAGACTTATCAGAATGTGTTACAGCTTTGGGATGGCAGTTATTTAAGCCGTACAAAGCAGAGCTTTTACGACTGGGGAGTTATAGCACTGCACTTTGAAGCTATGCGGCTTTTAGGTGAGCTTCAGGATACGATAAAGCCTTTACCGTCAATAGACGGGCAGATGAATTTAATCAGCGATTACGAAGCAGAGGTAACAAAACCCTCTGCTTTTTCGTTTTCACAGGAGATTATTGACGCCGTTCTCACCCGCGGAAGCGGAGTGTCGGAGGGCAAATTGCGTATCTATGAGCAGTTTCAGAAGAGTCTGTCAAAGAAAGAAAATGCAGATTTTCTGAAAAATGAATATGGCTGGGGCGGTAGTTATCCGGTGATTGTCGGAACAGGGATTGACGAACAGCACGACGGCAAGGGCATCCGCATTTCAAAGGGTGTAGGCAGCGATAAGCCGCATATTGACCTCAACTGGAATCAGGTTGAAAAGCGCATAGGCGAGCTGATAAAGCTAGACCGTTACCTGAACCCAAAGAAAAAGGAACTCTATCCCGAATGGCTCGAAAAACAGGAGCTTCGCCGTGCCAAAGCCGCCGAGGAACGCAGAAGGCGGGAAATTCTTTCTACTGCACCGACCGAAAGAAAAGAACAGGAGCAGAGCATATATACTTATGAATACCAACTTGGCAACACCGTTTATCTTGGTGCAAATGAGTATGAAATATTGAACTTTGACGATAATCGGGTAGTGCTGAATGATACGCAGTTCCCGTTAATGAATAAGGAAATGAGTAGGGAAGAATTCGACCGTAAGGTGCGGGAAAACCCGATGAACGATCATCTGAAGGTAAAGGTTTTACAGGCCGAAGAAAAACACACAGCAGAGCCCTACCCTGAGCGCATAGGCGGAACGCAGGATACAATGGATACACTTGTATCACAGGCAGAAAGTGAGCCGACACAGATTAACAACTTATCGGAGTTGTATCGTGATTATCTTGTAATTAAAGCAAATAATCCGAACAGTCTTGTACTGTATCAGATTGGCGACTTCTTTGAAGCCTACGGCGAGGACGCTCAAAAGGTTGCTGTGGCTCTTGACCTTGCGATGACTTCCCGTACAGTAAGCGACAGCGACAGAATTCCTATGGTGGGTTTTCCGCAGCATCGCTTGGAAACTTATATGAATATGTTGACCGACAGAGGTTTTGACCTTGCGGTTTCGACAGTTGACGGCGGCGAGCGCAAGGTGCTTTCCGTTGTTTCAACGAATAAGGACGATCCGGTACAGTCGAAGCCTATCGGCAGAATTGATTACCTTCATACGGATGGGCGTGTTCGGGAGAGCATCGAATACACAAGTCCCTATCAGTTTGAAAAGGATATTAAGGAGGAAAATTACTACGGCGTTCCGATGAAAATTGTTCTGTATAAGGACAGGGACGGAA
>ERZ1026848.1252-NODE-1252-length-13633-cov-4.093018_pt1 | contig 13633 bp, 10 predicted proteins | sample MGYA00380154_ERZ1026848 | MGnify/ENA primary metagenome ERZ1026848 (study PRJEB33269, sample SAMEA4719790) | human gut metagenome | biome: human-associated habitat; feature: organic feature; material: feces | place: Cameroon | collected 2013-10 ...
GAGACAGATCTTACCGCATTCGGCGGATTTGCCGCCGGAGCGTATGAACCTTTGATAGAGTTGAAGAATCGGCAGCGGATACGCTGTCTATTCGTCAGCTCTGTCGAACACGAGGAGTCTGACTGTGAAAGACAAAACCATTCAATACGATCATCTGATCATCGGCGGAGGCGTCGCCGGTCTTTCCGCCGCGCTGATGCTTGCGGAAAAATCGAACGGGCGCATCTGCGTTGTCTGTAAAGGCAAGGCGGAAATCTGCAACTCCCGTCTCGCGCAGGGCGGTATTGCGTGCGTGCTGGACAAGGGCGACACCTTTGACGAGCATATTGCCGATACTCTCGCGGCGGGCGATCACCTCTGCAATGCGGTCAACGTCCGCGGAATCGTGGAGGCCGGACCGGAGAAGATTCAATGGCTGATGGATCTCGGAACTCATTTCACCACCCGCGGTGAAATCGGCGAGAACAACGAAGAGAAGAAGCGTGACGAGTTTCACCTCGGCCGCGAAGGCGGACACCACAAGCGCCGCGTCATTCATGCCGGCGACATCACGGGCGAAGCGGTTCACAACACTCTGCTCGCCGCCGCCCGCGCGAACGATAAAATCGACATTCTCGAAAACCATTCCGCAATCGATCTCATCACCTCGTGGCGTCTCGGCTGGATGGGCGAAAACCACTGTCTGGGCGCGTATGTGCTCGATGTGGAAACCGGATTTGTCAAAACCATCGTTTCCGACACGGTGACCGTCGCGACCGGCGGCTGCGGAAAGGTCTACCTCTATACAAGCAATTCGGACGCCGCGTGCGGAAGCGGAGTCGCCATGTGTTACCGCGCCCATGCGCCGATCGCGAACATGGAGTTTCTCCAGTTTCACCCGACCCTGCTGTATCATCCGAAGGTCAACTCCTTCCTCATCAGCGAAGCTCTGCGCGGCGAGGGCGGTATCCTCAAGGTGAAAGATTCTTCCGGAAAGCTCGTCACGTTCATGGAAAAATATCATGAAATGGCGAGCCTTGCTCCGCGCGACGTCGTTGCCCGCGCGATTGACAACGAACTTAAAGTGCGCGGACTCCACTGCGCCTATCTTGATATGACGATGCTGGATCGTGCGTTCCTTGAAAAGCGCTTCCCGAAGATTTTTGCGCAGTGCATGGAAGCCGGAATCGACATGTCCAGGCAGCCGATTCCCGTTGTTCCCGCGGCGCACTACAGCTGCGGCGGCGTCAAGACAGACATCAACGGTTATACCGGCATTCCCGGACTCTACGTGGTCGGCGAGAGCGGCTGCACCGGACTCCACGGCGCGAACCGTCTGGCGAGCAACAGCCTGCTCGAAGCTCTTGTCGTTCCCGATTTTGCCGCGAAGCACATCATGGAGCACGCCTCCGAACTCAAAGCGACGCGTCCGAACGGCGTTATTCCCGATTGGTCGCGCGGAAACGCCACAGATTCCGATGAACAGGTTGTCCTTGCGCACAACTGGGACGAGATCCGCCGCTTCATGTGGGACTATGTCGGCATAGTCCGCACGAACAAACGTCTGGAGCGCGCCAAACGCCGCGTGACGAACATCCGCGAAGAGATCGACAAGTATTACTGGGATTTCCACATCACGAAGGAGCTCGTGGAACTGCGCAACATCACGACCGTTGCGGAGCTCATCATCGACTCCGCCATGTCCCGCAAGGAGAGCCGCGGCCTGCACTGCAACGCGGATTATCCCGACCGCGATCCCTCGCTTGACGGCGTTGACACCATCATCACCAAGCCTTTCAGACAATGACCATCAAGCCAAAGATTGAAAAGTACGTAACGGATATTGTCGCCGCTCTTCAGAATGCGGGTTATGAAGCCTACATCGTGGGCGGCGCCGTCCGCGATTTTCTGCTGGACCGGCAGCCGAAGGATTACGACATTTCCACATCCGCCACGCCCGAAGAGGTGAAAAAGGTTTTCAAAAAGCAGCGCTGTATGATCATCGGCCGCCGCTTCCGTCTGGTTCATCTCTATCACGGCAAGGAGATTCTGGAAATCAGCACCTTCCGCAAGAAGCCCGAGCACAACGCTCCCGCTCCGGAAAAGATGAATCCCGCCAAGCGCGCCGCCGCTCCCGAAAACATGATCTTCCGCGACAACGAATTCGGAACCGTTCAGGAGGACGCCCAGCGCAGAGACTTCACGGTCAATGCGCTGTTCTACGATCCTGTCAACGACCGGATTTATGACTACACCGGACACGGACTCGACGATATCCGCGACGGAATCGTCCGCATCATCGGCGACCCTGTGACGCGTCTGGAGGAGGATCCCGTCCGCATCCTCCGGGCGCTGAAACTGGTCGGTCAGTACGGCTTCCGCATGGAGCCGGAGACCGAGAAAGCTGTGCGCTCGACCATGCCGCTGATCCGGCTGGCCTCCGATTCCCGCATGACGCTGGAGCTGGAAAAAATTCTGAAGAGTCCCTACGGCGACCTTGTTCTGGCGACGTTCCATGAGTACGGTTTTCTCGAATACTTCCTGCCTTCCATCAATGCGCGCTGGGATGATCCGGACACTGCGCACATGCGCGAGCTCTGGAGCGTCCGGAACGAGCGCATCCGCAAGGGCGAATACCGGGAAAGCATCTCGCTCGCCATGTCGCTGATCGTGCTCCCGTTTGCGGAGAAACAGTTTGTGAACAAAGGACGTCTCATCGGCTATCATCCGGGGATTGAGGAGGAGCTCAAGCACGCGATCAACCGTGCGCTCTATCCGCGTTCGCCGACCAAGCGTGCAGTCGCGGCCGCGGTCCGCACACTTCTGCTTCAGCCGAAGTTCCTGAATGAAACGAAGGAGAACCGCGAGCGTCTCAAAGCGCATCCCGGCTATTCCCACGCACGCGAACTTGCTGTGATCCACAACACGGTTCATGCGCATTGCGGAGACTTTGAGCAGTTCTGGCCGAAGGGCGACCCGAATCGCAAGCCGCCGCGGCGCCGTCCGCGCCGTCCACGCACGAGAGGGGTGTGAGATGAACAATCCGCTCGCATTCATTTTCCGGCTTCTCGTCACACTGGCGCTGATTATCTGCTGCTTCCCGGTTGTGGCGGTGATACTCATTGTGCTCTGGCTGACGGGGCGTCTCGGACTGGCGCGGAGTTTCATTTACGCCCCGCTCCGGAACCGCGCACCGGAACCGGAACGCGCCGTGCCGCATCAGGACGGAGAAATCATTGAGGCGGAAGTCATTGACGCTCAAACTATCATGGAGAAGGATCCGCAGGATGCAGCCGGTGATTCGAAGAACCGATTCTCTTGATTCCAGACGCGGAAGAACCCGGAAATATCTTCTGCGTCTCTGCCTTCTTATTGTCATTTTTCTGATTGCAAAAGACTGCGTCGATTTTGCGACCCGCCCGGAGGATCCGTCGGACGGGCGTTACACAGAAACCTGGAAAACGGATTCCTATGCGCTCCGAAAGCGTCTCCGCACGGTTGCGCCGATGGTCGCGCAGACCGTTTCCGCAAAGCCGTCGCCGCGTCTTCCGCTGTTTCAGGCGCTTCACGACAGATTGAATGAGAATCCGGATCCTCCGGAGCTGGCGGAGAATCTGCGCGTGCTGATTCGCGGCACAGAGCTTCCCTTTTACGGAGCCGGTTCCGCCGCCGGAATCTTTTCCGATTTCCACCAAATTCTCCAGCAGGGCATTCAGTCCGCTGCGGAAAAGCGCGAATATGGAACAGCACTGAAACTTTTCTCCGTTCTTTGTGTTCACACGCGGATGATGCTGAACTCGGATGCTGCCGATATCCTTTATCTCACGGTCTGTGCGGATTCCGCGCGGGAGCTTGGCTCGCATCAGCTTCCCGCCGCCCGCCGGAAAGAGTTCCGCACAGTGCTGGAACGCTTTCTCGCCGAACCGTTTCCGTCGGAAAACGTTTTTCGCTGCGCCTTGATGAATTCTTTGCGCGACTACGAAAAGATCCGTCTGAACGGCTACCGCTTTTTCCTGCGCGAACCCATGCCCGGCACTCTCTTCAAGGAGGCTTTTTCCGGACGCGGCTCGCTGTTCCGTCCGATTCGGATGCTGGTTCGTGATTTCTTCTATCCGGTTGATGCGGATGAAACTGAAATGCTTGATCTTTACCTTTCGCTTTTTTCCGGACGCGGTCTTCCAGCGACGGAACCGGGGCATGCGGTTGCACGGCGCGAACGGGCGCGTCTTGCTGAGCTTCTGCTTCTCCGCGACGAAGCGCTCACGCAGCTGCAGGAACTTGCGGAGCGCGCTCAATGAAACGCATTGTTTTCCTGATTTTCTGCTCTCTTTTCTGTCTGCTTGCCGCGCAGGAAGCAGACTCTCTCCGGAAGGCGGCGCTCGGCGGGGAGGCGGAGTCCATGCTGAAGCTTGCGGATGAATATTTTCACGGCACTCCGTCGCGTCATGCAGACCGGACGGTTGCTGCATACTGGTACCGCAAGGCGGCGGAGGCGGGCGTTCCGGAGGGTATGTACAACCTCGGAGTCTGTCTCCTGAAAGGGGAGGGGACGGACCGCAATCTGCACGAAGCTGTCGAATGGTTCCGGAAAGCGGCGGATGCGGGTGTGAAGATGGCGCGTCTGCATGTCGCCGGAGTGACGATTACGGGGCTTCCCGCCGATCCTGCGCACAAACACGCCGCTGTTGCTCCGATGCCCGAATACGGTTTGACTTTGCTGAAAGCCCTGGCGGAAGAGGAATTCGTTCCAGCCGAACTCGAATATGCCCGTTTCCTTCTCCAGCGGAACAAGCCGGAGGAACTTCCGGACGCGGTCCGCGTTCTGACCCGCATGACAGCACGGAAGGATCCGCCTCCGGAAGCGCTGCGGATGCTTGCCGACTGCAAGTACGGCGGACTCGGCACGAAGCCCGATCCGGACGGCATGATTGCGCTTCTCCGCCGTGCGGCGAAGAGCGGCGACGCGGAGGCTCTGGGCAAACTGGCGTTCTGTTATGAATACGGGCGCGCGGTCTCCCCGGATATGCCGAAAGCGGTGAATCTGTACCGTCTGGCGGCGGAGCGCGGCAATGCGAAATCTCAGTACAAATATGCGGAGTTCCTTGCGGCGGGGACGGCTGCGGGGGGCAAGCCGGATCTTCTTTCCGCGCTCCCGTGGTACAGACGGGCGGCGGAACAGGGCAATGTCCAGGCGCTCTTCCGCATGGGAGAATTCCGTCTCGACGGAATCGGTTTTGAGAAGGATGAACATGAGGCTTCGCGTCTCTTTTTTCTTGCCGCAAAGCAGGGATATGCTCCGGCGCAGCATGCGCTTGCACGGATGTATGAAACGGGACGCGGCGATCTGATCAAGGATGATTCTGCGGCGGTCTACTGGCTGACGCAGGCGGCGCAGAAGGGGGAGCCTTCAGCGCAGTGCGAGCTTGGTCTGCGCTATCTGGAGGGACGCGGCGTGACGCGGAGTCTGACCCGCGGTGAAGAGTGGCTTCAGCGTGCGGTGCGCGGCGGGGATTACAAAGCTCTGCGGATTCTGCGTCTGCGCGGACTTGCGGCGCCCAGACCATAAGTAAATTTTCTTGTTTTTTGAAATTTTACGCTTGAAAATCGAGTGAAAGAGAATAAATTTAAAAGGATTTTTTTACTGAATCGGGAGATGTTATGTCGTTTACAACAAGTTTAACAATGCTGGAAAAGATTACCGAAGGCGATGAAATTTCATGGAACCGGTTTGCGGAAATGTATTCTCCGCTGATCCGCGTCTGCGGGAGATCGTGGGGACTGACCGTTCTTGAACGCGGCGAACTCGTGCAGGATGTCCTGGTCAACTTCTTCAAAGCTTCGAAAACATTCCGCTACGACCGTTCGAAAGGACGCTTCCGGACCTATCTGCGCACGATTGTCCGCAACTGCACCTTCGCGATCATCCGGAAACGCGGCGACGTCGCGGACGATGCGGCGTGCATGAAGCTGATCGACTGCGCGTTCGACGAAAAGTGGGATGCTGAGTGGCACAACTATCTTCTGACCGAGGCGATCCGGGTGATGCAGTCGGATATGGAGCCGCTTTCGTGGCTCTCGTTCGAGCGTTATGTTCTGCGCAACGAGCCGCCCGCAAAGGTCGCAAGCGAACTCGGCATTACGGTCAATGCGGTCTACATCAACAAAAGCCGCACGCTCGATCAGCTCCGGAGAGTTGTGCGCCAGCTGGAGAAACTCTGAGGTGAAAGATGAGACACTTTGAGGATTTTGAAATCGAACATCTGTTCAATTCCACCGGGAGTTTCTGGTTTCGTCTGCGCATCCGTCTTCATCTGCGCGGCTGTGAACTCTGCCGGAAGCGTTATGAGCATCTTCTTGCCGACCGCTCGTTTGCCGAACAGCTCCGGAAAGGGCTTGCCGGATTTGAAGAGAAGGCGGATTCCAGGGACAAGATCCCGCCGGAAAAATCATGAGTCACTACACTGCGATCTGTCCCGTCTGCATTCGGGAATTTGAATTTAAAACGGCTTCGTTCCGGACCGGATGCACGGTCTGTCCCCATTGCGGCGCGGAAATTGAACAGAAAGCTCTGCGGCTGGTGACGTTCTGTCCGGACTGTCATGCCCGCCAGTTCGCCTCTGCGGACGCTTCCGCTCCGCACATCTGCACGGAATGCGGTTCCGCATTTCAGGTCTTGGATAAAAGCGATACGGTTCCGGATCATCTGCTTTCGCCGGGCGACTTTTTCGACAAATACCGCATTGTCCGTTTTCTTGGCAGCGGCGGAATGGCGGAAGTCTACCGTGCGGAACATCTCCTGCTGGGCGCCCCGCGCGCACTGAAACTGATGAAGCTGCCCGAGGAGAGTTCCGATCTTTCGCGCAAGCGTTTTTTCCGCGAGGCGCGTCTGACCTGTTCGCTCGTGCATCCGAACATCGTGAAGGTCTTCGATATCGGCTGCGACGACAAGACGGGCTATCTGTTCATCGTCATGGAGTATATCGACGGCGAGAATCTGGAACGTTACGCCGCGCGTCGCCAGCTTTCCGAACGGGAACTGCTGGAGATTCTCCGGGAGATGGCGTCCGCGCTCAACGTCCTGGGACGCCGCGGAATCGTCCACCGGGACATCAAGCCGTGCAACATCATGCGGACGCGCGACGGAGTTCTGAAGCTGATGGATCTCGGCATTGCAAAAGCGGGTCCGTTCGCCACGCTCGGGAATCTGACTCTGACGATGGAACGCTCCGTCTTCGGCACGCCTGCCTATTCGAGTCCGGAGCAGTGCCGCAACGCCCACGACGTCGACGTCCGCTCCGATATCTATTCGCTCGGTGCGACGCTGTATCATCTTGCGAGCGGACGCATTCCGTTCGATGGCGGCACTCCGGTCGAAACGATGATGAAGGTGATTCATGACATTCCGCCCTCGCTGGCCGGTCTGCGTCCCGATCTTTCGGCGAACTTTGTGCGTCTGATCGACCGCATGATGCGCAAGGAGCCGGAGGATCGTCCGCACAATGCAAGCGAGCTTCTGCGCATGACGGAAGAGGTGATGAAGGGGCGTTCCCCGTTTGCCGGAATATTTTCTCCGCTGGTTCTGAGCATAACCGCGCTTGCCTGCTGCATGTTTGGCGTTGCGGTTCTGTTTTTTGTGCTGTGGATGAAGTCGCCCGCGCCTTCGCAGGGAATTTCGGTGCTGGCTCCGGCGTCTTCTCCTTCTTCTGTTCCTGTTCCGGTTCCGAAAAAGGTTCCGCCTGTCCGGTTTTCCGCTTCGGATTTCATGGAGAGCGGGATCCGGACTTTGGAGAAACGGCGGGATGAATGTTCCCGTATTGTTGTGTTCCTGAAAGAGCATCCGGAAATTCCGTTCTGTTCGGAGCGTCTGTCGATGTTTGAATCGCGGGAACGGAGACTTTCGGAGCAGCTGACCCAGCGGGAATTGCGGATGCAGGAGGTCGTGCATCCTGCGGTCTCTGCCGAGCTACGGAAGAAGATCGAGACGTATCTTCAAAAGCGGAAAAAGGTATTTGAATATAATTCCGAAGATGCCAAGTTTGGAAAAAGTATCGAAGAAAGCCTGCGGAACCGTGATTTGGACCCTGATGTTTCGTTTGCAGATTTCAACGGAGAGGTCCGCTCTCTTTCCGGACTTGTTCTCAACGGTCTTCTTCTGCCGGGAGAGCAATTGTTCCCGGCACTCTCCAAAGCCGGCGCGGATGTCAATGCCGGGTTTGGAACGGTTTTGAAGCAGCCGTTTACAGATGTCCGCCAGGAAGTAATTTTCCGGAGAACTCTCCGTTCATTTGTCCAGAATGGAGCGGATAATATTGATTTTTACGACGGTTCCTCCATTTTGCTTCGAATGTTGACGCGTGTGCCTGGTGTTTATTTCCCGCATATGCGGGAGAACGGGATGTTCTGGCAGTTCGCGGAGGAACTGCTCAACGCCGGATGCAATACGGAAGTAACCGACGGGCTGGGGCGTTCCCCGGTGCATATTGCTGCACAATGCGGAAAGGCGGAGGTCCTGCGAACTCTTCTGCTTTCCGGTTCCGCATTTGCAAGGATGAAGGACCAAAGCGGAGCGACTCCGTATCTTGATGCGGTGCGCAATGACCGGAAGGCCTGCGTGGAGTTGCTGACGCGGTACGGTTATGCTCATGCCGTCGCGCCTTCGGATATTGCACAGGGAGAGCTTTTCCGGGCGATCCGGAACAAGGATCTTGCGCTTGCCGAGTCCGCTTTGAAGAAGGGGGCAAAGCTTGATTTCCTGGACGAAAACGGAATGAACATGTTCCAGCTCGCAGTCCTCAGCGGCTATGTGCCTATGGCGGAACTGCTGCTGGATTACGGCGCAAACGTCACATGGACTCCTGAATATTCCGTTCCGGAGCTTGGCGTCGCTTCCCGGAATCCGGAAATGCTGGAGATGCTGCTGAGGAGAATGCCTGCCTTCGATTTCAAGATCCGGACTACCACAATGGCTTCCGGACATCTGTCGCACTCCGTGATTATATATTGCAGTACAAGACCTGCCATCGCCTGCGCATTCTATGATATCCTGCTCAAAAACGGATGGAAGATCAATGAAGTTCCGGAGTGCGGTATGCCCGTGCTTGCACAGGCGGCAATCTGCCGGAGCATTGATGTGGATATCGTCCGCTATCTTTTCAAGAAGGGCGCCGATCCGACGATTCCGACCAAAGGCGGCCGAACTCCTATTCAGCTTGTGCAGAAGCCGGCTGTGCGGGAACTGATTATCGAGCGTCTGCAGGAGATGAAAAAAGAAAGGATCGGCCGCGTGCTTCAGGCGATCCGCTTTGCTCAGCCCCGGAGTCCGGAGGCGGATTGGAAGCCCGCGCCCGCTCCGTTCTGGCATACGCATTTCGGCGAAGCCGCCGCGGAGGCCGAGCGGACCGGACGGCGGCTTCTGGTTCTCTGTTATCATTCAAAAATTTTCCCCGCGTACCTTGCGGACAATGCTTTTCATGAAGCGGTCGGGAAAAATTATACACTTCTTTTTCTGGATGCGGATGATTCCGGCATGCCGCCTTCGCAGAAAAAGCAGCTTGGGGTTCTCCGCAAGTCGCTGGAGATTGACTCCGTCTGGCCGTCGGGCGCGGTTGTCGGTCCCGCCCTGAACTTTATTGAAGCCATTTCCGGCTTGAACGATTATCAGGAAGAATCGCTGCTGCAGCGTCTGAAAAATCTGACCGGAAGTGTCTTTCCCGCGCAGAAATAAAAAATTTTTCTTATTTTCTCCGTTTTTCATGGAAGATTGACGGAAAAGGACACTATATATTAGGTGTCAGGACCGGAGATCGCCGGCGGCAGAGAAAAACGGAAACAGAAATCGGATTGCCCTCCAGGATTTTACCCTCTCCGCGCTTCTTCCGCAGCCGCGCGGCCCGGTCAGACTTTTTTTGTTTTTTTCTTGATTTTCCGCTTGAAATCTCTGGCACAGACGAATACATTGTCACCGTATCGAGAACAGGAGAGGATATGGCGGATATTTTTGACGAAATCATTCAGTGCATCCGGCAGGAACAGTCGGCAAACGGAACTGTATATGTGAGCAGGGACAATCTGGTCGAGTTTTTACGGAACGCCGCTCCTGTGCAGACTCCGCCTCCGGCGCCGCGTCCGGCTCCTGTTTCTGCGCCGCCGCTGCAGGCGCGTCCGGCTCCTGCGCGTCCCGCTTTCCGCTATCCGGAATCGTCGTTCCACGAGGAACCGCCGCAGGCGGAACGCGCATATTCTCCGCTTGATCTGGCGGAAATCGCATCCATGAACTGGGATCAGCTCAAGGCGGCGACAGCGAACTGCCGCGCATGCCGTCTCTGCGAGACGCGTCACAGCGTTGTCTTTGCGGATGGCTCGGAGCATGCGGATCTGATGTTTATCGGCGAAGGCCCCGGTGCGGATGAGGATGCGCAGGGCGTTCCGTTCGTCGGGAAGGCCGGACAGCTTCTTTCGAAGATGATTGCGGCGATGCAGTTCCAGCGTTCGGAGGTCTACATTGCGAATGTGGTGAAATGCCGTCCGCCGGGCAACCGGAATCCGTCGGATGACGAGATGGATTCGTGTGTGCCGTATCTGAATCGCCAGATTCAGCTTGTTTCGCCGAAGGTGATTGTCCTTCTGGGCAATGTGGCGTTGAAGGGGCTGATGAAACGCGGCGGCATCAGCCGTCTGCGCGGACACTGGCTGGATTACCACGGAATCAAGGTCATGCCGACTTTCCACCCTGCGTATCTGCTGCGTTATGAAGCGGCGAAGCGCGACACGTGGAGCGATCTTCAGCAGGTGATGCGCGAGTTCGGCAAAGTCTATACCCGGAACAAATAGGAGGAATCATCATGGCGGAGAAGGAATCACCCGGAATGCTTGAGAAGGTGAAGCGCGGCATTATGACTGCGTTTGAGTCGGGTTCGTCCGTGAAGAAGGTTCCGATAGCGGGCACGAATCTGCCGGCGCGTCTTGCGCGCTGCGACACGGCGTACAACGCCCTGACCGAGCTTTTCAAGCTCCAGCTTTACAAGTTTGACGACGCTGCGCGTTTCAAATATTACACGATCGGTCTGACGCTTGTGAATGTGGTGATCGACAATCTGACGTTCATTTACCGCGAGCATTCTCCGGTTTCAGCGGCGGTGAAGAAGACGGAGGATCCGTGCATGCCTCTTCTTTTTTCCTGCCGGAAGATTCTGGAGCTTCTGAAGATTTCCGCCGAGACGTCGATTGAGATGGCGAAAAACGAGCGCGGAATAGAGCAGTTTGCCGGACCACTTGCGATAGCGAAGAGCCGTCTTGTTGATGATTCGATCGGCGACACGGAAGTGAATCTGCTTCATGGGGTGAGTGAGCTTTTTGACCTGATATCGCTTCCGATGCGGAAGGCCGGGGATCAGCGCCGCCGTCTGTTGCCGAAGAATTCGATGAAGCGTTATCTTCGTGCCGAGCGAGAGTTTTCGCAGCATTATGCCGAGCTCTGCGGCTTCATCCCGTCCGCCAAATAAAACCGCCGCTCCCGAAGGGAAGCGGCGGCGGATGGAGGAGGCGGTTGGTGGTTGGAGGTTAGAAGTCTAGAATTTCCTTCTTTGCTTCCTCTTCTTTCTTTTTTGCTTTTTCCTCTTTGATTCGTTGCTCTTCACGAAATTCATCCGAGAAAAATTTCAGAAGCTTTTTATCGCAGATGAGAATCAATTGGCGTGGTGTGTTTGCATATTTTTTCATTTGAACTTCTGCATACTCAAATGGTGTTCGGGATCCACGTGATTTTCTTTCTTCTTCTTTTTCTTTTTCATCTTCTATCATCTTAAGGCTGGCAACAAAAGCGCCGAATGGATGGGCTGCAGCAAGTTCCATAAGTTCTTCATTTTGCTTTTCGCGTTCCAGTTCAACCTTTCGGTCTTGTTTCCTTTGTTCCGCTGTTTTCTTTTCGATTTGAGCATCGACAACTTGGAGTGCAACAAGCCGGATGTAAATATCGTCATTTTCAAGAATAATGGCTTTTTGGAAGCCGGTAACTCTGAAAGGATTGTTGTCTATCGGAATATCGACAGGAAGTTTTTGATTTTTTACAATCAAAGAAGGATATTCTGCCTGGAACTTTTTCAGAGTATCACTCAGTGTCAGCTCTTTGGTCATCTCAACGGCAATGAGAAATGCATCTTTGTATTTTCTTGCACAAGCAAAATAACCTTCAATCCCATTTTCCAAGTATGTGCTGGTTTGTATTTCTTTTAAATTCAGCCGAGCGCAAGTTTCTTTGTCAAGATATTTATTTGCTTTTCTCGGATTGTTCCATGGGAGCAGTTTATGGAAGATTTGATCAGGAAGTCCTATAAAACACGTTTCCCTTATAGAACTGTCTTCAATGGCGTCTGAGACGTCAGCTCCGATTCTCTGGGAGTTGAGACGTGCACAGGAATAGCCGGATTTATATCCTTTATACAGTTTTTGCGGAGTAAATTTGGCGCGGAAAGGATATTCTAGGTCCATTAAGCGTTCTTTTTCTGTTTTGACAACTTCTAAAAGAGTTTTGGGCAGCTTTTTGCTTTCTGCTTCAGTAATAAAACCGAGTTTTCCGTATTCGGCTATTTCTGCGTTTAGTGCAGACATATTTTCTGTAATAAAAGCTGCTTTGAGGGCTCTTAGTTTTGTTTCTATTTTAGGCGAGAGGCTAAGCGCAAGTTCCGTTTTTTCTTTTTCGGAGATAAATCCGTCTTTGCAATATTTATCGATTTCTGCCTTGAGGTTCTTGAAATCTGCAATAGAAAAATTGGAAATGTCTGTTTTTGCAATTTTTTCATGGATGTATTTTTTTACATTCTCCATGAGCTTTGCTGTCAGCTCCTGTTGGGGTTCAGAAGAGAGAAGCTTTTCATCCACGCAGGTTTGAAGAGTGTTTTTCAGGGAATAGAATTGCGTATCAGAGCAAGAGTCCGTTTCGCAGATTTCCTTGAAGTAGTTTGTTATATATTCCCTGGATTTGGCAATAATCTCTTTTGTCGTTTCTGCTTCAGCTTCCGGACTGATGGTAAAATTTTCTTTCCAGTTTTTGAGTTGAGCAAGAAATGCATGGCGGTTATCAAAGATTTCTTTCGTACTGCCAGAGGTCATTCCCTTCCAAGTGTTGTGTTCATTGGCTGCGAGGCTGCTTGTGGAATCAATGGAAAGCTCTAGTTTTGCTCCCATATCCCCGGTTATCGTGACATCTTTTGTTTGTGCAGGCAATGCGTATTTGAAAGTCTGCTTTGCCAGCTCTGCATCCGTAAATGGAACTTTCATGGCAATCGGTGTTTTGAGTCCTTCATATTGGACATAGACAGTTGTGCCAGCTTGTGTATGGATTTCTGAGGTCGTTCTTGGAAATTTTTGAATCTCTTCATCTTTTTTAAAGAGTTCAGTTCCTGTAACGTTGCTGTTTTTATATCCGTAGTCGTATCGCAAAAATGGATTGAATGTGTTCCAATAGCATCTTCCGAAAGAATAATGGTAGGTATGCCCTTTATACTCTATATCGGAACTCGTTGTTCCAAGAAGAATGAATGGCGAGAATCCTATTTGCAGAGCGAGGGTTACAGGCGACCAAATAAAATCTGCGACAAATTCTGCGCCGGATCTTTCAGCGTACATATATTCCTGTCTCTTATACACATCTGACGCT
>ERZ1026848.1263-NODE-1263-length-13574-cov-4.826836_pt1 | contig 13574 bp, 15 predicted proteins | sample MGYA00380154_ERZ1026848 | MGnify/ENA primary metagenome ERZ1026848 (study PRJEB33269, sample SAMEA4719790) | human gut metagenome | biome: human-associated habitat; feature: organic feature; material: feces | place: Cameroon | collected 2013-10 ...
GTATCTATTCTTACTCCTGAGCAGACTCAGTACTACTTCCTGTCCGGTTTCACAGCAAAGCTTGCCGGTACCGAGCGTGGAATTACCGAGCCTACCCCTACTTTCTCCGCATGTTTCGGACAGGCTTTCTTAGAGCTGCATCCTACCAAATATGCTGAGGAATTAGTTAAGAAGATGGAAAAGAGCGGAGCTAAGGCTTACCTCGTAAATACCGGATGGAACGGAACCGGCAAACGTATCTCCATCAAAGATACCCGTGGTATCATCGACGCTATCTTAAATGGCGATATCTTAAATGCTCCTACCAAGAAGATTCCTCACTTCGATTTCGAGGTTCCTACCGAGCTTCCTGGAGTTGATCCTGCAATCCTTGACCCTCGTGACACCTACGCTGATGTTGCTGAGTGGGAGACCAAGGCAAAAGACCTGGCTTCCAGATTCGTTAAGAACTTCGCAAAATACGAAGGCAACGATGCTGGTAAGGCTCTGGTTGCTGCAGGTCCTCAGGCATAATTACAGACAAAAGAACGTGCATGACAATGCGCTAAAAAGGACAGGTGTGGCAACGCACCTGTCCTTCTTTTCCTTTTCTAACTTCTTACAAGGAGGTATTTTATTTCTATGTGTACAGCAGTGACTTACCAGACCAAAGACTTCTATATGGGGCGCACCCTGGACTATGAATTTTCCTATGGAGATCAGATTACCATCACACCCCGGAATTTTCCCTTTGCCTTTCATCATCAGCCTGTGATGAACAATCACTACGCCATCATCGGCATGGCTTGTGTGATGGACAACTATCCCCTGTATTATGATGCCTATAATGAGAAAGGCTTAGGAATCGCCGGACTGAATTTCGTAGGAAACGCAGTGTATCACGATGCAGCTTCTGATAAAAACACGGACAACATTGCACAGTACGAGCTGATTCCCTGGATTCTGGGGCAATGTGCCAGCGTAAAGGAAGCGCGGGAAAAGCTTGAAAAAATGAACCTGATCAACACCCCTTTCCGCCCTGATCTGCCTCTGGCACAGCTCCACTGGCTCATTGCCGATAAGGACGAGGCGATTACCGTGGAAAGCGTTGCAGAGGGTCTGATGATCTATGACAATCCGGTGGGGGCGCTCACCAACAATCCCCCTTTCCCCCTGCAGTTATTTAACTTAAACAACTACCGCCATCTCTCTCCCAGACAGCCGGAAAATACTTTTTCCGATCAGTTGGAACTTTCCACTTACAGCCGGGGAATGGGCGCTCTGGGACTTCCCGGCGACTTATCTTCTTCCTCCCGTTTCGTCCGGGTGTGCTTTACGAAGTTAAACTCCAAATCCGGGGACAACGAGGCTGAAAGTGTCAGTCAGTTTTTCCACATTTTAGGCTCGGTAGATCAGCAGAGAGGCTGCTGCGAGGTGGCAGAGGGCAAGTATGAGATTACCCTGTATACCAGCTGCTGCAACGTGACAAAGGGCATTTTCTATTACACCACCTACGAAAATCACCAGGTCAACGCGGTGGATTTAAACCACGAGAACCTGGTGAGTGAACAGTTAATCTGCTATCCTCTGTTAGACAAAGAACAGATTTTCAGGCAGAACTAGACCGTCTTTCGTTTTCGTTTTTCCGATTCAGGATCTGCATGAACTCCTCGCCGGTAATGGTCTCTTTTTCCTAGAGATACCTGGCAAGTTCGTGCAGCTTGTCCTGATTGGCTTTCAACGGCTCCATGGCTTTCTCGTAAGCCGTCTTTACGGTATCAATGACCATATCGTCAATCTGCGCCGCTTTCTCCGGGGAACAGCTTAAGGTTGCATCCTCCAGCCGGTTTACCAGATCCGGGTCATCGAAGGTGGTAGTGGAATAAAACCGAGGATTTTCCTTGTTTTGTTATTCCGTCTTCTCAAAATGCTGATAATCTTTTCTTGTATCCCAGTCCCCGCCCCAGGTAAATCCATGGGCAGTGAACAGTTTCCACGCCAAATCCTCATGGTCGATTTTGTAGGGAAAATCCCCGCTTCGATCCCCATATTCTACAGCCTCTGCAGGTTCACAGTGAAACTTCCCATCCTTTGAGGTGTACACATAAGGATTGTAAAAGGGATTTAAGTCAATGGCCTTTCCATAGCTGTGATTGGACAGCCTGGAAGTGCCGCTGATGGTCCGATAGTTAAAAGCAGAGGTGTTATTGGCTGTCATAGATTTCTCATCGTCTCCGCCGTAATCATCCACCAGTTCCATCCGCTCGATGGGATACTGTGCATGATACAGCTCATAGAAAATTTCCAATATGTCCTCTTCAATCTCCCGGTTCACGATCAGTTCTCCCACATGGGCTGCTCCATCAAAGCCATAGTACAATACCCTCACATAACGCAGATCTTCCAACCGGATGTTATCATTTTCCTGATAGGAGCAGCCATTGATGCGTTGGAAAATTTCATCTTCCTGCAGGATTTCACAGGCATAGAAAAGCTGTGGCAGCTCTGTATCTGACAGTTCTGTCACATTTACTGTCGTCCCTGCCAGACATTCCTTTATCTCAGCCATTGTATTTTGTGACAGATCTGTCGTTTTGGTTTCTTCCTGATTCAGGGTTTCCTCCTGCAGGTTTTCCCATCCGACCCCCTCTTCCTCGATTGCCTCCTCTGTGGTCTCTTTACTTTCATATGTAGCTGAAGGCAGTCCGCATCCGGTCAGCAGCCCCACTGCCAGAAATATCTGCGCCAGAAACCATTTCTTTTTCATGCTCTCTTTCCCAGAAAAACAGGGCATCTACCTTTCGTAGATGCCTTATTCTGTTAAACCATTTCTTTCATTTTATTACTTATTTTACTTCTTATTTCTTTTACTTCTTATTTCCTCAAATTGTTCCATATCGTAAAGCCTTGTATCCTCATCATGATCCCAATTCTGCGCTAAGAACACACGGAAGAATTTCTATTATTTACGGACAGGATTATACCAAATTCTCTCATTCATAACAAGTTAAACAATTCTAAAAATAATGCCTAACCAATAAAAAAAACCTAAACACCAGCTGGTGAAAATACCGTATAAGATGACTGGCCCCGCAATGGTGAAAATTTTTACCCCGATACCGAAAACCTGTCCCTCTTTCTGGAATTCTATGGCCGGGGCACATACCGAGTTGGCAAATCCGGTGATGGGTACAAGGGCACCTGCCCCTGCAAATGCTCCCAGCTTCTGGTAGAGATTGAGGCCTGTAAAAAGTGCGCTGAGAAAGACAAGAATGATGGAACACCAGGCAGCTGCTGTCTCATCATCCAGTCCAAACTGCCCGGCAGCCACATTCAATATCATCTGTCCCAAAACACAGATCAGTCCTCCCACCACAAATGCCTTGCACATCTGCCACCAGATATTCCGCATGGGGGTCACTTCTTTTACATACTGCTGATATTGTTGTTTCTTCTGTTCCTCAGCTGCCTTGGAACCTTCCTGATTTTGTTGCATAGGATCATCCTTTCTAACTTTAAAATTGTTTACAAAATAGATTCATAAATGCGATATCCGAAATAAAAAAGAGAACCGGCAAGTTTGCCAAAAGCCAGTGCCGTCACCATGATCCCCAGTCCGTGGCGGAATCCCAGGCGTCTGGTCATAATGGGAATCGAGTCCAGCATTTCCGCAATGGCAATTGCCAGACATCCCACAAAAATCCCGGCAAACAGTCCGTAAAGCACCAGCACCACCCAGATCACCGTCCCAAGTACATCATACCAGAATCCAGAATGGCTCACTGCCCAGGCTCCCACCTGCACGAAGGGTTCAAACACGGAGAGAATACAGCCGGTGATTGTTCCCAGCACTACCATATTTTCATAAAGCCAGATATGTTTTGCTGTCTGGGTCTTTCCGGCAAAGCGCGGAATCAGCCCCACTGCCAGCAGTACGGAAAACACACCGCCGCTTACCAGAATTCCGGCATCAAGCGCAAGGATTCCCACCAGAATCCTACTAATCCACATCAATGGTTTTGCCCTCCCTGTTTGCAGTATCAATCAGCGTATTTTCCACGGTATCCTCATAGTCAAACATTTCTGCCTCGATAGGGGTGGGATCCTTGGTCAGTCTGCGGCCGCCGATATGATTAAAAAACACCACAATACCCACGCACAAGCCAATGGAATAAGCAATCTCCAGTTCGGTAAATCCACCGGTCTCCCGGCCGGTAAATACGGTATAGACACTGGAGAACAGTTCCGACAGGCCGATATCGTTGTGATAGGCCATGATGGTAAAGGCTGCACCAAAAAAGCTGATCATCGCCACCACCACAATCTTGCAGATAACCCAGGCTCCTTTTTTCCGTGCCACCTTCACCCGCTCCAGCACAAATTCCGCTTCCCCTACAGTCTGCACCTCCGCCGCCGGATATAACTTCTGTATCTCCTCAATGATCTTCATGACACTGACTACACACCGGCTGTCACTGCCCTCCCGGAACCGGTAGACCCGTATCGCTTTGATTTTTGCCAGTGCTGTCTTATCCGTGGAGAATACCTTTCCCACATCTTCTAAGAACACTTCTTCCTTTTCTGTCTGTGTTTTCTTTTCCAGCTTGAGATACACCGTAAGAGAAGCCATAACAGCTGCTGCCTCCTTTTCCCAAAAGTTTTACTGTTATTATGGCTTCTCTTTCCAATTCTATTCACATTGCTCACATTCTGACCGCATCTGCAGCAAAACCCGTTTTTCCATCCGGCTGACCTGTACCTGACTGATGCCAAAGAGCCTGGCTACCTCCATCTGGGTTTTATTGTCAAAATACCGCAGATGAATCAGCTGCCGCTCCTGCCTGCCCAGACTTTCCAGCAGCTGCTTTAACAAAAGATGATCCAGTACCGCCGTCTTTTCATCGTCCCGTCCCAGAGTCGTACTCAGCTGGTCAATGAGATAAATTTCTCCGTTTCCAGAACCATGATCCTGCTGATAGACAGAGCGGTAGATGGATTCCACCGGGCAGCCCGCCTCCATGGCGGTAACGATTTCCTCACTGCTTAAGCCGGTCTCCGCCCCAATTTCCTGTAAGGTGGGGTCACGCCCCAGTGCCCCCTCCAGCTTTTCTCTGGCCTGATGGATCCGATAGGCCTGCTCCTTTAATGTCCGGCTGACCTTGAGCATCCCGTCATCCCGGAGAAACCGACGCATTTCTCCCTGAATCATGGGCACCGCATAGGTGCTGAATCTCACATCATAGGAGACATCGAACTTGTCGATGGCTTTTATCAAACCAATACAGCCAATTTGAAACAGATCCTCCGGATCATAACCGCGTCCCAGAAATCGCTTGACGATGTGTCGGACCAGTCCGATATTTTCCTCGATCAGTGCTTCTCTCGCCTCTTTATCTCCGTTCTGTGCCGCCGCGATCCGTGTACTCAGTTCTGTTTCCTTTTGCTCCATGGATTATTCCTCATCCTTCACCCATGGCGCTATGCCGCATTTCTTCTTCATTCGCACTGTTGTCCCTCTGCCGGGCACGGACTGTACCTCCAGATCATCCATAAAGGCTTCCATAAAGGCAAATCCCATACCCGAGCGCTCCAGATCCGGCTTGGTGGTAAAAAGCGGCTGCATTGCCTGTTCCAGATCTGTAATCCCCACTCCGTAGTCCGTCACCGACACATTCAATACATCCCCCTGGAGCGTACATTCCATACAGACCTTCCCCGGTTCTCCCTCGTATCCGTGGATGATGGCGTTGGTCACCGCCTCCGACACGGCGGTTTTCACATCGGAAATTTCCTCCAGCGTAGGGTCAAGTTCCGCCACAAATGCCGCAGCCGCCATTCTGGCAAGCCCCTCATTTGCCGACACGGCATCAAACTCCAGCCGCATGGAATTCCCTGTTCTTTCTTTTGCTTTATGTACCATTGTCTGCTGCATGACAGTTCCTCCTGGTTTTCTAGTTTTCCAATATTTCAATAATCCGATAGACCCCGGACAGGTAGAGCATCCGCTTGATCTGCCTGTCCACATGGATGCAATATACTTTGCCGCCAAAGCAGCTGATCTTCCGGTATCTGCCTATGAGGAGTCCAATGCCGGAGCTGTCCATAAATTTGGTGGCTTCAAAATCGAATACCACATTGTTTACCTGCTTCTGCAAAATCTGGCGATCCGCCATCTCACTCACCACTTCCGCATGATGATGATCAATTTCCTCCGGCAATTTCACGCACAGGCAATGATCGATCACCTGATAGTCTTGTAATTCCATTTCCATATCCCGTTTCCCTCCTGTTGAACTCGTATAAGCGGATAAAAAAAGAGAACACGTTATTCTGTGTTCTCTTTTGTGTATCGTTGTTACGTTTTGTTTTATTTAAGAATCCAGTTCCTGTAAAGCCTGGTTTGCTTTGGAAGTACGTTCGGAGTCGGGGAACAGTTCCACTAACTGACTGTACAGCTTCTTCGCCTGATCCGTATCTCCGTTCTTGCGGTAGGAACCCGCCAGATAGTATAGCGCATCCACATTGGTCTGGTCATATTCCCATGCCTGATTCAGCTGTTCAATGGCTTCTGCATACTGTCCGTTACGATAGGCATCATAGCCTTCCTTGTAATATGCCTGGGCAAGTTTCGGGCATACATCATCATAGATTAACTGATAAACCGACTGAAATGCTGCGGAGGTACTGGCCACATCCGTCTGACCGGTGATGTTTTTCAAATGCTCTGCAATCCCCTGCATCTGTGCCACTTCGCCGTCCTCACCCGGTCCCTGCATATAAAGTTCACTGGCAAGTAACAGTTCGTCCATCGTTTCCATGGAGCCCTCGCCACCCAGATATGCCTGCACCTCTTCATTTAAAGAATCCCGCTCCGCCTGCAGGGCATTTAACCGGCTTTCCAGATCATTGATGGTAGCTGTTTTGGAATCGGACTGCTCGCTGACCACCCGCAGCTGCTCCGTCATTGCTGTTTTTGCAGACTGTATCCGCGCCGGCAGAATCAAAAAGCAGGCTACTGCCACGCCAATGGCAAGTCCCACTAAGAGATTTACCATGGCAGAGGAACTTTTCTGTTCCTTCACATTCATGGGCTGGATAATGGTTTCATTACCGCTGCGGTATTCCACCGACTCCCTGGCGGTATTTTTCTTCTTTTTATTTTTGGCACCGTCATCCGGTGTCAGCATCTTGTCCACTTCCTTCAGATACCGAAGGGTGGTGGTATTGCTGGCATCGATCACCTGGCACTTGACCAGTTCCCGTCTGGCCTTTTCCCACTCCTCCATATTCATGTAAAGGAGGGCTAACAGGTGATGGGCACGTATAAACTTCGGATTCAGTGCCAGTACCTTTTTCAACTGGATCACAGCCAGATCCTTGCTGTCCTGTCTGCAATAAACCAGCGCCTGATTGTATTTCCTGCAGGCCTGTTTGATGTTATCCAGCTTGGTGGCATTGGTCTGCACCATGTTGATATAATCATCTGCAATATTTTTATCCGGACGAAGGTTTTTGCTGATGACCCATTCACTGAGGGCAGCCACCACCTCGCCGGTTTCAAAATAAACCAGTCCCAGAAGATTTCTCGCTTCGATATTATTTTTATTGAACTTCAGGCTCTGGCGTAGGCAGTTAATCGCCCCGGACAGATCTCTGACATTGGCTTTTTCCAGACCTTCATTATAGAATCGATTCGACATCTGCAGGATGCGCTTGTAAATCGCCACATCCGCGCCGCAGCTTGTGCAGAAATCTTTCTCAGAAAGCTGGCATCCACAATTATAACAAATCATTCCAAACTCCCTATTCCTGCGCGTTTTCCTCGACAGTCACATCCTTTACCATTTTCACGAATAAATCTGCCATATCCGTCAGATCCTGATTATAAATAGCCTCCTCGGCATCTTCAACCTCCAGGGAGGGATGAAATTTCTTTAATTCTTCTTCAAAGTCAATCATGTGTAATCTCTCTCCACGCATGTGAAAGCAATTCCTTGATCTGACCTGCCAGATACAGGGAACCAACAATATATACTCTGTCGTCTTCGCTTCTGTGTATCACCGCATCCGAAAATGCAGTCTGTAAATTCTCTGCGGCTGCAATGTCTGCCCCGGCTGCTTTGTCTGCCGTGGTTGCTTTAGCTGCCGTGGTTGCTTTAGCTGCCATGCTCTTTTGAAAGTCTCTGGTTAATTCCAGCAGCTGTTCCGTCCCAATCCGGCGGCTCGTCTCTAACGGAACCAGTCTGATGCAGGAAAACAAATCTTCTTTCAACAGCAGTTCCACCATCTGTCCGGCACGCTTGTCCGAAACAGCGGCAAAGAGCAGGGTGCGTTTCCCTTTGCACCCATCCTGTCTCACCGTTTCCAGAAATGCCCGGATTCCGTCCTCGTTGTGCCCTCCGTCTAAAATGACGCCGGGAAGGATTTCCTCCATGCGCCCCTCCCAGTGGGTCTGCCACAATCCCTGTTGGATATGTTCCCTGGTAATATGAGTCCCCTCGTCCAGCACACCGATGGTTTCGATCGCCAGTGAAGCGTTCTCCAGCTGGTAAAAAGCGGTGGTGTCAAGATGAGCTTCAACATAACCATAATAGCGAGAAGTATAGGAAAAATCAATGGTTTTATGGTCAAAACTTAAAATTGCATAGTCCCGTTTCGACACGGAATATGCCCTTGCGCCAAGCTCCGATGCTTTTTGACGGATAACTGTCGAAGCCTGCTGCCTGGCATCCAGATAGACCACGGGAACTCCCGGCTTGATAATACCTGCCTTCTCCCCCGCAATTTCCGGGATGGTGTTTCCCAGATACTGCATGTGATCCAGCCCAATCTTCGTAATCACACACACGGCCGGGTCAGGGATCTGGTTCGTGGCATCTAACCTCCCGCCCAGTCCGGTTTCCAGAATCAGATAGTCCACGGGGTGGTTTTGCAAGATGGGAAACAGCATGAAAAACAGGAACTCAAAATAGGCCGGATAATACTCCGGATCCTGCTCTGCCCTCCAGGCCTCCACCAACTGATGGATTTTTTCATAGCCTGCGGCAAATTCTTCTTCACTTACCAGCTCCCTGTCCAGATGGAACCGTTCTCTGGTTTCCACCAGATGAGGGGAAATAAACATAGCCGTAGTATAGCCCGCCGCCATAAGAATACCTTGCAAATAGGCACAAACGGAGCCTTTTCCGTTTGTGCCTGCCACATGAATTACTTTTGTCCGCTGGGGAAGCGGCAGATGTTTGGTCACATACTTATAAAACTCTGCCGTTTTCTCCGGCGTGTTCTTTTTTGTAAAAAATGGAATTTCTTCCAGATAAGCTGCTGCTTGTGTATAGGTCACCATTATCTCAACTGCGCCAGGCGCTCTTTTACCTGTTCCATCATCCGGTTGTATTTTTCCAGTTTCGCCCGTTCCTCTGCCACCTTGCTTTCCGGTGCTTTGGACATGAATCTTTCATTGTTCAGCATGCCGTTGACACGGGCAAGCTCGCCGGTGAGACGCTTCTCCTCTTTTTCCAGACGCTCGATTTCCTGGCTGATGTCCACCAGTTCCGCGAAGGGAATGTAAAGAGTGGCGCCGGGAATCACTACGGAAACTGCATCGTCTGCAATGCCGGTCTTGTCTGCCTGTACCAGTACCTCGGAGGCGTAGGCTAAGGATGCGAAGAACAGTTTGCCCTCGGTAAAGGTGGAACGGACTGCCTCATCGTTACTTACCACATAAACCGCTGCCTTACGGCTGGGTGCTACGTTCATCTCGCTGCGGATGTTACGGATACCACGGACTGCCTCTTTGATGGTTTCGATGTCATGCTCTTCCTTATTAAATGCGAAAGCCTCGTCATAAACAGGCCACTTGGACAGCATGATGGTCTCCTCCTCCGACTGCATATTGCAGAAAATTTCCTCGGTGATGAAAGGCATGTAAGGGTGGAGCAGACGCAGCGCATCTAACAGTACATTCTTCAAGGTCCACAGAGCTGCATTCTGGCTTGCGGTATCATCGGTGTTGTACAGACGGGGTTTTACCATCTCGATGTACCAGTCACAGAACTCGTCCCAGATAAAGTCGTATACTTTCTGTACGGCGATACCCAGCTCGTAGTTGTCCATGTTTTCGGTGACATCTTTTTTCAGGGTATTTAATTTGGATAAAATCCATTTATCTACCGGCTGAAGAGAATCCTTAACCCCTGCGAAACCGCCGTCCCAGACTGCTGCCTGGTCTTCATGGTTATCCATGTTCATCATAATGAAACGGGATGCGTTCCATACTTTATTGGCAAAATTACGGCTCGCCTCCACACGCTCATAGTAGAAACGCATGTCGTTACCCGGTGCGTTACCGGTAATCAGGGTGAGACGCAGAGCGTCGGCACCGTACTGGTCGATAATCTCCAGAGGGTCGATACCGTTACCCAGGGATTTACTCATCTTCCGTCCCTGGCTGTCACGGACCAGACCGTGGAACAGAACGGTGTGGAATGGTTTCTCCCCCATCTGCTCATAGCCGGAGAAAATCATACGGATTACCCAGAAGAAAATGATATCATAGCCGGTTACCAGGACATCGGTGGGATAGAAGTAGTCCAGATCTTCGGTCTTATCAGGCCATCCCAAGGTAGAGAAAGGCCACAGTGCGGAGGAGAACCAGGTATCCAGGGTATCCGGATCCTGGGTAAAGTGGGTCTTGCCACACTTGGGGCAGACCTTGGGCATTTCCTTTGCTACTACCACTTCGCCACAGTCGTCACAGTAGTAAGCGGGAATCCGGTGTCCCCACCAAAGCTGACGGCTGATACACCAGTCGCGGATATTATCAGTCCAGTTAAAGTAGGTCTTGTTCATACGCTCGGGAATCAGCTTAATTTCGCCATCCTGTACAGCTTTTACCGCAGGCTTAATCAGCTCATCCATCTTCACAAACCACTGCTCTTTTACCAGAGGCTCAATGGTGGTCTTGCAACGGTCATGGGTGCCTACGTTATGGGAATAGTCTTCAATTTTTACAAGCAGCCCCAGCTCATCCATCTCTTTGACGATGGCTTTTCTTGCCTCGTATCTGTCCATGCCATCGAACTTTCCACCGTTTTTGTTGATGGTGGCATCATCGTTCATAATGTTGATGATGGGCAGATTGTGGCGCTTTCCTACCTCAAAGTCGTTGGGGTCATGTGCCGGGGTGATCTTTACGACACCGGTTCCAAATTCCATGTCAACGTAGGAATCTTCTACGATGGGAATCGGTTTGTTCACGATAGGAAGCCATACCTGACGTCCTTTTAAATGGGTGTAACGCTCATCGTTAGGGTTGATAGCCACTGCGGTATCACCTAACATCGTTTCGGGGCGGGTGGTGGCAAAGGTCAGAAACTCCGTGGTGCTGGGCTGTCCGTTTTCGTCCACCAGAGGGTATTTCATGTGCCAGAAATGTCCGGCCTGTTCCTGGTATTCTACCTCCGCATCGGAGATGGAGGTGTTACATACAGGACACCAGTTGATGATGCGGGAGCCTTTGTAAATCCAGCCTTTTTCGTGCATTTTGCAGAACACTTCGGTAACGGCTTTGTTACAGCCCTCGTCCATGGTGAAACGCTCGCGGTCCCAGTCACAGGAGGAGCCTAATTTTTTCAGCTGGGAGATAATGCGTCCGCCGTACTCCTTTTTCCACTCCCAGGCACGCTCTAAGAATTTCTCACGGCCTAAATCGTGTTTGTCGATACCCTGCTCTTTTAATTTCTCAATGATTTTTACCTCCGTTGCGATGGAGGCGTGGTCTGTTCCCGGCTGCCACAGCGCATTGTAACCCTGCATTCTTTTATAACGGATGAGGATATCCTGCATGGTGTTATCCAGTGCGTGACCCATGTGTAACTGTCCCGTGATATTTGGGGGCGGAATCACGATGGTAAAGGGTTTACGGGTGCGGTCTACTTCCGCATGGAAGTATTTCCTGTCCAGCCAGTTCTGGTAGATGCGGTCCTCAATCCCCTTGGGATCGTAGGTCTTGGCAAGTTCTCGTTTCATGTTGGGATTCTCCTTTTTTGATAAAGTGGGAAGTCTGGCATCCTTGCGGAGCATTTTATTGCATCGGAAGGAATTTCCTATGCAACAAAAAATAGGCTTCGCCTATTCAACTCCCCTGCCCCTCAATCTTGAGGGGTGGGATTTCTTTTTGTTACTATTTCATGCATAATAGTCTTATGAATGTTTTACAACAGATTTTTACTGACTATTATGAAGAAATTGAATATACTCTTCATCCCAGAAAAACTGAGATGGAAAATATCGATAAGATGATTCATTGCGGTGATCCATCTTTCGGTGGTGCCATGTACGGCTGTCCTCACTGCGGAAAGCTTAAATTTGTTCCTTTCCGCTGTCATAGCCGTTTCTGTCCTACCTGCGGCAACAAATATGCCATGGAACGCACTACCAGTATGTCCTTTAAACTGGTTAATGTCACACATCGCCATTGTGTTTTCACAATCGATAAAAGTCTTCGTGAATTCTTTCTCAAGGATCGTTCTCTGCTCGATTGTCTGTTTCACTCTGCAAACAGCGTTATCACCCGTATGTTTTACAAAATGAATAAATCCAAAAACTTCACGCCCGGTTTTATTATGGTTTTACATACATTTGGCAGAGATCTGAAATGGAATCCACATATCCACTGCCTCATATCTGAAGGTGGTTACAGCGATGATGGTTTTTGGCGTAATGTCAAACACTTTGACTACACTTTTTTACGCAATGCTTTTCGCACGGCTCTGCTCAATGAAATGGAATCCAAAATCGGTTCTTCTTTCAAAAAAGTGAAGGCGAAATGTTATCGTGAACACCAACAAGGTTTTTATGTTTATGCCAAACCCAACCTCTGCGATCCCAGAATTGTTGTAAAATACATTGGGCGTTATCTTGGTCGCCCTGTCATTGCCACATCCCGAATTGATAAATACGATGGTGAAATGGTCACTTTCCATTACAACCGGCATGAGGATGAACAATACATAGAAGAAACGATTCCTGCTATGGAATTCATCCAGCGTCTCATTCGCCACATTCCTGAAAAACATTTTAAAATGATTCGGTATGGTGGGATTTATGCACGTCACCGAGAAATTGATTCCAAACTCTATCGTGCCATTTCCAAAAGCAAACATCATATCTACCGCAGCTTTAATCAGTGGCGAACTGCTATTTTGTCTTCTTTTGGGTATGATCCCTTGGTATGCCCTGACTGCCAGCATAGGATGGAATTCTTAGAACTATACTTCAACCACCAGCGCGTTTCCCTCGAAGAAATGTACGAGAAAGCAATGTCCAAATCTCGTGGAAAGCGTTCTTCTGCATGATTTTCTCGATTCTTATGTTATAATCCTCTAAAAGGAGGATGAACACCATGAAACCAGATATCGAGGCACTGCGTAAAAAATACATGGATAATCCGCCGGAAGGTATGACATCCCAGGACATTCGCATTATGAGCGAGGATGCACTTCTGGATATGGACTATTTCTTAAATGATGATGAACTTGATGACGGTTTTGGTGAAGAAGGTTTTTATATCTTCTAAGCCATCTATCGTCTGCTTG
>ERZ1026848.1265-NODE-1265-length-13561-cov-9.143640_pt1 | contig 13561 bp, 9 predicted proteins | sample MGYA00380154_ERZ1026848 | MGnify/ENA primary metagenome ERZ1026848 (study PRJEB33269, sample SAMEA4719790) | human gut metagenome | biome: human-associated habitat; feature: organic feature; material: feces | place: Cameroon | collected 2013-10 ...
TGCTAATAATATTCCCATAATTAATCAGTTTTTAATCCAACTTCACAAATTCAAAATCATTCTGATTGCAGCATGCCTTCTTATAGTCGAAAGCATAGATGCGCATATATGTCTCTTGCAGTTCCTTCGCACCATTGTAGAATGGGTTGGTGGTGTGCTGCAGAGTCGTAACAGTCACAACCATGTCTGGTGTGAGAACGGTGCCATTGGAGCGCTTAATACGTTTAGGCTTCACTTGAAAAACCCTACTCATAGTAATTCGTCTTTTAGGTTATACTATAAATGCCGTTTGCACGGCATTACCTGTCAAAAAGCAAAGTTAGGGTAAAGTGACGAACTGTACAAGTCCATAATGGTTCATAGGTATAAAAACCATACCATTTGTCTATTTTTCTGATATTGTTTTTCCGGCAAGTACCATGGCACGTTGGCGCAGATAGCTATGCAGAGTGAAGCCATCAGCCTTGACACAGTTGAGGAGGGCGCGCTTCTGCATCACCACCTCTTTGAGCGCTGGGAACACATCGTTGTAGCGTTTCTTCACGTCCTTGTTCTCGGTCTTCACCGACGTCTTCTTCACAAGCTCCTCCACATCGGTAATCTTTCGAGCGAAGTAGTCGGCGCCCTTCTTCAGACGTTCCTGCAGCAGGGCGTTAGTCTGATAGTCGGCAGAGGCAATAACAATCTGACTGTACTGCAACTTGAAGCGCTCTGCTACATCCATAAGCTCGGTCTTTATAGTGCCCGTGCGAGCCTTGTATTCGGCAATGAGCTTCGGGAAGGAACGGCGGAAATGTCCGTCGAGCAAGTCGAGCACACGGTTGAAGGCATCCATCAGCGGGCGGAAGTCGAACAGTTCGCTCACCACCGACAGATAGTAGTCGCGCTGCAACTGCTCTATCTGTCCCTCGCTCGGCGTGTGCTCAATGGCGTGCGTGGCGTATTCGTCCACAGCCTCATCACGTATGATAGCCGACTGCGGCAGAGGTGCACTGAGCACCATGCCCTCCAGAGTGCGACAACGCGAGAGCGCCACGTATGTCTGTCCGTGGGTGAAGGCACGCTGCACGTCGATGATGGCATGGTCGAACGTAAGACCCTGACTCTTGTGAACGGTGATAGCCCAAGCCGTCTTCACGGGGAACTGCGTGAAGGTTCCTTCCACCTCCTCGCTTATCTCGTTGGTCTTCTCGTTGAGCACGTAGCGCGTATTGTCCCACTGCTCGGGCTGCACACGTATATTCTCGCCGGTGTCCTTCGCCGTAACGGTGAAGCCCTCGGCGTCTATCTCGGCAATGGTGCCGATCATACCGTTATAGTAAGCCTTGTCTGTCGACGAGTCGTTCTTCACGAACATCACCTGCGCACCGGTCTTCAGCGTGAGCGTCTCGTCGGTCGGGAAGAGCATCTCTGGATACTTGCCTTCGATGGTGGCAGTGTAGGTATAGGGCTTGCCGGGGAGCAGTTCAAGCTCGTGGTCGTTGATGCGCTGCGCCTGCCAGTTGTGCGTCGTAAGACGTATGTAGCCGTCTTCTTTGCGCGGCTTGAAGTTGGGAATGTAACGCGAGTTGAGCGCAGAGAGCACCGCAGCGTCAGCACGGTTTTCGCGCACCTTATTCAGTATGTCGAGGAAACGCTTGTCACTCTGGCGATACACCTTCGTCAGTTCGACGATGGCGTAGCGTGTGCGCTGCAGGGCGAGCGACGAGAAGAAGTAAGGCGTGGCGTAATAGCGCGAGAGCATCTGCCACTCGTCGTCCTTAGCCACCGGAGCAAGCTGACCCAAGTCGCCGATCATAACCATCTGAACACCGCCAAACGGCAGGTTGTTCTTGCGGAAACGGCGCAGCACGCTGTCTACGGCATCGAGAAGGTCGGCACGCACCATAGAGATCTCGTCGATGACGAGCGTGTCGATAGAACGGATGACGTTTATCTTCTGTTTGGAGAAGCGGAACTGCTGCTCCTTGAGATTATAGTTGGGTATGAACGGCGCAAACGACAACTGGAAGAACGAGTGGATAGTCACACCTTCGGCATTGATGGCAGCGATGCCCGTAGGCGCTACTACCACGATGCGCTTCGACGACTCCTCCTTCAGTCGACGCAGAAAGGTGGTCTTTCCCGTGCCAGCCTTACCGGTGAGGAAGAGGTTGGTGTTCGTTGTCTCTATTATGTCCCAAGCGAGTTGCGTCTGCTCTGTCATTTACTTTGCTGATTAATGGTTGTTTAATGTGTGTTCAGTGTGAATAATGAATTACAAAAGTAGTAATTATTTTTTGATTTTGACATCAATCAAGTAGTATAATTTTCGGCTTCTGCTTTTTCTGCGTACCTTTGCAATGTTTAGGAGATATGGGCTTTCCTGCCCGTATCACACAACATGGCTACGGCAAAAATGCCATAGCCTCCTACTGAATAAAAAAACGAAATATGATAAAAGCTTTATTTTTCGACGTCGACGGAACGCTCGTCAGCTTTAATACACACAAGGTGCCGGAGTCAACAATCGAAGCGCTTCGCGAGGCTCACAAGCGCGGCGTGAAGCTCTTCACAGCTACGGGTCGCCCACGCCAGTTGCTCAACAACATCACGGAGGTGGAGGACATCATGGACGGTTTAATTCTTGCCACTGGCGCTCAATGCGTTTATGGCGACAAGGTAGTGCGCCAGGACCTCATCCCTACTCACGAGGCAGAGGCGATAGTCGACTTCTGCAACCGTCTCGACGTGCCGGCGGTGGTTGTAGGCACAAAGGATCTGCAGATCATCAACCGCAACGACAGTGTGAACCATGTCTTCTACGACATGCTGAAGGTGACGTACAACAAGTTCGACGTGCCGGTTGAGGAGGTCATAAAGCAGGGCATACTGCAGATTACGCCGTTCCTCACCGAGGACCAGGAGCGCACTATCCTACCCCACATACCAGGCACAACGTCTGCACGCTGGTATCCTGCGTTCTGCGACCTTACGTCTGCCACTGCCGACAAGGCGAACGGCATCCGCGCCATTGCCGAGTACATGGGCATCGACATCAGCGAAACGATGGCGTTCGGCGACGGCGGCAACGACCTTACAATGTTGCGTGCAGCGGGCGTTGGCGTCGCTATGGGCAATGCACTCGACGAGGTGAAAGCTCACGCCGACTATATCACGAGCAGCGTAGACGAGGATGGCGTGCAGAATGCGCTGAAACACTTTGAAATTATTTAGGATATGTGTTGAGATGTTGATGTGTTGATGTGTTGACAAATGAAACATATCTCAACATAACACCATCTCAACACCTCACCATCTTATTTTACAACAATGGCGAGAACACTCTTACTAACGACTCAGCCAGACGGTGCATGAACGGGCGCTTTCGCTCGCTGTTCACACTCAGGAAGTCTACACATTCTTGCTCATCATTGTTGAAAATTTCCTTCATGCGCAGCGCCGTTGTGCGGTCGTAGATAAAGACGTTGGATTCGAAATTGTTCTCGAAGCTACGGAAATCAATATTTGTAGAACCGCAGGTGCAGAGCGCATCGTCTGACACAAGCAGTTTGCTGTGGTTGAAGCCGCCCTCATAGAGCAATATCTTCACACCAGCCTCAATCACCTCCGTAACAAACGACATCGACGAAAGTTCAAGCAAGCGAGAGTCGCTATGGCGCGGAATCATCAGTCGCACATCTACGCCGGCAAGTGCTGCCGTGCGCATGGCGAAGAGCACCTGCTCAGTTGGCAGGAAATAAGGCGACTCCATGTATACATAGTTCTTCGCCTCAAGCAGTATGCGCACATATCCCTGCATGATGTCCGGCCATTTGGCAATCGGGCTGCTCGTTACGACCTGCATCAGGCAGTTGTTCTCTATGCGCCACGGCATCGGCGGATAGTATTTTGAGTTGGTAACGAGTGTGCGGTCGACGAAATACCAGTCGACGAGGAACGTGCGTTGCAGGGCGTACACCGCTCCACCACGTATACGGAGATGGGTGTCGCGCCACGGCAGACGCCCTCTGTATATTCCCTTAACATAGCGCAGGGCGATGTTCATGCCGCCCACAAACGCTTCAACGCCGTCTACAACGCACACCTTGCGGTGGTTGCGGTAGTTCACCTTACTCGTGAACGCCGGAAACTTAACTGGCATGAAGGCGTTGACATCAACCCCGGCACGGCGCATACGCTCGAACAACTCACGGGGCACACGCCAGCAGCCCACATCGTCGTATATAAGTCGCACCTCTACGCCCTCTTTCGACTTGCTGATAAGGGCATCTGCCACCAGCCTACCGAGTGCATCGTCGGCGAAGATGTATGTCTCAAGATGTATATGCTTGCGTGCCGAAGCTATCGACTTCAGCAATGCGGGAAAGAACTCGTAACCGTCGGTGTAGAACTCCACCTCGTTGTCCTTGAACGGAAGGGCAAGGCTTTGGTTGGTGAAGAGTTGTATGAGCGAACGGTAGTCGTCGGGCAACGTCAATTGGCGTTGCTCAACAAACTCGAGCATCGATCGTTTCGACAGTTGGTCGAGCGACCGCTGCGATATAAACGTCATCTTGCGGGTGTTCCGTCCGAAGAAGACGTACAGTATTATTCCGACAATGGGCATAAAGAGCAGCACCATCACCCAGGCTATTGTCTTTGCCGGCTGACGGTTGTCCATCAATACTGCCAGCATGATGCTGACAATAATGAAGACGTAAGCTAATATGAATGCCCAATGGATGTAGAACATTATGCTATAATATTATTTCCCAACAACCTGGCGAGCTGCGAGCGCAGTTCGTGCGCCGTCTTATACTCCTCCATCAGATGCTGCAGTCGTTCGGGGTCGTTCACCGCGAGCGATATGTCGCGCTTCAGGTCGCGCAGACGCTGCTCCAGATAGTCCATGCGGAAGTCATTGAGCAGATGCTCTGTCTGCTGGCGCAGAGCTTCTATGCGATTCTCCTCCTCAACACGCAGCTCATCGGCATTCTTCTCCTCATCGGCACGTGCCGCCTTCTGTTCGTCGAGCAACTGATACTTGTCCATGCAGAGGTCGGTGGCTATGCGCGATATCTCTATGTCCGAATGGTGCAGGAAGAACTGCTCGGCACAGAAATTCTCGTCGCCGGCATGATTCACAGCCTCATCAAGAATGCGCGAGTTGAGCGGATTGGCGAACTTCAGTCCGTCTACGCCGAGATTGTATGCTATGTATTGCGCCACGTTCAGATTCATCGTCGTGCCATCCTCCGTCTCTACATTATTATATATGACAGTATCGCCGTTGCGCACAATCAACTCTACGAGCATCTGCTCCACCTTCGACGCCTGCTGCAACGGGGAAGGAGAGTTTTGAATTTTGAGTTTTGAGTTTTGAGTTGCCGATTGTGAATTGTCCAATGGAGAAGTTGTTGCCTCGCGGTTGCTTCGTATGAAGTTGTTGAGCGTATTGATGAGCGTTGCCTCGTTCATGCCCATACGCACCGAGCAGTCGTGCAGATACGTGTCGCGCAGAATCGGGTTCGTCACGAACGATATGCTGCGCACTATGGAGTTGATTGCCTCCGAACGCTTCAGCGGATCGCGCTCGTTGCGCAGCAGCAGGTCAGTCTTAAACTCGATGAAGTCGGTCTGATGTTCCTCAATATACTTGCGGAAGTCGTCTGCCGAATGCTTGCGAGCAAACGAGTCGGGGTCGTCGCCGTCGGGTAGCAGCAACACTTTGAGGTTCATGCCCTCCGAGAGCAGCATGTCGGTACCGCGCAGTGCGGCGTGTATGCCAGCTGCATCGCCGTCGTAAAGCAGGGTGATGTTCGACGTGAAGCGGTGCAGTATGTGTATCTGGTGCACCGAAAGCGCCGTACCCGAGTTAGCCACCACGTTCTCTATGCCGCACTGATGCATGGAGATAACATCGGTGTAACCCTCCACCATGTACACACGGTCTTCCTTGGCTATCGCCTTCTTAGCCTGATAGATGCCATACAGCTCGCGGTCCTTGTGATAAATCTCCGAGTCGGGCGAGTTGACATACTTTTGGTTCACGCCCTTAGTGCGCGAGTCGAGCAGTCGTCCGCCGAAGCCCACCACCTTTCCGCTGATGCCAATCCAAGGGAATATGACGCGTCCGGCATAGCGGTCGATAAGCTCGCCGCGGTCGTTCTTGTAGCAGATGCCGGTCTTCAGCAGAAATTCTTCCTTATAGCCCTTGTGCAGTGCTTCCTGTGCCAAAGCTCGACGGTCGGTGCTGTCGAAGCCCAACTGGAACTTGCTCACGATGTCGTCGCGGAAGCCACGACTGCGGAAATACTGCATACCGATGGCAACGCCGTCGGCGGTATCGTGCATGAGGTGCTGGAAGTAAGAGGCAGCCCACTCGTTCACGATGAACATACTCTCTCTCTCGCTCTGCTCGCGTTTCTCGTTGTCGGAGAGTTCGCGTTCCTTTATCTCGATGTGATACTTACGTGCAAGCCATCGCAACGCCTCGGGATAGGTCATCTGCTCGTGCTCCATGATGAAGCCAACGGGGTTGCCGCCCTTGCCGCATCCGAAGCAATGGCAGGTGCCGCGTGCCGGCGACACATAGAACGACGGGGTCTTCTCGTCGTGAAACGGGCATAGGCCCTTGTAGTTGCTGCCACTCTTGCGAAGCGTCACAAACTCAGACACTACCTCCACAATGTTGGCAGCGTCTTTTATCCTTTCTATCGTTGCATGGTCTATCATCAACTGCGAAGTTACACATTTTTTTCCATTCTACCCTCTCCTCCACGCACGTTTTAGCTCCTCACGTACTAAAATTAATTAAAAGAGACCTGCCTATTTTACCAATCAACACAAAATCACTAACTTTGTACTTGTATGTATGCACCATTGCATACAACAACCTAACGATTTTTACTAAAACAAACATAACAATGATTAAAAACAATCTCCTTCTCACAGCTCTCTTCACAGCTGCTTGTGCCAGTGCGTTTGCACAGACCGAGAGTTTCGACCTCAACTCGCAGCGTGGTGAAAAGCAGGATGTGAACATGGTGCCGGGCAAGAAGCTCGACCATCACGGCATTATCGTCAACCCTACGCCGCACAACTTCAATCTCGACATGCAGACTTGGACCGACCTCAGCGCTGGCGTCAAGCTCATCGACAAGGCTGGCAAGTTCGGCGGCGACATCAATTTCCTCAAGCAGAACGCTAAGGGCACTCCGCTCAACATCTCTTTCGGCGAGAAACTGGCTAAGAAGGCGGGTCTGAAGAAGATGGTATCGGGTGCTTACCTGCTCACCGTCGACAAGAAGGGCATCAACATCGTGGGCTACGACGAGCGTGGTGCGTTCTACGCTCTCCAGACTCTGCGCCAGATAGTGGAGAGTCCGGCAGCTCAGGGCAAGGTGCCTTACCTCACATGCAACGACTATCCCGACCTGCCGCTGCGTGGCGTGGTAGAGGGCTTCTACGGCGAACCGTGGTCGCACCAGGTGCGCCTCTCGCTCATCGACTACTACGGACGCAACAAGCTCAACGAGTATGTGTACGGTCCGAAGGACGACCCTTATCACAGCTGTCCTAACTGGCGTCTGCCTTATCCGCCGGAGCAGGCTAAGAACATCCACGAGTTGGTGGAGGCTTGCCGTCGCAACCGCGTCGACTTCGTGTGGGCTATCCACCCTGGTCAGGACATCAAGTGGAACGAGGAGGACTATAACAACCTCGTAAACAAGTTCAACCTTATGTACGAACTCGGCGTGCGCTCGTTCGCCATCCACTTCGACGACATCGACGGCGAGGGCACTAACCCGAAGAAGCAGGTGGCTCTCGTAAACCGTCTCACAAAGGAGTTCGTGAAGGCTAAGGGCGACGTTGCTCCGCTCGTTGTCTGCCCTACCGACTACTCGCAGCTTTGGGCTAAGCCGGGTCCTGACGGACCGCTCGCTATCTATGGCAACGAGCTCGACCCTGAGGTGCAGGTATTCTGGACCGGTGCCGTGGTTTGCTCCGACCTTACAAAGGAGACTCTCGACTTCGTTGACTCTCGCATCAAGCGCCCGGCTTACTACTGGTGGAACTTCCCCGTTACCGACTATGCCCGCCACATCATCATGCAGGGCCCGACATACGGTTTGGAGACCGACATCACAGACAAGATGACTTCTGGCGTACTGTCTAACCCGATGGAGCACGGCGAGGCTTCGAAGCTGGCGCTCTACGGCGTGGCTGACTACAACTGGAACGTAGCCGACTACAACGCTATCGACAACTGGGAGCGCGGTCTTGTAGACCTCACACCTGAGGCTCACGAGGCTTACCGCACATTCGCCATCCACTCTTGCGACACCGAGACGGGCTATCGCCGCGCCGAGTCGTGGGAGACTAACACCTTCCGTCTTGCCAACTACTCTGACAAGGCTTACAACGATCTCTACAGCGAGTTCGACCGCGTCGAGAAGACAAAGAGCACTATGGAGCGCGACTGCAAGAACCCGCTTCTGATGAAGGAGCTGAAGCCGTGGCTCGTTGAGTTCGAGAAACTCGGCACACGTGGCAAGAACACTCTCCAGCTGATGAAGACTTTCCGCAGCGGCGACGCTTCAAACTTCTGGAACGGCTTCGTGGCTAACCGCATGACTAAGGAGGCTCGCGCCGCTTACGAGAAGCACAAGCTCGGCACTATGAAGCTACAGCCGTTCTACGAGAACGCTATGGACGACATGGCTCAGGAGTTCTTCAAGAACCTCACCGGCGAGGTGCCTGCTTTCTATAAGGGCATGGGCACATACCCAACACTCGCTACAACTCAGAGCAAGCTGATGTTCGACAACGACTCTACAACATACTACCACTGCGGTCAGAGCCAGTCTACTGGCGACTGGGTGGGTGCCGATTTGGGCACTGTTCGCGATGTTCGTGAGGTGAAGATTCTGCAGGGTCGCAACTCTGTAGACGATGTCGACTACTTCGACAACGTGGTGCTCGAGGCTTCTGCCGACGGCAAGTCGTGGACACAGCTCACCGGCGAACTGCTCAAGACTTACATCATTCACTGGAAGGGCGAGCCGGTTAAGGCACGCTACGTACGCATCCGCAAGGCTGAGTCGGAGAAGAAGAGCTGGATTGCTGTTCGCGAGTTCATGGTTAACCCCACAACTCCCGAGAGCCTCAACTTCAAGGTTGAATCAGCAGATCTCGACGCTGCCATGTTCGGCTTCGACAAGAATCCTGTAACATCGTTCCACAACAGCGGCAAGACTTCGTTCTCTGTTGTTCCTGGCACAAAGGCATACACCATGCTCCTCAACGTAGAGCAGAACGGCGCCGTTAAGTTCAACCAGTACAACAAGAAGGGCAAGCTCCTCGCTTCTACCGACATCAACAACTCGTTCTTCAACGTAGAACTCAACAAGAAGGCTGTGAAGGCTGAGATTGAGGGCAACGTAGAGGTGTTCGAGGTAATCGCGAAGTAAAAGCGACGTCATAACTGTAAGACAACGCATCGCCAACAAGCGACGCTAACATAACCGACAAAACGGATGGTAAGCTACAAACGGCTCGCCATCCGTTTTTTTGTTGCAACTTTTTGCAACAATCCAAATAAAGCCTTACCTTTGCACTCCGAAAAAGATTAAGGGATAATATTATGGATTTTAATTTCATCGGGACTATCTGGTCTCTTCTTCCTCCCGTCGTAGCCATTGCGCTTGCACTGAAGACCAAGGAGGTATATTCTTCGTTGTTCATCGGCATTGTGCTCGGCGCTATATTATACAGCATGTCGATGGGCACAGGTTTTGAAGGCTTCTTGACTCATCTGCTCAACGACACCGTTGGCACGGGAGCTGACGCCAAGCAGTACGGTCTTATCTCCTGCCTGTCCGACCCTTGGAACGTGGGCATCATCGTGTTTCTTGTGGTTTTGGGTTCCATCGTGTCGCTCATGAACAAGGCTGGCGGATCGGCTGCTTTCGGACGCTGGGCTTCCAAACACATAAAGACAAAGATAGGTGCGCAGATTGCAACAATCATTCTCGGTCTACTCATCTTCATCGACGACTACTTCAACTGTCTCACAGTAGGCTCTGTGATGCGTCCGATAACCGTGCGCCATGGCGTTACAAAGGAAAAGCTCGCCTACCTCATCGACTCTACCGCTGCTCCGGTCTGCATCATATCGCCCATATCGAGTTGGGCGGCTGCCGTGTCGGGTTTCGTGTCGGGCGGCGAGAATGGTCTGGCGTTGTTCTGCCAGGCAATACCGTTCAACTTCTACGCTTTCTTCACAATCATCTTTATGTTTATGATCGTCGTGTCTGGCTTCGACTTTAAGGCAATGAGCAAGTACGACGCACGTCTGCAGGAATGGTACGAGCGCACCGGCGGTCAGGTAGACGAGGTGATTGACACCAAGCTGCATATCGTAGAACATGGTGTTGGTGCCAAACAAGACAGCAAGAAGCCGGCTACGACAAACGGTTCGGTTGCCGACCTCGTGGTGCCGATCCTAATGCTCATCGTGTTCTGCATGGCTGGCATGATTTACTCTGGAGGATATTTCGACGCAACGAGCACTTGCTACCACAACTTCGTAGATGCGTTTGCAGCAAGCAACGCTTCTGTCGGACTGGTTATCGGTTCGCTTGCAGCGTTGATTCTTACAATAGCAATGTTCGTAGCACGCCGCACACTGAAGTTCGACAATGCCATGAGTTGTCTTATAAAAGGCTTCGAAGCCATGGTGCCTGCCATACTGATTCTCACTCTTGCATGGACACTGAAAAGCATGACCGACTCACTTGGCGCTGCCGAATACGTGTCGGGCGTTGTGGCAAGCACAGCCTCAGGTCTGCAGATGCTGCTGCCGGCGATAATCTTCATCGTTGCTGCATTGCTCGCCTTTGCCACCGGCACCTCTTGGGGAACATTCGGCATACTCATCCCTATCTGCATCGCCGTATTCCCTGCTGCCGCACCGCTGCGCATCATCTCTATCTCGGCGTGCATGGCAGGTGCAGTCTGCGGCGACCACGTGTCTCCTATCTCCGACACCACCATCATGGCGTCGGCTGGTGCCGAGTGCAAGCACGTCCACCACGTGTCGTCGCAGTTGCCATACGCCATAACTGTCGCCGCCGTGTCGTTCCTCACCTTTGTCGTAGCCGGCTTCACACAGCAGCTCGGCATCGTAGCCAGTGCTGCCATTTCCTGGATCTTAGGCATGGCAATGCTTTTCTCAGCATTGTGGGTGCTGAGAAGAATCAGCAGGTAAAACCTTCGACTTGTTATAATATTTCCAACGCAATAGCTGCACAGGCCTCCGCATCTGCCAAGGCGTGATGGTGTTGTGTCAAGTCATAGCCGCAGCGGGCGGCTATGACGTCAAGCGTATGACGACCTTTGGGCCAGACCTTGCGCGAGGCGATGCAAGTGCAGTAGAAGTCATAGTCGGGATAGTCCATCTGATAGACACGGAAGACGGCTTTCAGGCAGCTCTCGTCGAACGCCTTGTTATGCGCCACAAGCGGAAGCCCCGCTATCTTCGGCTCTATCTGCTTCCACACTTCGGGAAAAACCGGCGCATCGTCCGTGTCTGCAGCGCAAAGACCATGCACCTGACTGCACCAGTAGTTGTAATACTCCGGCTCCGGTTTGATGAGCGAGTAGAAGCGATCCACCACCTCACCACCTCTAACAATAACCACGCCAACAGAGCACACCGAAGAACGCTCATTGTTGGCGGTTTCAAAATCTATAGCTGCAAAGTCTTTCATTGTTGCAAGGTCGTATCAATTATTTGTTCTACGTTAGTAACGAAATACAAATATACAGTTTTTTTGTGGCACAACTACTTCTTTTAATATCTTTATCACAGATACTCGTGCAAATAAATGTAAGTTTACATCAAATACTCGTGCAAATAAATGTGATTTCCATAAACACATCCGCTATAAAAACATAACAAAAAAGCCTCGCTTGCCACTGATTTACAACAAAACTGAAGCCATGTTGCCCATGATTTACAACAAAGATTTATTGCTTTTGCCACTGATTTGAGACAAAAAAGTTGTATCTTTGCCCATGAATTAAAACAAACGCTATGTTCAAACGCAAGATATTAAGCAAATTAGAAGCATGGAAGCAAGACGAAAGGCATAAGCCACTCATCTTGAGAGGAGCCAGACAAGTAGGTAAGACAACTGTTGTCAACGAATTTAGCTCCCAGTTCGACAACTACCTATACTTCAACCTTGAAATGAGCGAGAGCGTCAGATTGTTCGAGATGGACATTCCATTAAACGATCTGGTCAATATGCTGTTTGCCAGTTTAGGCAAGCCACAAAAAGAAGGCAGTACGCTTATCTTTATTGACGAGATACAGAACTCTCCCAAGACAATCGCTCTGCTCAGATACTTCTACGAGCAGAGGCCCGACCTATATGTCATAGCCGCAGGCAGTTTGTTGGAGAACCTTGTAGACGTCAATGTCAGTTTCCCGGTAGGAAGAGTTATGTATTTGGCATTGCGTCCTTGCTCTTTCTATGAGTTTTTAGGTGCCATAGGCAAAAACAATCTTCTTACCATTCTCTCACAGAAAGCCGAATATACCATTGCTTTTCACGAACAGCTCATGCACCAGTTCAATCAGTACACCATTATCGGCGGAATGCCCGAAGCTGTGCAGCATTACGCAGAGACACAAGACATCATAGCCATAGAAGATGTGTACGAGACTTTGGTACAAGCTTACAAGGACGATTCGGAGAAATATGCCAGAAGCAATAAGCTGACAGATGTAGTGCGCTTCATATTATCGTATGGCTGGGCGTTCTCGGGTGAGACTATCACCTTGGGCAACTTCGCCAACTCTGGCTATAAATCACGAGAGGTAGGCGAAGCATTCCGCCTCTTAGAGAAAGCCATGATTCTGGAATTGGTCTATCCTGTATCTTCCACACAGATGCCTATCATCCCCGAAACCAAACGAATGCCAAAACTCATCTGGTTTGATACCGGCTTGGTCAACTATCAGGCAGGCATCAGAAAGGAAATCATCGGTTCTACGGAGATGGTTGACAGCTGGAGAGGTCATATTGCCGAGCAAATCACAGCTCAAGAGCTCTTGTCAATGGAAGACCGAGTGGGTCAGCATCGCTCGTTCTGGGCAAAACCCAACAATGGTGCCGAGGTAGATTTCCTGTTCGTTCACAACTCCAAACTCTACCCCATAGAAGTAAAGAGCGGCACCAATGCCCATCTGCGTTCGCTCCAGGTTTTCATGGACAATTCGGATATAGACATAGCCATCCGCGTTTGGTCGAACCCATACTCTGTGAATGTTGTAAAGACGCCTAAAGGCAAGGAGTTCCGTCTGATAAACCTGCCTTTCTACCTGATCGGCAATCTGCATCAGGTCTTGGACGAAGTGATATAATACCCACCGTAAGGCGAAATATCATTCTGCAGAATAATACTATACCCTAATTACTTAACTTCAAAGATAGAAAAAATTCGAATTATAAGCTAATCTCTCCGAACTTTTTGTTAGCGAAAAAATCCCCCATATCTCCCAGAATCG
>ERZ1026848.1270-NODE-1270-length-13523-cov-9.724978_pt1 | contig 13523 bp, 11 predicted proteins | sample MGYA00380154_ERZ1026848 | MGnify/ENA primary metagenome ERZ1026848 (study PRJEB33269, sample SAMEA4719790) | human gut metagenome | biome: human-associated habitat; feature: organic feature; material: feces | place: Cameroon | collected 2013-10 ...
CTAATTTGCGCGTAATTGGTGGCATAATGGTGTTATGTACAGAAGGGGAGGGCGCGATGCCTTCCCCTTCTTGTTCTGTCTGAACAAAGGAGGTGGATGCGTTGGCGATCAAAATCGAGCGTGTGGAACCGGGCAGCGAAGCCGAGGCGCTGGGCCTTGCGCCCGGTGACGAGCTGCTGGCCGTGGATGAAAACGAGCTGAACGACTCGCTGGATTACGATTTTTATACCGACAACTCCAGCTTTCACCTGAAAGCAAAGGTGGCCGACGGCATCCGGGAATGGAATGTGCAGCGCACGGAGCGCGGACCCTTTGGCTGTGACTTCAAGACCTATCTGGGCGACCAGAAGCACTCCTGCTCCAACCACTGCATGTTCTGCTTCATCGACCAGCTGCCCCCCGGCATGCGCGAGAGCCTGTATTTCAAGGATGATGACGAGCGCCTGAGCTTTTTGTTCGGCAACTACATCACCATGACCAACATGCAGGACCATGAGATCGAACGCATCATCAAGATGCACATCTCGCCCATCAACATTTCGGTGCACACCACCAACCCCCAGCTCCGCGTGCGGATGCTGGCCAACAAGCGCGGCGGCGAGGTGCTCAAGTACCTGCCCCGGTTGGTGCAGGGCGGCATTGCCGTGAACTGCCAGCTGGTGCTGTGCCGCGGCATCAACGACGGCGACGAGCTGCGCCGCACCCTGACCGATCTGCTGGAGCTGACTCCCATGGTGCAGAGCGTGGCGGCGGTGCCTTGCGGTGTGACGGATTACCGTCAGAATCTGTTCAAACAGATCCCCTACGACGCCGAGACCAGCGCCGCTGTCATCGACATTCTGGAAGAATTCGGCGACGAGTGCAAGCGCCGCCACGGCAAGCGCATCATCTACCCCAGCGATGAGTGGTATCTCAAGGCCGGGCGTCCCATCCCGGACCCGGAATTCTACGAGGACTACGACCAGCTGGAAAACGGCGTGGGCATGATGAGCCTGTTCCGGCAGGAATTTCTGGCCGAACTGGACAAGCCCCACCGCATTTACGGCACCAAAAAGCTGGATGTGGTCACCGGCACCATGGCAGCCCCCCTCATCATTGAGATGATGGAAGAGCTGCACCGCCAGTACCCCATGATCGAGGTGACCGTGCACCCCATCCGGAACAAGTTCTTTGGCGGCAACGTGGGCGTGGCGGGCCTTGTAACGGCCACCGACATCATCGCCCAGTGTGAGGGCAAACTGACCAGCGGTACGCTGGGCGTGCCCGCTGTAATGCTGCGCGAAGAGAAAGATACCTTTTTGGACGATGTGACAATCACCCAGCTGGGCGAGCGTCTGGGCGTGAAGGTCGAGGTGCTGCCCGTGGGCGGCGGCGACGAGGCCCGCGCCCTGCTGCGTAGCGGACTGCACATCGCAAGAAGAAAGCGATAAAAAAGAACTCTCTCCGTCATCGCTGCGCAATGCCGCCTCTCCCGAAGGGCGAGGTCTGAGCTGCTTTCCCGCAACGCATCAAAAAGCTCTCCCTTTCGGGAGAGCTAGCACGGCGTGAGCCGTGACTGAGAGGGTCTTGCTACAAGAAAGGAGGAACCCCCATGAGCAAACCGATCGTAGCAGTGGTGGGCCGCCCCAACGTGGGCAAGTCTACCCTGTTCAACAAACTGTGCGGCCAGCGTCTGGCCATCGTGGAAGATACCCCGGGCATCACCCGCGACCGTATCTTTGCCAACTGCGAGTGGAACGGCCACGAATTTTTGCTGGTGGACACCGGCGGCATTGAGCCCAAGGCCACCGAGGGCATTCTGGCCCATATGCGCGAGCAGGCCCAGATCGCCATTGACACTGCCGACTGCATTATCATGGTAGTGGATGTGCGCGACGGCCTGACCGCTGCCGACGAGGATGTGGCCCACATGCTGCGCCGCAGCCACAAGCCCATCATCCTGGCCGTGAACAAGTGCGACAAGGTGGGCGAGGCCCCCATGGAGCTGTACGAGTTCTACAACCTGGGTTTTGACGAGGTGATGCCCATCTCGTCCGTGCACGGTCACGGCACTGGCGACCTACTGGATGCCGTGTGCGCGCACCTGGACTTCAGCGAGACGGTGGTGGAAGAGGACCGCATCCCGGTGGCCATCATCGGCCGCCCCAACGTGGGCAAGTCCAGCCTGACCAACCGCATCCTGGGCGAGAACCGCATGATCGTGGCCAATGAGGCTGGTACCACCCGCGATGCCATCGACACCCCGGTGGACAATGCCTACGGCAAGTTCATCTTTACCGACACCGCCGGTCTGCGCAAGCGCAGCAACATCACCGACGGTCTGGAGCGGTATATGGTGGTGCGCGCCCTGGCTGCCGTGGAGCGCAGCCGTGTGGCCCTGATCCTGGTGGATGCCACCGTCGGCTTTACCGAGCAGGACAGCAAGGTGGCCGGTTATGCCCATGACCAGGGCAAGGCCTGCATCATCGTGGTGAACAAGTGGGACGCCGTGGAAGGCAAGGAGACCAACACCATGGAGCAGCAGCGCCGCGGCTATGCCGAGGACTTCAGCTTCATGGGCTACGCCCCCATCATCTTCATTTCGGCCCAGACTGGCTACAACGTGAACAAGCTGATGCAGCTGATCCGCGACGTGGACGCACAGAACGGTGCCCGCGTGCCCACCGGCGTGCTGAACGAGATGCTGGCCCGTGCCACGGCCCGCATGCAGCCGCCCAGCGACAAGGGCCGCCGCCTGAAGATCTTCTACCTGACCCAGGCTTCCACCCGCCCGCCCACGTTTGTGGCCTTTGTGAACGCAAAACACCTGTTCCACTTCAGCTATCAGCGGTATCTCATCAACCAGATCCGCGAGAACTTTGGCCTGGAACACACCCCCATCCGTCTGGTCGTGCGGGAGCGCGGCTCCGGCGAAGTGGGTGCCAAGGACGTGTAAGCGCCCCGAAGGAGGCATCCGGGTTCCGTTATGATGCAAACCATCCTCATCGCCGTGCTCACGGCTGCGCAGGCTTACCTGCTGGGCAGCGTGGACACCGGCATCCTCATCAGCAAATTCGTGTATCACGATGACGTGCGCAACCACGGCAGCGGCGCTGCCGGTATGACCAACATGCTGCGCACCTTTGGCAAGAAAGCCGCGGCCCTCACGGCCGCCGGTGACGTGCTCAAGGGGGTAGCTGCCGTGTGCATCGGCCGTTGGCTGTTCCACTTCCTGCCCGCCGACGCCGGCCTCTCGGCCTGGCTGGGCGTGTATCTGGCCGCCATCCTGGCGGTGGTGGGCCACCTTAAGCCCCTGTATTTCGGCTTCAAGGGCGGCAAGGGCGTGCTGGTGGCCGGTGGAGCCATTCTGGCCATCCAGCCGGTGCTGCTGCCATTCCTGGCCCTGATCTTTCTGGCCTGCCTGCTGCCCACCGGTATGGTGTCGCTGGGCAGTGTGACCATGGCGGCGGCTTATCCGTTGTTGACGCTGGGCTACTGCCTGCTGCGTGGCTATGCCGTACAGGACCTGCTCATCTGTCTGGTGGGCTCTGTCATCATGGCTGCCATGGTCATCTATATGCATCGCTCCAACATCCAGCGCATCCGCGACGGCAAGGAATACCGCTTTGGCCGCCACGGCAAACAGTAAAATCAAACAATGAAACAGGCGGTGCCTGCACACAATGCTGTGCGGCACCGCCTGTTTTTTGTAAGGTTATTCGTCGTCCTCGTCCGGTTCTGTTTCCGGTTCGGGGTGCAGCCAGTGGATGCCGCTTTGCGCGGGCGAAAGGTCCGGAGCGAGGTGGCCGTCCGGCAGATGGGCACCAAAGGCGGGCACAAAGAAGTATTTGCGCACGATGAAGATGAGGGCGATGGCACCCACACTGAGCAGGTTTTCCAGCGCCGAGTCATGGCCCACCACCAGATGGCGGGCAATAGCATAGAGCAGTACTTCCAGGCTGCTGCCCGGGCTGTGCTTGGCCAGCATCTTGATGAACTCGATACCGATCACGATGTCCAGACTGCGCTCCAGAAAGGTGCGGATCTCCACCTCGTTGCCGTCGATCAGCAGGCCGGGCATCCACCGGATGAGCGGCACGGCGCTGAGCAGCAGACCAATGAGCACCAGCCCGGAGAGCAGGATCTCCAGCAGGCTGGACGCCTGAATGATGTGGTTGCGCAGCTGGGTGCGCCAGTGGCTTTCCACATGCGAAGCGGGATGTTCCATAACAAGACCGTCCTTTCGGCATTCTGCTGTAGAAGATTCGACAAATCTTTGACATTATTGTAGCAGAAGGATGAAAGCGTGTCAATTCAAACGGTGCAGGTTATGGTAGGGATTCAGCCGTTGGCGGCTGCACTGCCGGCAGGTACATAGCCGGCCTTTTTGATGCAGGCCTGCCCGGCCTCGGTGTCCAGCCAGTCGTAGAGCTGGCGCTCCGGGCTGTCGGCGGCGGCATCCGGGCGGATGACGGCGTAGAAGTCGTTGCAGAGGGGATAGCTGCCATCGGCCAGTGTGTCGTTGGAGGGCATCACGCCGTCCACACTCAGCAGCCGCAGACCGGGCTGGGAGTACATCTGGTCGATGTAGTAGTACACCGAAAAGCCGATGGCGTTGGCGGAGTTGTTGTAGGCGGCAAGGCTGTCCACCAGTTCGCCCATGGCGGTGGGGGCCAGCTCGGTGGGCGGGTCCATCAGTTCGCCGCCCTGAATGAGCAGCTTCTGGAACAGGGTCTGGCTGCCGGAGTCAGACCGGCGCTGGAAGGCCACGATGTCCAGATCCTGGCCGCCCACGTCCTTCCAGTTGGTGATCTTTCCGGCGTAGATGTCCCGCAGCTGCTGCTGGGTCAGGTCGGTCACGGGGTTGTCCTCGTTCACGATGAACACCAGTGCGTCCACGCCGATGGGCTTCTGCTCCAGCTGGACGTTGGCGGTCTCCAGCTCTTCCTTGACGGAATCCGGGGCTTCGTACACCACCAGCATTTTGGTGTCGGTGTTGTACAGACCAAAGCTCTCCCAGGCATAAGCGGTGGTGCTGACCGAAATGGTGCTCTGGGCTTCTACCAGATCCCTGCCGGTGGTGTCGGCCATCATCTGGGCCATCAGCGGGATGCAGGCCGTGCTGCCGTCCAGCTTGGGAAAATCCTCTTCCGAGAACAGCGGATCCTGCGGGGCCTCGCTCACCGAGGAAGCCGGTGCCTCCGAAGAAGCGGAAGCACTGCTGGCAGGCGCATCGCTGCCCTTGCAGGCGGTCAGGATCCCGGCAGCCGAGCAGGCGGCCAGGCCCAGAAGAAAGCTGCGGCGGGAAATTTTAGCATTTTTCATAAGAGAAAACCTCCTGTCATGGTTCAATAACCGGTCTCATCATCGGCGTTGAGGGTGGAGAAAATGCTTCGGCAGTAGAGCCAGTTGCCGTCCGTATCCATCCAGCCGTAATAGAAGCCGCGCCGTGCCACGAATACATGGTCCGGCAGGGCATTCAGGCTGTTGTCGTAGTAGCTGTAGCAGCTGCCAAGGCTCTTCATCACCACATTGCCGGTTTCGTCCAGCACATCGCACCCGGTGGCATAGCTGCTGCCAGGGACGCTGCGGGTACCGTAATACAGCGGCCGCCCGTTTTTGTCGGTGGTCAGATAGCCCAGATAATCATAGGTGTCGGTCAGGCTGCTCAGGTCGGAGACGAGACCCTCAGGGCCGTACACCCGCACGGCGGTGGTCGTGTAGGTATCGCGGTCCCGCAGCTCCATCCAGACGCAGCCGTCACTTTCGCAGTCCATCATCAGGCTCTGGCTGTCATCCACGACACCGGCGCTGGTCTCGTAGAGCAGGCTGCCGGTGTCCATGTCGTAGACCTTCAGGCTGCCGTCCTGTGCATAGAGGGCGATCTTGTTGCCCGTGACGCTGGAAGCATACAGCGGGGTGATCTCTCCGGTGGAAAGGTCGTGGAGGTCATAGCCGTAGTCACCGTTGATGCGCCAGGTGACCACATAGCCCGGAAAATAATAGCTGGGCAGGTCGTCAAATTCGGCGATCACGCCCCGGTCTTCGGTGGTCATGTCCCGCAGCTGGTAGGTGCCGTTTGCGGTGAGAAATGCCGCCGTGCCGCTGCCGCAGGTCTGCTGAAAGCCGACATAGCCCTCGCCGGTGGCGGGGTTGTGCAGGATCTGCGTGGTGGAATCGGCGGTATAGCTGTCCAGTTCCACCCAGTCGTCCAGCGCATCCGACGCATCGGAAATGCGATAGGCCGTAGAGGAAGCAGACCCGTAGGTCTGGGTACCGTCCTTTTGCTGGATGGCGACCCAGCTGTGCAGGTTGCTGTCGTCATCCCATTCGTTCTCGGCAAGGTCTGCCGGGCGGGTGTAGCAGGTGAACACCAGCATATCCCCGCAGACGATGCAGCTGTAGGCACCCTCCGGGACGGGCAGGTTCTTGCCGGTGGCAAGGTCGATGACACTGCAGGTGCCGTAGCTGTCATAGTCGACATCGTAGCTGTCACCGACCATCCTGCTCTCCTGCAGCACCAGCAGACCGTTCTGGATGGTGGCGCTCTGCTCGCCGTCAAAGGCCAGCACCTCGCTGCCGTCCTTGTCATACAGGGCACTGCGGCGGCCGCCCCGGCCGGTGGAGTCCGACCAGGAGCGGAACCAGTAGTTCGTCTCGCCGGTGACGGTGTCGGTAAGCAGGTTCACGGTCTCGCTGCGGAGCGACTGGTACAGCACCTTGCTGCCGCACAGGACGGTGCGGCTGTCGCCGGAGTTGTCGTAGCCGTACAGGATGCGCAGGCGGCCGTCCTCCAGCCGGGTGGCATCGTACAGGGGCTTGCCCTCGGCGTCGGTGGGGACGGAAGCCGCCGAGGAAGCGGGTTTCTCGGAGGAGGCAGGCGGCATTACCGCGCAGCCGCAGCCCAGCGCAAGGCTCAGGGTCACGCACAGGGCAGCACTGCCCAGACGGGAAACGGTCTTTTTCATGGGATCACTCCTCTTAAAACAATACAAAAAGCAATGCAAAATGCAGATGCTACTGTCTGGAATGGAAAAACGCACCCGGAAGAAAGTTCCGGTTCATCTGGAATACGAAACGGCCGCGCATTCCATTGCAGAAAATGCGCGGCGGATGGTTACAGATTTATGACAGAAGTTCAGGACGCGGTTTTGCTCTGTTCGGCGTCATCCATCCGGCCCAGCTGCTGCAGAAATGCAATCAGGAAGGGCAGGGACACCAGGAAGGTGAGCACATCCGCGATGGGCTGGCAGATCTCCACGCCGAACAGCCCGTGGGTGCGGGGCAGGATGAGGATGAGCGGGATGAAGAACACGCCCTGTCGGCAGCAGGCCAGGAAGGTGGCCCGGCCGGACGCACCCACGCTCTGGAAGGTCATGTTGGCCACCACGATGATGGGCTGCAGCAGCATGGCCAGGCACTGGTAGTGGAAGGCGGGCAGCGCCACGGCGGTGACGGCGGGGTCATCGCGGAACAGACGGATGAGGGCATCGCCGTTCACCCAGCACAGGCCCACCAGCACCACCAGCATGCAGAAGGCCGCTTCGATGGTGAAGATGGCGGCCTGCCGCACCCGGCGGTATTTGCGGGCACCGTAGTTGAAGGATGCCACCGGCTGCAGGCCCTGTCCCACGCCGATGGCCACCGAGATGATGAACATGAAGATGCGGGACACGATGCTCATACCGGCCACGGCGGCGTCGCCGTAGCTGCGGGCGGCAAGGTTCAGCAGCATGCCGCCGATGCTGTTCAGACCCTGACGGCCAAAGCTGGGCGCACCGCCCAGCAGGATGCGGCCGAAATCGCGGGTCTCGCGGGTGACGGCCGAAAGGCGGAACTGGCTGACCGTTTTGCCCCGCAGGAACATGGACAGCAGGATGCAGAAGCTGATGCTCTGGCTCAGGGCGGTGGCAATACCGGCACCGGCGGTGCCCAGCCCGAACAAGAACATGAACAGCGGATCCAGCGCGATGTTCAGCACGCCGCCGGTGACCAGACCGATCATGGCAAAACTGGCCTTGCCCTCATAGCGCAGGATGTTGTTCATCACCAGGCTGGAGATCATCAGCGGGGCGGCAATGAGGATGGGCCGCGCGTAGGCGCAGGCGTGGGGCAGGATGGTCTCGGTGCTGCCCAGCAGCATCATGAAGTGGGGCAGGGTGCCAAGGCCCGCCACGGCCAGCACCACGCCAAACACCAGAGCCGTGAAAAAGCTGGTGGACGCAAACCGGGTGGCGGCGGTGGTGTCGCGGCTGCCCAGACTGCGGCTGATGATGGTGCCGGCCCCGTGGCCCAGCATAAAGCCCAGAGCCTGGATGATGGCCATCAGGCTGGAAACAACGCCCACGGCACCGGACGCACTGGTGGAGATCTGGCCCACAAAAAAGGTGTCGGCCAGATTGTAAATGCTGGTGATCAGCATACTTAAAATGGTGGGAGCAGCAAGGCTGAGGATCAGTTGCGGGATGGGCGTCTCGGTCATCCGGCGAAACTGCAGCGCACTGCGGTCATCGCTTGTCATAAAAAGCCTCCTTGAATGGGATGGAGTAGGGAAAGCCGCCGCCAAAAGCGGACGGCGGAAATCAGCAACATCATAGTATAACGCAAGTACGGCAAAAAGTCGAGAGGGGAACCGTGTGAAAAAACGGCTCGCAAACCGGTGCGAAGGGGCGAAAATGACGCCGAAAGAACCGGCGATTCTGTATGATTTGCTAAAGAAAGGTCGAATTGCTTGTAGAAAATCACGATATGTGGTATCATTTAGGCAGGAAGATGTTGGCAGACCCTGCCCGGCATCGTGACAGATGGAGGAACTGAAGCATGAAAACCGTAGCACAGACCGTGATCGAAGCCGATCGTTTTTATACCATTGCCGCCCACACCGGCAATGTGATCCAGGCCGTGGAAGCAAGCAAGGACGGCGGCACCGTTCGTCTGGGCAAGTATGACCACAAGCCCGAACAGGAGTGGAGCTTTGTCCGGGTGGGCGAGGGCGTGTACCGCATCCGCAACCGCGCCTCCGGCAAGCTGCTGGACCTGACCATGACCGGCACCGCCAACGGCACCTGGCTGCACCTGTGGGAGGATGTGGGCGGCACCTCCCAGATGTGGGAGCTCTGCCCCACGCCGGAAGGCACCGTGCGCCTGCGCTCGTCCTGGGCCGGCGGCAAGTGCGTGGACACCGTGGGCATGGGTGCCGAAACAGGTGCCGTGCTGCAGATCTGGCAGGAGGTGCCCGGTGCCGACCAGCTGTGGACCATCGCTGAGGTGAAGGACCGCGCAAAGCGCACCGCTAAAAAGACTGCCGAGTCTGCTGTGGAAGCCGCACCCGCCGCTGAGGCTGTTGCTCCGACAGAGGAGAAGAAGGCACCGGTCAAAAAGCCTGCCGCCCGCAAGCCCCGCACCACCAAAAAGGCCGCTGCGGAACCGGCTGTGACCGCCCAGCCCGCTGCCGAAAAGGCAGAAGAGCCGAAGACAGAACCCGCCGCAAAGGCGGAAGCAGCAGAGAAGCCCGCCAAGGCTCCCCGCAAGACCACTGCCCGGAAGAAGGCTGCATCCAAGGCAGAAGCCGCCGCAGAAGCTGCCGCCCCGGCCGAAAAGCCCAAGCACACCCGTAAGGCCCCTGCCAAAAAGGCAGATTGAGCAAGGCTGAACCCGTAAAAACCAGAAGCACCCGTCGGATCGTGAGACCCGGCGGGTGCTTCTGGCGTTTGCGGGAGGTTCACTCCGGCAGTTCGTTCAGGGCAAAGCGGTTCTTTTCAAAGGTCAGCAGGCCCTCGTCCCGCATCTTGCACAGCTCCTTGGAGAGGGCGCTGCGGTCCAGATTGAGGTAGTCGGCCAGCTGCTGCCGGTTGAACGGGATCTCGAACTGCAGACTGCCGCTGCGGGCGGCCTGTGCGGAAAAGTAGGTCAGCAGACGGCCCCGCACGGTCTTGGGGGTGGTGCAGAAGATGCGCTGCGAAAGGCTCAGGTTTTTGCGCATGGACACCGTGAGCAGGTTGCTCAGCAGTTTTTCGCGCACCGTGCCGGGTGCGCCGCCGGAAAAGGCGGAAATGTTCACGAACAGCACTTCGCATTCCTCGGCGGCCACGGCGTCCACCATCATCACGTCGCCGCACAGCGCGTAGGTCTCGGCAAAGGCCTGCCCGGCAGAAATGCTGCTCAGGATGCTCTTACTGCCCCACAGGTCGAGATTTTCGATGTGGACGGTGCCGCGCAGCACCACGCCCAGAGCATGCACTTGCTCTCCGGCATGAAAAATGACGGCGTGCCGGGGGTAGCTCTTCGTGCGCAGGCAGCCGGACTGCTCCAGTGCAGCCCACTCCTCTGCCGACAGGCCCTGAAACAGCGGGGATGCAACGGGTCTCATAAAAAAAGCCTCACTTTCGTGGTTATAACAACCGAAGGTCTGCCCTGATTATAGTATACTCAAAGCACAAACACAAGGAGGCTTTTCTATGATCCGGAAAATCATTCATATAGACGAAGAAAAATGCAACGGCTGCGGGGCCTGCGTCACCGCCTGCCACGAGGGTGCCATCGGTCTGGTGAACGGCAAGGCAAAGCTCATGCGGGACGACTACTGCGACGGCTTTGGCGACTGCCTGCCCGGCTGCCCCACCGGTGCCATTACCTTTGAAGAGCGCGAGGCAGCTGCCTACGACGAGCAGGCCGTGCTGGAAAACAAGCAGAAAAAGGCCGCACAGGCCGCAAAACCGGCCTTCCACGGCTGCCCGGGCAGCGCCATGCGCCAGTTCCGCCGGGAGGAAAGCGCACCTGCTGCCCCCACCGCAGCACAGCCGTCGCAGCTGCGCCAGTGGCCCTGCCAGATCAAGCTGGTGCCGGTGAACGCCCCCTATTTTGACGGGGCAAAGCTCCTGATCGCAGCCGACTGTACCGCCTACGCCTACGCCAATGTGCACGAAGAGTTCATGAAGGGCAAGATCACCCTCATCGGCTGCCCCAAGCTGGATGCTGTGGACTACAGCGAAAAGCTGACCGAGATCTTCCGCAGCAACGATATCCGGAGCGTGACGGTGCTGCGCATGGAGGTGCCCTGCTGCGGCGGGCTGGAACACGCCGCCGTGACCGCCCTGAAAAACAGCGGCAAGTTCGTGCCGTGGCAGGTGGTGACCATCTCCACCGACGGCCGCATCCTGGACCGATAAACGCATCAAAAAACGGCAGACGCTTTGCAAGGCGTCTGCCGTTTTTGCATATCAAGGAGGTTCAGGAGGCGCTCTGCGTGCCGGAAGCAGCGCCCTGCACGAACTGCACCACGCTCTCGACAGTCTGGCGCAGCTGCACCAGCGAAGCAATGTCGCTGTCCTGCATGCGGGAGGTGGGAGCGGTCAGAGTCGGAGCTGCCGGGGTCACGGTGCCGGTGAGCTCGGTGTGGATGCCGTGGGCCGGGATGTCCAGCAGGATGTGCACGGCGGGGGAGGCAGCCCGCAGCAGGCCGCTCTTTTCCACGCCCAGCGTCAAAATGGGGGAATCGGCGGCAGTGTCGTCAGTTTCCAGCCGGAAGTAGAGGTAGCCCTCCTTGGCATTTTCTGGCTGCACTTTTTTGATCTTTTTCAGGTCCAGCTGGAAGTCGTTCATGGACTGCAGACTGGTGGCGGTATCATCCACGCCCAGCAGGCTGGCCAGCTGGGTCTGGGAGATGTAGCTGCCCATATTCCATTCCGGGATCAGCACACCGGCCAGCGGATAGTTGTCGGTGATGCTGCTGCGCAGGGTGCGGTAAAGCTGCCCGGCATCGTACAGCGTCTCGTCCTTGCTGATGTACAGGCGGGTGAGGGGCTGGCTGCTGCCGCTGGCCTGCGGGTACAGCTCCAGCTGCAGGGCTTCCGGCGTATATTGGCCGTCCACCCGGCCGGAGGTGCCGCCGAACTGCGCCAGCACCTTATATAAAGCGGGCTCTTCGGCAGCGGTGGAAGTGATCTGGTAGTCCAGCGAAAAGCTGGCTCCGCCGGCAAAGCTCTTCACGCGGCGGCTCACCAGCCCCAGCGCGACGGCGGCGGCCACTACGCACACCAGCACAAGGCACAGCACCACCACGACCGCAGCGCGGGCACCGGTGCGTTTCTTTTTGGATGCAGCCATAGAATGTTCCTCCTTCAGGAAAATCTTTTTTTTCAGCATAGCGGAACGCAGGGCGATTGTCAAGGACAGCGTTTTGGAATAAAACAAAAAACCTGAAACATCTCTGTTTCAGGTTTCTGGCGGAAAGATGGGGATTCGAACCCCAGAACGCTTTTGACACGTTACACGATTTCCAGTCGTGCGCCTTAGACCAACTCAGCCATCTTTCCACATCTTTTGTTCTGCCTTTGGGCGGGTGCCCTTGGCGCTCCACTATAATACCTGAAACCAGCTGTTTTGTCAAGGATTTTTTTGAAAAAGATCAGACTTTTTTCAAAATGACGTATCATCGTACTGCAAAATGACAATAGGCGGGCAAAAGGTGTGCAGAGCTCTTGACGGGGAACCAAAACAAGGCTATGATGGGGGCAGAGAGTGCAGCAGCAGGGCATTTCCTGCCGCAGAAATGGAAAACAAGGAGGATGGACTCTGTATGAACTATGCTGAAGTTCTGGCCAATGCGCGGGAGTGCATCGGCAAATACTGCAAGGCCTGCCCGGTGTGCAACGGCGTGGCCTGCAAAAACCAGATCCCCGGTCCCGGTGCCAAGGGCGTGGGCGACACGGCAATCCGCAACTATAATAAGTGGGCGGACATCCGGGTGAACATGGACACCCTGTGCGAGGGCGGCACCCCGGACACCACGCTTGAACTGTTTGGCAAGCAGTTCAAATACCCCTTCTTTGCAGGCCCGGTGGGTGCGGTGAACCTGCACTACTCCGAGACCTACACCGATATGACCTATAACGACGTGCTGGTACGCGCCTGCGCTGAGAATGGCATTGCCGCCTTTACCGGTGACGGCACCAACCCCACCGTGATGGAGATGGCCACCAAGGCCATCGGCGCGGCAGGCGGCTGCGGTGTGCCCACCATCAAGCCCTGGAACATCGACACCATCCGGGAGAAGATGGCCCAGGCCAAGGCCAGCGGCTGCTTTGCCGTGGCCATGGACGTGGATGCGGCAGGCCTGCCCTTCCTCAAGAACATGACCCCGCCGGCCGGCAGCAAGAGCGTGGAAGAGCTGGCCGAGATCGTGAAGCTGGCCGAGCGGCCCTTCATCGTCAAGGGCGTGATGACCGTCAAGGGTGCTTTGAAGGCCAGGGTGGCCGGTGCCGCCGCCATTGTGGTGTCCAACCACGGCGGCCGTGTGCTGGACCAGTGCCCCGCCACCGCTGAAGTCCTGCCGGAGATCGCTGCAGCCCTCAAGGGCACCGGCGTGAAGATCCTGGTGGACGGCGGCATCCGCACCGGTGTGGATGTGTTCAAGGCACTGGCCCTGGGCGCCGATGGCGTGCTGATCTGCCGCCCCTTTGTCACGGCCGTGTACGGCGGCGGCGAGGAAGGCGTGAAGTGCTACATCGACAAGCTGGCCGGGGAACTGGCCGACACCATGCAGA
>ERZ1026848.1276-NODE-1276-length-13478-cov-3.652313_pt1 | contig 13478 bp, 6 predicted proteins | sample MGYA00380154_ERZ1026848 | MGnify/ENA primary metagenome ERZ1026848 (study PRJEB33269, sample SAMEA4719790) | human gut metagenome | biome: human-associated habitat; feature: organic feature; material: feces | place: Cameroon | collected 2013-10 ...
AATTAAAATCTTTAAATTAGTTGTAGCTAAATTAGTCTTGAAAAATATCCGGAAAAGTTCTTTTCTCCGCTTGCATTTTTGCCGGAGCCGCTGTATTGTAAAGACGCCAGCTCTGAAAAATGTTTTCCGCAACGGAACAATGCAGCGGGAATCGGAAAAAATGTTATATGCCGGACTCTCCGTCATTCGGCGGAGACTGGTTTTGTCGCGTCTGCCCGCCGTGTTGACGGATGCGCTGACGCCTGCCGCATGGGTTCTGCTCCCGGCGGCTCTGCTCGTCCGTTTCTTCGGCTTGAGTATGGAGATTCTGCTTGTCCTTCCCTGTATTTTCTGTGCGGGATTCGCCGTGTATTTTTTTCGCGCGATGCCGTCTTGGGCGGAATGCGCGGCGGAGGCGGACCGCATGACAAACACGCAGTCGCTTGCCGCAACCGCTCTGGAGCTGACGGTGCGGAGCGTGGAAGGTGAATTCGCCGCTTACGCAGTCCGGCTTGGACTGGAACAGCTGGAAAGTCCGCGTATCCGTTTCCCGTTCCGGCGTCTTCGCTGGAAACGTCTTTTCATTCCGCTTCTCTTTTCTTTATTTTTGACCAGCTTGCCGTATCCGGCGGAGTTGACCTCCGTTCAGCAAAACGGAAAACAGCGGACAGCTGAACGGAAGGCGTCCGCTTCTGCCGCTGCGAATGCGAAGTGTGAAACCGGAGATGGAGGGCACTCCGGGTTTTCTTCCGTCGCTGCTCTGCCGGGTACGGGAATTCCGGCCGGAGGCGAAGGCTCCGGAAACCGCAGAACCGGCTTGGCGGCAAACATCGCTCAACGTCCGGGAAACGCCTCCGCTGATGCCGCCGGACAGAGTGGCGGACGTGGTGAACCGGAAGAAGCAGTTTCTCAGTCTCTACCTGAAAAAACATCGGGTTCTTCCGGCGGTGATTCTTCCGGAAACGGCGGTTCGGAGGGTGGTGAAGGCGGCGAGAATTCCGGTATGACCGCGGGGCTTTCCGCAGGTGACCGTTCCCGTTCGGAACAGCGCCGGAAACGCCGCGAAGTGCGTCGCGGAAAAGAGCTTTCACGCGGCGGCATTCAGCCTCTGCTTTCCGATGGAGCCAAGCCCGCCGGACGCGAACTTTCCGAAAAGGAGGGGCACGGCGATGATCCCGGAGACGGGCGCGGCGGGGATACGGGAGCGAAAAAATCGCGCGGTGCGGCATCCGCGCTGCCGGCGGTTCCGCTTCCCGATGTCGTCTCCGGAAGACTCGGCGCGGGGGCGGATCTGACCTCCTCCGTCTCCTCCTCATCCGGAGCCGCGGAACGGCGTCCGGGGAGTTCTCCGGTTTCCGCCGTGCGTGAACCGCGCGGTTTCCGACGCGTCATGCCAGCACGCCTGAGACTGGAGCAGCGGCGTCTTACAGAATCTGAATCAGTGGAAAATAAAGGAACAGGAATATGATGCAGACATTATCGGCGCCGGAACCGGTCCGGCAGTTTCAGAAAACCTTCAATCTCCTGAAGAATGAACTGACCCGCGTGTTCGTCGGACACGATGAGATTGTCACGGATCTTCTCGCTTCGGTTGCGGCGGACGGGCATGTGCTTCTGGAGGGCGTCCCCGGGCTGGGCAAGACTCTGCTCGCGCGGAGTCTCGCGGCGGCGCTTTCGCTCGAATTTTCACGCATCCAGTTCACGCCCGACCTGATGCCTGCCGACATCACCGGTTCGATGCAGCTTCAGGAGGACGGGCGCGGCGGAACCTCGCTGGTGTTCCGTCCGGGGCCGCTGCTCGCGAACTTCATTCTTGCGGATGAGATCAACCGTGCGACCCCGCGCACGCAGTCCGCTCTGCTTGAGGCAATGCAGGAGCATCAGGTCACCGCCGGCGGCTCCACCATGCTCATTCCCGAACCGTTCACCGTGATTGCCACACAGAATCCCGTGGAGCAGGAGGGAACCTATCCACTGCCGGAGGCGGAGCTTGACCGCTTCCTTGTCAAACTTGAAATCGGATATCCGAAAGAGGAGGAATATTTCCGTATCCTCGACCTCACCACTTCCGCGCACGAAGAGCGCGTGAATGCGGTCTGCTCCGCCGCCGATGTCCTCGCCATGCGCCGGACCGTCCGTTCGGTTCTTGCGGAGGAGAGCGCGAAACGCGTTGCAGTCTGCCTTGTGATGGCGACTCAGCCGGAGTCGGAGTTCTGCCCCGCCTCGTGCCGTTCGCAGATCCAGCGCGGAGCGGGACCGCGCGCCGCACAGGGGCTGATTCTGATGGCGAAGGTTTATGCGCTTCTCGACGGGCGTACCGCGATCGGTGCGGGCGACGTCTTCCGCGCCGCGCTCCCCGTTCTGCGTCACCGCATTGCACTTTCGTTTGAGGCGCGGATGGAGAAACAGACGCCGGATTCGCTTCTCACAAAAATCCTCGGAGAGTTTCAGAAATGACTGCAGACGAACTGTTTCCCGCGGAACTTCTGGAGGCGGCGCAGCTTTGCGCTGTTCCGCCGGAGCGCAGAGGCATCCCGTTCTCTTCGGGCGCTCACCGCTCGCTGTTCCCCGGGGACAGTTCTGAATTTCAGGATTACCGCGCCTATACGCCGGGTGATGACCTGCGGAGAGTTGACTGGAATATCTTCCGCCGCACGCGCCGTCTGCTCCTGCGCCGTTTCCGGAATTTTCCGCGCACGAAGCATCTGATCGTTCTGGATGGGACGCGTTCAGTCCGCTGTGCTCCGGAACGGGTGGGGACGGCGTGGTGGATTGCGTTTTTTCTCGGTGCAGTTCTGCTTTCCGGCGGCGACCCCGTAACGGTCTGCTGCGGAACACATTCCGCCGTGTTTCCCGCCGGCTCCGCTTCCGCCTCGGCGCTGAGTGCATTTCTGATGGAGTGTTTCCATGCTCCGGCGGAAAAATCGCTGTTTCCTCTGCGTCTTCCCGCCGGGGCGCACAGCTGGGTCGTTTCCGATTTTCTTGTGCCGGAAGGTCTTGCACGGCTGGAACAGTATTTGAAACACTCCGCCGGATTCACGCCGCTCCGTATCCGGAACCGCGAAGAGGAGCTGAACCCGGGGGGCTATTCCGGCTTCCGTCTGATTGATTCGGAGAGCGGAACGGAAGTTGCGGTTTCTTCAGACTGTGTTGTGCGTTACATGGAACGTCTGGAACATTTTGAGTCGCTGCTGACCCGTTTTGCGGAGCGAAGCGGCGGAGGATATCAGGTGTTTGACTGCACGCTTTCCGTTCCGGAGCTGATTCATCAGTGCCGGACGAAACTTTGTCCGGAGGTGTCCGCATGATCGCGCAGGAACTCTCTTTCCTGTCCGCTTCGGTCGCCGGAGCCGTTGCGGTTCTTGCTTTGCTTGCGATGCAGTTTCTCCGGGCGCATGGAGAAGGCCGCGTTGTTCCTTCCGTCATGCTTTGGCTTGATGAACGGGTTTCTCCGCTGCGGCGGATTCTGTCCGGAGTTTTTTCGCGATGGAAAAGTCTGCTTGCGCCGCTGCTTGCGCTTCTTGCACTGATTTTTGCTTTAACCGATCCTGTGCTGGTGGTGCGTCCGGATGCCCCGCGCACGGTGGTTGTCTGTGCGCCGGATGCGCGGAAGACGGCGGAGCGGCTGGTCGCGAAACTGGATCCTTCCCGCACCTCCGTTCTTCTGCTTTCCGGTTCGGGAGTTTTTCTGCAGAAGAATTTGCCGTTTGCGGAACAGAATGTTCCGCTTCTTCCAGTCGACCGCGACGGCGTGCTGGCTCTTGCCGGACGGCTGGCTGGAGAAAACGGCGTTGTCGTCTGGCTGGATTCGCTTCCTCCTCCGCGTCTGCCTGCGGGAGCGGTGTTCCAGAAAACAGGGGACGCGACTTTCCCCGTTGCGTCTCCTTTGAAACTGCATGTGAAACACGCATCGGAAACTCTTCTGAAACGCCTTGCGCTTCTGCCAGGCGTTCAGTTGACGAACCGGGAATCCGCAACGCTGATTCTCTCTTCTGGCAACGGCACGGATGAAGCGGAAGCAGAGCGGATTTATTCCCTGTTGACCGCTTCCGGAATTTACGGATTTTATGAAAACGGACAGTTCGCGCGGATTCCGGATACAGAACCGGGACTCCCCCCGCGCGGCGCGTCCCGTCTGAGCTGGATTCTGTTCGTCGCGGCTTTGCTCGCCGCACTTGCGGATATTCTGCTCTGGAGCAAACGAAAGACGGTGTGACATGGCTCTCTTCTTTACCTCGATATGGTTCCTGATTTTTCTTCCGCTGGTGGTTCTTCCGTTTTTTTTGCGGCGCGGCGTGCGGCTCTGTCAGAGTGCGGCTCTGCTGTTGCTGATTCTCGCCGCATCAGATCCGGTGCTCCGGCTGACGAAGCGCGGACCGGAGTGCGTGGCGCTTTATGAAGAAGGAACGGTTCCGGACTTCTCTGAACTGAAACGGCGTTTTCCGGATTTGCGTACAGTTCCATTTCATGGTTCTCCGGCTCATGCGCTGTCAGAGGCGGGAGCCGCGCTTCAGAAGGGTGGAGTGATTCATCTGTTTTCCGGTTTTTCGGAACGTTCCGGTTCGATTGCGCGTGAGGCGGATGCTCTGGCTCGGCGCGGAATTCCGGTTTTCGCTCATTTTACACCTTCTGCAGCGCCGCAGGATCCGGTGCTTTGCAGATTTTCCGCACCTTTGCATATCGGAACCGGGGAGACTGCGGAAGCGGAATTTGAGTTCTTTCTTCCGCGCCCGTCAACGCTCCGTCTGGTGCTCCGCGATGAATCCGGAGCGGAGCTGGCGCGCACGGAGCGGAAGTTCTCATCCGGCGCACAGTGCTTCACGCTTCCGTTTTCTCTTTCGGACGCGGGGGAACGCGAGCTGATTGCGGAAATCAACGGCAGACGCGCCGGCTCGCATCCGCTCCGTGTGGATGAACCCTTGCGCGCTCTGCTGATTTCGCCGCGTCCGGAGGAGGATTCCGCCGCGCTGAACCGGATGTTCGCCAGTCGTTTGAGCGTGGCGCAGCGGACGGCAGATTCCGTTTTCGCTTCGTACCCGCTTCTTATTTTCGGAGAAAACGGCGTGAATCAGCTTTCGCGCAAAGAACTTGCGGAGGTTGCGCATCTCGTGGAACGCGGAACCGGACTCCTTCTGTTTTCCGGACGTTCCCCGCTCTTCGCTCCGGGGAGCGTCCCGCCGGAATTCGAGAAAATTCTTCCGCTGCGTCCGGCAGGAAAAGCTTTGGAACGGACGCCGACAACCGCGCTTGTCATCATTATCGACACATCGGGCAGCATGAGCGGAACACGTCTGGCTCTTGCCCGCGAGACGGCGCGTCTTGCGCTGGATAAACTGCGGGATTGCGACATGGCCGGAATTGTCGAATTTCACGGACGCCGCCGCTGGGCCGCGCCGATGCAGAGCGCTTCGAATCATCTGGAGCTCCGTCGTGCGCTGAACCGTCTGAATGCCGGCGGCGGAACCGTTATTCTTCCCGCCGTGGAAGAGGCGTTTTACGCACTCCGCAACGTCGATACGCGTCTGAAGCATGTGCTGATTCTGACCGACGGCGGTGTGGAGCGCGGTGATTTTGATGGACTTCTCCGCCGGATGGCGCAGAGCGACATCACTGTATCCACTGTCATGGTCGGTCCCGGACAGAGCGATTTTCTTGCGCGTTTAGCTCTGCTGGGCGGAGGGCGCTTCTACAATGCCGCGAGCCGTTTTGCTTTGCCGGAACTGAACTTCCGTCAATCCGGACGCGAAGCTCTGCCGCCGTACCGCGAGGGCGTTTTCCGCGTGGAACGGAGTGGAGCCGTGCCGTTTACGGAGGGGCTTGCGCAGAACCTGACGGTATCAGGGGTTTCGGAAACGGAGCTTGTGCCGGGCTCGGTCGAATTCCTGCGGGGCGGCGGGCTTCCGCTTGCGGCGTTCCGTTCATGCGGACTCGGAACTGCTGCTGTGATTGCATCTGAACTGTCGGGGCCGTGGGTGCGGAATCTTTCCGCAGATCCTGTGTGGACGGGAATGCTTGCCGGGCTTTCTCGCGCACTTCCGGATCCGGTGAAATTGCGCCGCTTCGATTTCCGTTCTCTTTCCATGAACCGCGATGTTCACATCCGGATTGACAGTTCCAGTGAGCATCCGGAACTGTTTGTGGAACTCCGTTCCGGCGGCGGAGCCGGGCGGGTGCGTCTGGTGCGTGGTTCCGATGGCGCATTCCACTTCCGCGCCTCCGGGCTTGCCGCCGGGGCGTATCGTCTGAGCGTTTCGGAAGAACCTGATTTCTCTAACTCCGAATCCGTGCGGTTCCTCTCTGCAGATGCTCCGTACACGGGCTCGCCTGAAGCGAACCGCGCGTTTGCGGAGGAGCTCAATCGCCGTTCTGCGTTTGTTCCGGTTCCGACAGAGCACGAAAATTTCCTGCATCTGCGCCCGTTCTTCGGATTTGGTTTTGTGATTCTGATGCTGCTTCAGATTCTGCTTCGCCGTCTTCCGTTCCGCCGTTCCGCGCTTGTGCTTTGCTGTGCAGTGCTCCTGCCGTTGTCCGGTCAGAGCGCGGACCGGTTTGAACTGGCTGTTCAGCTTGAGGATGCCCGTTCCGCCGGAACGCTTCCCGCTCTGCTGGAAAAGTGGAAAAAGAATCCCGATCCGGATCGGCTGGAACTCCTTCTGAATGAACTGGAGGATTCGGGACGTTCCGCAGAAGCTCTGAAACTTTTGGAGAATGTTCCCGCCGATGCTCGCTTTGCGCCGCGTCTGCTGCGTCTCGCCGAAAAATGCGGAAAGACGGAGCTGATGCGCCGCCGCACACGGAAAATGATGGCGGATGATCCGAATCTCTTCTGGCTGAATGCGGCAGTCCGTCTGGAACTGCTCGCGGGAAACCGTGCGGAAGCGCTGCATCTGTTCGAAATGCGCATTACAAAGGAAACGAATCCGGAAATTCTGTTTGCTTTGAGCGTTTCCGCGGAATCCGCCGCGCTCTATTCCGCCGCTTCCGCCGCATTGAAAAAAGCGGAGACGGCAGGCGGAGAATTCCGCTGGCGGGCGCGCTTCATGGAGGTGGAACTTCTCCGCCGCAAGGGGGAGCCGGAGGCGGCGCTTGCGCTTCTGAAAAAGTTTGCAGAAGAGAATCTTCCCCGCGGGCTTTCCATGAAAGCCGCTGATCTCTGTGAACAGCTCGGCGATATTCCTTCCGCATTGCAGATTTACCGCAGAAACGGAAGCGAAGAGGCTCTTCAGCGTTCCGCCATGCTCCTGGAAAGCTCGGGAAATGCACGGGAGGCGCGCGCCCTCTGGATGCGTATCTGGCGCGAATCCGCAAATGAAATGCGCTCGCGTCAGGCGGCGGATCAGGTGATCGCGCTCGCCGTAAAAGAGAAATCGCCGGACAAACTTCTTACGGAACTGAAACATGCGCCGGAGACTCCGCGCCGGAAACTCTTCTATTGCCGCGCTCTTGCGGCGGCGGGACGGCAGGATGATGTGCTTCGCTATCTGCACGATCCGGCGGATGAGCGGATGCGTCTCGCGTTCCTTCTGGAGTTCAAACGCTGGCGCGAGGCCGCCGCTTTGCTGGAGACTTTGAAGGAAAAATATCCGGCGGAACGCGAATCATTTCTTCAGCAGCTGACCGCGATTGCCGTGGAAAGCCGCGACCGTGCGCTTGCGGAACGCTCTGTTTCGGAATTGCTCGGGAATGCAAAGGATCGGGCGTCCGCGCTCGAATATTCCGCCGGAGTCTTTGCTCTGCTCGGCGAACATGCGAAGGCGGCGGAACTTTATTCCGAATGTCTGAAGCTTGCACCCGACCGGATTGAGCTTTATCTGCTTCGCGCAAATGCGGAAAAAGCCTCAGGGAAGGGGGCGGATGCGCTCCGTTTCTTCCTGACGCAGATTGCGGATCCCTCGCTTCCACCGGATTTGTTCGGCGTGATGGCGGACGGGCTTTTGAATCTGAACGCTCCGAAACCCGCTCTGAAACAGGGATTGAAAGCCGTTCTGACGCGTCTTGAGTCTGCGCCCGGCGAACTCTTCTACTACCGTCTCGCCGAAGATTTTGCTGAAGAGCTGGGCGATTCCGCGCTCTGGCGGAAACTTCAGCTCCGTCAGCTTGCGGTTGCTCCGGAACGCCGGGTTCTGCTGCTGCGCGGACTTTTCGAGGACAGCGTTGCGCGGAGCGACCGTGCGGATGCGCTCCGTTATGCGAGGATTCTGCTGGGATTGAACGAAACCTGTTCCCCCGCGCTCTCCCGTGCTCTCGTGCAGAGTCTGATTGAATCGGGAAATTTCAGCGCGGCGGAACGCTGTGCCGGAAGCGCGGATTCCGCAGACGGTTCGCATCAGAATCTTTTCGCCCTGACGGAAATCCTGCTCGACAGCGGACATCTCGTGGATTCCGCGCGGATCTGTCGTGAACTGCTGAGTCTTTCGCCTGATGATCCCGCGCTTCTTTTCCGTTACGCGGAAGTGCTGGAGGCGCAGGGAAACTACCGCGAAGCCGGACGCATGAACTGGAAAGCTCTGCGTCTCACTGCCGCGCGCGGGAATTTCTCTGCTGAATTCGCAAAGAGACTGCTTCCGCGGATTGCATCGTTTGCGAATCAGGCGGTTCTGTTTCCGGAACTTCAGGCGGAAGTGAAGACGTTTTCGCGCACAGCTTCGCCGTCCGCACGGAAAGCTGTTTGGAGTCCGCTTCTGCGGCGTATCGCCGTTCTGCAGAGCGGACACCCGACGGGAAAGCCGCGTCCGGTTGTTCCGCGGATTGCTCCTGCCGCCGCCTTTGCGGAGGAGCTGCGTACACTTGCGCCGGATGCCGCGACGGAAAAGCTGAAATCTCATTTTGATTCCATGAAACCGGAACGCCGCGCCGCGTTCTGGCTGAAACTGGTTGGAGAACTCCGGTTCGAGCCGTCGCCCGTCTTGAGTTCCGCGCTGGAACGCATCGGGGATTCTCTGAAAACCCGCGACGCTTCCGTTGACTGGCCGCTGAATTCCTTTGCGCTGAAACTGAAGCGGCGTTATGCGGATGCCATGCTGAAGCGTTTCCCCGATTCTCTGCACGCGCTGACCCTTGCCGCGCGTCTGCATATGGCCGGCGGCGAAACGGACACGGCACGGACGCTTGCGGGCGAGGTTTACGATCTTTTCCTGAAACAGGAGCAGGTCAAACTTCCTGATCTGCGGATTCTGCGCGATTTGAATTGCGTGTATGCCGATTCTCCTTCCGCGCGGGAGGAATGGATTGAGACTTTGAACGAGGATCGCGCTCTGCTTGGCGATTCGCTTCCGCACGACCTGCTCCTGACGGTTCTGCTGGATGGTGCCGGACGTTCGGGCGAGGCGTTTTCTCTGCTTGCCGGAGTTTGGAAACGGGGCGTGCGTGAACTGACGGTTTTCCGTACTCTGGAAGAGCTCGCTCCGCGATGCGGACGTCTGAACGAATTCCGGGATCTCCTGCTTGAATATGCACCGAAAGACACAGTGGTTCAGGTGCTTTATGCCCGCCGTCTGGTCTTTCTGCTCCGGACTTCGGGACGCGGCGCGGAGGCGCGGGCGTATCTCTCCGCGCTTCCACAGGTTCTTATGAAGCGGGAACGTCTTCTGCTGGACCGTGAATCGCTTGCGCCTGAGGTGTTCGCTTTGGAGCTCTGCCGCTTTGTGACTGACCAGAGCCGCACAGGTTCGTTCGTCGGATTTTATGCGGACGACTACGGTGTTTCCGGAACACCCCGGGCGAATGTCCTGCCGTCGCTTGCCGCAGGCTTGCCGTCGCTCCGGGCTCCGCTGGAGTATCTGCTCTGCGGAATGCCGGTGACGGAGCGCGGATTTGCAACTCTGGTGGAAACACTGCGCACTCTTCCGCCAGTTCCGCAGAATGATTTCCCGCGAACCGCGCCCGTCCGGGTGATTCTGAAATCCCTGTGCGGAGCGTCTCTGGATGCAGCGGAACGGAAACTTGCGGAGATGCTTGCTTCCGACCCGCGGATTCCGCCGGAAAACGCTTTGCTTTTCCGGAATGCCCAGAGGACATCTGAACATCTGAAACAACCTTATTCACATAACGAAAGGAACAAAAAATGAGAATGAAACTGTTCTCCGCCGCCGTCCTGCTGGCTCTTGCCGTGTCGGGATTCGCCCATGGACCCGCCCCGCTGAAAAGCCCCGCCGTCGACTGTGTCCGGAAGGGTGATTTCGCAAAAGCCATGACGCTCTTCGCGGAAGAGGTCAAAGCATCGGACGACATCCGTCTGAAACGTGCGTATTCGCAGCTGAAGATTACGCTCCGCCGCGAGAAATCGTTTGCCGGAGAAAAGGATCCCGCGACTGCTGCGCGTCTCGGTCGCCAGCTCCGCGCGTTCTATTATCAGAACGGACTTTTTGCGAAAGCGGAAGCCGTCGACAAGCGTGTCTACGAGCTCGCCCCGACCTCCGCGAATGCGGTCTCCTACGGAATTACCCTGCTTAATCTGGACAAGAACCGCGAGGCCGTCGATCTGTTTTCCAAAGTCAATTTGAAAGACGCGAAACCGGGAGCGGTTCTCTGCGTCGCGCTTGCGTACGCCCGTATCGGCGACAAGGCAAAGTCGGAAGAGCTCTGCAAGCCTTTTGCCGTTGAAAAAATGAGCGCGTCCGATCTGAAGCTTTATTCCCGGATCGCCGCTCTGAACAACGATATTCCCGCCTGTGCTTCCGCAGTCCGCCGGATTCTGGAACAGGCTCCGTTCAAAGAGCATCATGCGCTGAAACACCAGCTGTTCTCCGGCTCGGATTTCCGCAACGCCGCCGCGAGCCCGCTGTTCAAGGAGGCGCTCAACACGCAGTCGAAAGTCAAGGACAAATGCGCGACCTGCCCGAACCGCGGCACGGATAAGTGCGATGACCGTGACTGAGTTCTGAAGAACTCCTGAATCTCCCCGCAGTCAGTTTCCCGTCTCTCCGGCGCGAAGCTCCTGCGGGGATTTTTTTGTGCGCGACCGGACGAAGCGTGCAAAGCTTGACGGACTGCGGAACCCGCATCTGCGCGCGACTTCCGCGATCGGAAGAGAGCTTCCGCGCAGGAAGCTGTTTGCCAGCTGCATCCTCAGCTGCATGATGAAATGTCCGGGTGAAATGAGTCTGTTCCGACGGAAATAAAGCTGAAGCGTGGTTTCCGGAATTCCGAACCGGTCGCAGAGTGTCTTGACCGAAAGTTCCGGATCGGAGCAGTTCGCCCGGATGTAGTCGACACAGCGTTCGAATATGTTTTTGGAATTCTGCGCGGGCGGAATCACCAGTTCCGAAAGAATCTGAATGAGAATCCCGGAAAGCCGCGCAATGCAGACCGGATCGCGCACGTAGATATCCCGCTCCAGTTCCGCAAAGAGTTCTTCGGGAAACGCCGCCGCATGCGAGACGCGCTCCAGTCCGTAAGCCATGAACGTGGCGACTGCGAGGGGACCCTCGAAGCAGAGCCAGCGGGACTTCCAGCGTTCGGAGAGCCCGCGCATCACATGCGCTTCCCCGGGAAGAAAATAGAAAACGTCACCCGCCTCCAGCTTGAACTTGCGTCCGTAGAAGTCGATTTCCCCCATTCCCGATTCGCTCCAGCAGAGTTCCACGAAATTGTTATGAATCTCCGTGGATATGCTGTAGCTGTCCGCGGGAAGCTCCTTGCGTCCAACGGAACAGACGTAGAAGGGGAGTGCAACCAGTTCTTTCGCATCGAATCCCCGGACGCAGCATTTTGTCTCGATTGCCTGTTTTGTCAATTGATTCACCGTTTTTGTATTGTTTCATTTTTCTTTTTTAATATAGAACATTCCGGAAATATTGCAAGCCGTATCTGTTGAAAATGAATATTGAAATACGTTTTTTGCTGATTGCGCAAACTGCTCCGGCGGACTATAGTAGATGTATCGCAAACAACAGGAGTTCTTTATGCAGGATTTCAGTAAACTTCTCCGGCAGTCGCCGGAAACGGTCGGCGCGGGACGCCTTGCTCCGCGTGCGTTTTTCCATACTTATGCAACCGAAGCGGAGGCACTTGCGGGCGGAGAGAATCCGTACTCCATGACGCTGAACGGCGAGTGGCGCTTCAAATGGTTTGAGAATCCCGATCTGGTGACGGATGAGTTCCGTCCGGATGCTGATGATTCGCAGTGGGACCGCATCGCCGTTCCCGGCTGCTGGGATATGCAGGGATACGGATATCCGCATTACACCAACATCAACATGCCGTTCCCGGATTATCCGCCGTCCGTTCCGCTCGACCGCAACCCTGCGGCGGTTTACCGCCGCACGTTCACGCTTCCCGAATCGTGGCGCGGACGCCGCACGGTTCTGCGTTTCGACGGCGTGGAAAACCTGTTTTACGCATTTGTCAACGGCGCGCTCGCCGGATTCAGCAAGGATTCTCGCGGCGCATCCGAGTTCGACATTACGGAAAAGCTCGTTGAAGGCGAAAACAAAATTTCCGTCTTTGTCATTCAGTACAGCGACGCCGCGTATGTGGAAGACCAGGACCAGTGGTGGCACGCCGGAATCGTCCGCAATGTCACGCTTCTTTCGCGTCCCGTGAACCGGATTGAGGATATCTGCGTCACTTCCACGCTTGACGACTCTCTGGAGAACGGTCTGCTGAAACTCGAACTGATCGCCCGTCTCAAACCGCTGAAAGGCGCGTTTTCCGAGGGCAACAACGGCATGGTCGAGTATTGTGTAAACCGTCCGCAGGAGGGCTGGTTCTTCGATCTGCGTCTGCTCGACGCCGCGGGCGGTGAAGTCTGGAAGACAACCACCGACGTCGGACACAAGCTCAGCGAGGGTGTGTACTTCAACGCCAAAGACCCCGCGCGCCTGTTTGGCTATCTTGAGGCGAAGCTTCCCGCAATTCATGCGTGGAACGCGGAAGACCCGTACCGCTACACGCTGACCGTGACGCTGCGCAATCAGGAACGCGGAGTGATGGAATCCTCCGCAATCAAAATCGGTTTCCGCCGCGTGGAAGTCCGCCGGCGCGAGCTGCTGATTAACGGGAAACCGGTTCTGATTCAGGGTGTGAACCGCCACGAACACGATCCGCGCACCGGGCGCACACTCAGCATTGAATCCATGCGCCGCGACCTGATTCTCATGAAGCAGTTCAACGTCAATGCCATCCGCACAAGTCACTATCCCGACGCCCCGGAATTCTATGATCTCTGCGACGAGCTCGGTTTTTACGTTTTCGATGAAGCGAACATTGAAAACCACGGCTTCTTTTACGACATGTGCTCCAATCCGAGCTGGGGCGAATCCTATCTTGACCGTGTGATTCACCTGGTGACGCGCGACCGCAACCACCCGTCGGTTGTCGTCTGGTCTCTCGGCAATGAATCCGGTTACGGCGCCAACCACGCCGCGCTCGCCGGCTGGATCCGCGAAGCCGACCCCTCGCGTCCGCTCCACTGCGAACGCGCGATCTATTCTCCCGACCGCGGCAACTGGGCGCCGAACCTGAACCGCGGCATTACGGACATCATCCTGTCTCTTATA
>ERZ1026848.1277-NODE-1277-length-13465-cov-10.040492_pt1 | contig 13465 bp, 10 predicted proteins | sample MGYA00380154_ERZ1026848 | MGnify/ENA primary metagenome ERZ1026848 (study PRJEB33269, sample SAMEA4719790) | human gut metagenome | biome: human-associated habitat; feature: organic feature; material: feces | place: Cameroon | collected 2013-10 ...
GGTTGTTGTAATGAAAGTTCAAAATACTCAGCATTTTTGAAAAATTTCAACTTATGCAGAACAATCCCTCCGGCGCTTCGCGCCACCTCCCTTTACACAAGGGAGGCATTGATTCCGGCGAAATCTCCAAACCGGGTTTATTGACAATCTGAGGACTGCCGAATACGGCAGTCCCGTTTTGTTTTTGCTTTATGCTTCGACTTCGGTGAGGTTCAGAGTGCCCCAGCTGTCGTTATTGAGCGTGAGCACCTTGTTGTCTTTATTATACGATGCGGTGAAGGTTATCTCCGTGCCCGCCTTGAAGCCCGCGATAGCTATCTCAGGGACTATGGTCACGGTCGCGGGGTCCGCCTCGGTGTCGACCTTGTATGTACCGGAGACCGAAGTGCCGACGGAAATGCCCAGGATATTGAGGTTGCTCGAATCATACTGGAAAGTGCCATCCTCTTTGAACTCGATAGTCGCGTTGTTCTGCGAGTCGCTCCACTTGCCGACTATGAGTTTGTCGATTTTCGCTCCGCAGCCCGCAAAGGCACAGACTATTATCGCGACAGCCATAACGAGAGCTGTCAGCCTGAGAGTCTTTTTCATTGGTGATTACCATCCTTTCTGTTTTGCCGCTTTTCTTCCACACTCATTATATCACACTTCGCTCATTTTTGTCCATAGGTGGATAGTACCCTGCAACGCCTAAAAGTTTACATCCGGTTGCAAGTATGATTGTGTTGAACAAGGATGAAAACGCAGGCAGGCTGCCGCCTGTCAAGTTTGAAGACGCAGTTAAGCGCAATCAGACGACGCAATGCTTGTAAAGTTTTAGGTGTTGCAGGGTACTGCGTGTCGAAAAAAGGTATAAACAGATTGTTTACAATTTTGTAAAAATAATGTATAATTTTCCTGTTGCACATACGTGTTTACGAAAGGAGAATACAAAAATGAAAAAAAATCCGTTCAAGCGGATACTCTGCATTGTCATTGCCGCAGTGATGCTCTGCTCGGTATTTGCTTCGACCGCGGCGGCCGCCACCAAGTGCGCCTGCGGCCATTCGCCCGTTGTCATGATCTCCGGCTTCGGCGCGACGATTCTCTCGGAGAAGCAGGAGGACGGCTCATTGAAGCGCGTTTTTCCGCCCGACACCAAAGAGATTCTCAAGCTCCTCGGAGTCAATGCCCCCGACCTTATCACGGGCATAATCGAGCTCATCGCCCAGAAGGGCACGGACGGCATCGAAAAGCCGCTGCGCGACATCATCACTTCTATCGTTGAGCCGCTCAGAATGAACGACGACGGCACTTCCTATTACGACATCGTGCCGATACTCAGCGGCGCTAAAAACACGAGCCTTGAGGCGTTCACGAAGAACGACCAGCTCGACCTCGTCCCCTACACAGGCTCCGAGTTTCTCGACATGGAGGTCATCGGCGACGAGATAGGCGACGACCACGTTTTCAACTTCCTCTATGACTGGAGACTCAGCCACGCCGATGTTGCGGCTCAGCTCCACGATTATCTCGCAGAGGTCTGCGCCCTCACCGGACACGACAAGGTCAGCGTATACAGCATCAGCCAGGGCAGCCTGCTGCTGGGCACTTATATGTATGAGTACCCGAACGACAACTATATCGACCGCGCGGTGTTTGACACTCCGCTTCTCGCGGGCAGCAACCTTGTCTCCGATCTCTACACTGACAAGCCCCTTGCATTGAACTTCGACACCACCCTCGATATCCTCAGAGCTATCCTGCACACTGAGACCGACTTCTCGTTCGTCATGGACATCATCCCTGCCGATGGCGCGAACAACATCGCCGACTACGGTCTCAAGAGCATGATCCTGCCGAGCGTTATAAACATCCCCGCATTCTGGGAGATGTGCGCTCCGGATCAATATGACTATATCAAGTCCCTGCGCCTCGACTCCGTCAAGAACGCAAAGCTCATTGAAAAGGTCGAGAAAGTCAGAAACGGCTTCATGTCTCACATTTCCGAGACCCTCTATGCTCAGCAGAAGAAGGGCGTCAGCGTCTCGATAAAGGCTTGCTCCGGCGTTCCGCTCGCATCAGGCACCGTTGACAACAGCGACGGCATAGTCAACATGAAGTACTCCTGCGGCGCCGTCTGCGCGCCCTTCGGCGAGACTTTCCCCGCCGACTACAAGCAGGCTGTCAAGACCGGCAAGAACAACATTTCGCCCGACAGAACAGTCGACCTTTCGACCGGCTATATGCCTGAGCGCACATGGGTCGTTGACCGCCACTATCACGGTCAGGCGGAATGGGATCCCCGTACCTACTCCCTGCTCATGGATCTCCTGCTCACCGACAACATCAAGGACGCATATTCGCACATCGAATATCCCCAGTTCATGGAGAGCCTCGCTCCGACGAGCGACGTAGTCGTTCTCTTCAAGAGCACGAACTCCTCGTTCCTGCCGACTCTCTCGAAGCACCTCTTCTCCTGCAACTCCGTTATGGTCAAGAACCTGTCGAAGAAGGACAAGATAAAGATCTCTTCGATAACCTCGGAGAACGGCACGCTGAACTTCGCCCTGCCCTATCCGATAGTCCTTGAAGCAGGCGAGAGCGCCGAGATAGCCTTCACCGGAAAGGTTCCCGCGACCGAGAGCTACGACAAGATAACCGTAGCCTACAAGCGCATGACCGTCACCGGCAAGGACGCGACCCGCGACTTCGGCTTCACCGTCACCCGCAGCTATTCGGGTGTTACGAAGATCGATCTCACCCCCGCGTATATCATCACCGCTATCCGCATAGCGCACGATATACGCGATATCCTTGCGCGGATAGATGCGATCTTCTCGTTCATCAACGGGATAAAATAAAATATAAAATTAAAGCGAGCGGCATAACCGAGATTGTGCCGCCCGTTTTTTGTTATGCTCTTTTATCCTATAAGCTCCGCAACATACAGGCTCTCGTATATGCTCCCGTCGGAGGGAGACACATATTTTCCGAGGTCAACGAGTATCGCGTCTGCTTTTCCTTTAAATTCATAGCACTTCACACCGTTGACTTCGCCTAAATACTTGCCCTTTTCGGGGACGGGGCAGATATAAGCCGTTTCGCTCACTATCCCGTATTTTTTTCCGCGAAGCTCAAAAATGCCGTCCAATATGCAGTCATAGCGCAGGACAATACCGTTTTTCTTGTCCCCTATGCTCTGTTCCATGGGGATATTTTTCAGCGAATAGACGGCGATTTCCGTGCCGTTTATTTTTTCGCGGTGCAGCGAACCTAAATCGGAATCCGAAAGTTTAGTGTCATCGCCCGCAATTTTGTACAGTCTGTGGTTCCAGACTTTATACACCGGGACAAAGACACCCATACTGCTGTCACCACTTGAAGAAGACGAAGTCGTTCCCCCCGCAGACTGCGGAATCGTTTCGCCGATAACACTTTCGGGCTCTCCCGCTTTGTCTGTCACGATTTGAGCATCCTGTTCCGTATCGTTTTCGGTGTTCAGAAGCGAATCGGAAGCGGGAAGCTTCGGGCTTTTGTTGACGGCTAAAACGCAGACGAGAACCACGCAAACCGCAATGCACGCCGCTGCGGCATACCAAGCCGTTTTCGGTCGCCTTTCGGGTTTGCCGCTCCGAGCATTTTGAATCGGCTGATTTTTAATTTTATCCCACACCTCTTCCGGGGCACTGAAATCCATTGATTTTTTTATGAAATCTTCCGTTGATTTACGTCTCATCCGTATGCACTCCTTTTCGTTCGAAATAACGCTTCAGTTTTCTGATGGCGTATCCGTATTTTGAACGGACGGACAAATAGGGGAGGTTCAAAACCTTGGCGATCTCCGTCTGCTTCAGGCCGGAATACAGATACAGCGATACTATCTGCCTCTCTGTTTCGCTCAGCGTTTTCAAGGCTTCCAGCGCAAGCATCGCGTTTTCGGTCTGCTCAAAACCCTCCGTGTCACCGGGCAGCAAATCAAGGCTCTCGCTGTCTACCGTCAAAAGCCTTGCGTTTTCCTTCATGCAGTCCATGCAGCAGTTGCGCGCTATGGCGAAAATCCACGCCCTCGCATTTGTGCCGGGCTTGTAGCCGCAGGCAGACTGCATAATATTAAGAAATGTCTCCGCTTCTATATCCTCCGCGAGCTGCCTGCTGCGAACCAACGACAGCGCAAACCGAAAGATCGGATCTTTCATGTCAAGATATAATCGGCTCAGAGCGTCTCTGTCTCCCGCGGCGATTTCGCAAATACACAGATCCAACTGCCTGCCTGTCATCAATTTCACTTCCCGTCTTTGTCTTTCGTCTATATATCCGTTTGAACGGTCGGAATGCATAAAATTTTTACCTTTTCTTTTGGCACAAGCATAAAATTATCCCGCCGAAAAACTCGACGGGATTTCTCTTTTTCCGTTACGGGGTGAGTCTGTTCGGGCCTCTGAAGAGGAACATCGCTTCCTTGATGTGCAGTCCGAGCATGAGCATGGTCAGGCGGTCGATACCGATTCCGAAGCCGCCGTGGGGCGGGCAGCCGTATTTGAAGAATTCGAGATAGAATTCAACATCCTTCTCGAGTCCCTTCTCCTGCGCCTGGCTCTTGAGCACATCGTATCTGTGCTCGCGCTGCGCGCCGGTGGTTATCTCGACGCCGCGCCAGATGAGGTCATAGCCCTGCGGCACGCCGTTCTCGTCGCGCATATGGTAGAACGCGCGCTTCTCGGCGCTGTAGTCGGTGATGAACAGGAACTCGTGGCCGTACTTCTTCATGACCCAGTCGTAGCTCAGACGCTCGGCGTCGGTCGTGAGGTCGCCCTTTTCGCTGTCGGGAACGGTGTAGCCGAACTCCTTTTCGAGCTCGTCATAGAGATCGGCAAGCTTTATGACCGGGAACGGGGTCGTCGGGACGATAACCTCCTTGCCGAACAGTTCCTCTATCTCCTCGCCGTACTTCTCCTTGACCGATTTAAGCATATATGTCAGCAGCTCCTCCTCCATCTTCATGACATCTTTGAAAGAGGTGATGTAGCTGAACTCAAGGTCAAAGCCGGAGAACTCGGTGGTGTGCTTATTTGTGTAGGACTTCTCGGCTCTGAAAACGGGGCCTACCTCGAATATGCGCTCGAAGCCGCTCGCCATTGCCATCTGCTTATAGAACTGGGGGCTCTGCGCAAGATAGGCGAGGCGGTCAAAATACTTGACCTCAAAAACCTCGGCTCCGCTCTCGCTCGCCGCGCCGATGAGCTTCGGGGTGTGAATCTCGATGAAATTGTGGTCTATAAGGAACTGACGCATGGCGTTGACCATGACGGTCTGAACCTTGAACATGAGCTGATTTTCGTCGGTGCGAAGATCGATCCAGCGGTAGTCAATGCGCTGGTCAATGCTCGAACGCTCGACGCCCGGACGCTTCTTGGTCGCGGGGATCTCCTTGCGCACTATCGGCAGCGCGTCGGCTATCGACTCCGCAGTTATCGACTCGGGGATAATCTCAATTCCGCCCATCTTGACGAAATCGTTCTCGACGGCGGTGCCGACGACCGAGATAACGGAATCCTGAGTCAGGGTAGCTATCACGGGGCAGAGCTCCGGCAGCTTCTCTTTCTCGACGGTTATCTGAATTTTTCCTGTGATATCCTTGAGCACGATGAAAGCCATATACTTGCTGTCGCGCAGGTTCTCGACGAAGCCCTGAACGAGCACGGGTTTGCCGAGATTATTTTTGATGTCCGCAATGTAAGTTCTCTCCATTATCTGAGCCCTCCAAAGAGATTTGATATATCGGCAGCGTTGAGATCTCCGTCGTTGATGCTGTCCGCAAAGGCGTTTGCCGCAGCCTGAACGAGCGCCGACGAGAATTCATCGCTGAAGTTTTCGATTGAGAAAGCGGTCTTTTCGCCGTTTTCCATGTTCTTGACGAGGACTTCGCCCTTGGCTATATCGTCGTCGCCGATAACGCAGGTGAAGCGCACGCCCAGTTTGTCGGCGTATTTCATCTGAGCCTTGACCGAGCGTCCCGCAACGTCAAACTGCGCGCTGACTCCGTCCGAGCGGAGATCCGTGCAGAGCTTCGCCGCGACAAGCGAAGCGGCGTCGCCGATAGAGCCGATATAGATATCGCACTTCTGGTCGCCGGGCAGCTCTATGCCCTGAGCCTCAATGACGCTGAGCAGGCGCTCGAGTCCCATTGCGAAGCCGAGCGACGGGGTGTGCTGACCGCCGAGCTCTTCAATGAGTCCGTCATAGCGTCCGCCGCCGCCGCAGACAAGTCCGTCGGTCTTTTCATTGTGCGAGACGAACTCGAAAACGGTCTTTGTATAGTAATCAAGTCCGCGCACGATGTGCGGGTTGACGACATAGTCTATCATCAGCGCGTCAAGATAGCTCTTGACCTTCTCGAAATGCTCGCGGCACTCGTCGCAGAGATAATCGAGCATAACGGGCGCGCCCTCGGCTATCTTCGAGCAGACGGGGCTCTTGCAGTCGAGAATGCGCATGGGGTTGCGCTCAAGCCTGTCGAGGCAGGTGCCGCACAGCTCATCTTTGTACTGCTCAAAATATGCCTTGAGCGCCTTGTGATACTCGGCGCGGCAGGTCGGGCAGCCGATCGAGTTTATCTCGAGCGTCAGATCTTCGATTCCGAGGAAAGCGAATATCTCGGCGGCGAGGGAGATTATCTCGGCATCGGCGGCGGGAGCCGGGGTGCCGAAAACCTCAACGCCGAACTGGTGGAACTCCCTGTATCTGCCGGACTGCGGCTTCTCGTAGCGATAGCACGAGGTTATATAGCAGGTATTCTGCGGCAGGGGCTCGTTGAAAAGTCCGTGCTCTAAAAATGCGCGTGCAGCGCCCGCAGTGCCCTCGGGTCGAAGCGTTATAGAACGTCCGCCCTTGTCGAGAAAAGTGTACATCTCCTTCTGCACGACATCGGTGGTGTCGCCGACGCCGCGGGCAAACAGCTCCGTATGCTCGAACACGGGCGTACGAATCTCCTTGAAGCCGAAACGCGAGGCTATATCGAGCAGGGTATTTTCAAGAAAGCGGTTTTTATAGCTCGCCGCGGGCAGCACATCCTGAGTGCCCTTGACAGCTTTCGTAAAAAGAGCCATGTTTCTGTTCCTTCCATAAAAACATTAAATCCCGCCGTTGGCGGGATGAGCGAAAAAGCTCCGGAAAAAGCCGCCCGGCGGGAAATACCGCCGGGGCGGGTCAAAGCTTATTTCGGGTTGACTATATCGCGCCAATCAAGGTCGCCGCGCGCAAGGCTGTGAATAAGAGCCTCGGCGGTGGCTATATTGGTGGCAACGGGGATGTTGTGCACGTCGCAGAGTCTGAGAAGATTTGCTTCGTTGGGCTCGTGCGGCTTGGGTGTGAGCGGATCTCTGAACATGAGCAGAAGATCGATCTCGTTGCAGGCTATTCTGGAAGCTATCTGCTGGTCGCCGCCCTGACTTCCGCTGAGGAAGCGCTGAATCTCAAGTCCCGTTGCTTCGGCTACGAGCTTGCCCGTAGTGCCGGTCGCGCACAGAGAATGGCGGCTCAGGATACCGCAATAAGCTATACAGAACTGGGTCATAAGTTCTTTTTTTGAGTCGTGAGCCATGAGAGCGATATTCATTGTGTATCCCCCTTTTCCGAGTTGTTGACTTCGCTGGTCATGTTAATATCATATCAGAGAAACCGGGTTATGACAAGAGTTATTTGTAACTTCTTACAAAATTTTAATAAAAATCCGACCGATTATTCCTCTGTTTCGGACTTTTCGCTGTCTTCGGCAGGTGACACTTCCTCAGCCGCGGTCTCTTCCGGCTTCTCCTCCTCTTCCTCGCTCGGAGTGCAGGCGACGGTAACTAACTGCTCGCCCTCGGATACACGCATGACTCTGACACCCTTGGAGGGTCTTGCAAACGTGCTTATCTGCGAGACGGGAATGCGGATTATAATGCCGTCGGACGAGATGAAGATGACATCCTCGCTCTCGTCAACGACCGCTATCGCGGCAACGTCGCCGTAGGTCTCGGTTCGGTAGTTTATCGTGCCCTTGCCGCCTCTCGACTGGAGTCTGTAGTCCGAAGGTTCGCTGCGTCTACCGTAGCCGGTGGTGCTGACGGTGAGGACAGCCTTTGCATCGTCGAGCACTTCCATGCCGACGACTTCGTCGCCCTCGCGCAGTTCGATCGCCTTGACGCCGCGCGCCGTTCTGCCGAGCGGTCTCGCGTCGTTTTCATTGAAGCGGATGCCCATACCCTTGCGCGTGGCTATGAGCAGGTCATCGTTGCCGGAGGTCAGGCGAACCCATGCGAGCTCGTCGTCATCGTCGAGATTTATCGCGATAACGCCGTTCTTGCGGACGTTGCGGTAAGCGTCGAGGCTCGTGCGCTTGATGATACCCTTGCGCGTGACCATGCACAGGAACGCATCGGGGTCATATTCGGGCACTCTTATCATCGCCGACACCTTCTCGCCCGCTTCGAGGGGCAGAAGGTTGACTATATTCATACCCTTGCTGTTCTTCGAGCCCTCGGGCACTTCGTAACCCTTGAGACGGTAAGTCCTGCCGCGGGTGGTGAAGAACATGACATAATCGTGGGTCGAGCAGGTGAACATGGTCTTTGCCACATCCTCCTCACGCCTTGTCATGCCCTTGACGCCTCTGCCGCCGCGGTGCTGAATTGAATATGCGTCGGTGGGTATACGCTTGATATAGCCGAGGTTCGTCATGGTGAACACGCAGGTCTCCTCGGGGATAAGATCCTCGATATCGACCTCGCCGCTGACATTTTCAATGACGGTGCGGCGGTCGTCGCCGAACTTCTCGGCAATGGCGCCGGTCTCCTCGCGGACTATAGTAAGTATTCTCGACTCGTTCGAGAGAATATCTATAAAGTCGGCTATCTTCGCCTTGAGCTGAGCCATCTCGTCCTCGACCTTTATGCGCTCGAGTCCGGTCAGCTGTCCGAGTCTCATCTGGACTATCGCCTGCGCCTGAATCTCATCGAGACCGAAGCGGTTCATGAGCGCTTCGCGTCCCTCGGGGACGCTGTTCGATGCGCGCAGGATAGCTATGACCTCGTCGATGAAATCGAGCGCTGTGAGCAAGCCCTCAAGGATATGGGCGCGCTCCTGAGCTTTTTTCAGATCGTACCTTGTGCGGCGTGTGACTATCTCGCACTGGTAGTCGATATACTGCTGAAGAATCTGCTTAAGGGTGAGTATCTTCGGCTCGCCGTTTACGAGGGCGAGCATAATCACGCCGAAGGTAGACTGGAGCTGAGTGTAGGTATAGAGCTGATTCAAAACTACCTGCGGATTCGCGTCGCGCTTCAAGGTGATGTCGATGTGCATACCGGAGCGCGAGGAATAGTCGTGGATATCGGATATGCCCTCGATGCGCTTATCCTTGACGAGATCCGCCATGCTCTCTATGAGCTTCGCCTTGTTGACGCCGTAGGGTATCTCGGTGACAACTATCTTGTGGCGGTCGCCCTTTGTCTCGACTATCTCAGCGCGGGCACGGACTATAATTTTGCCGCGGCCTGTGCCGTAGGCGGCGCGTATGCCCGCTCTGCCCATGATTATTCCGCGGGTCGGGAAATCGGGGCCTGGCAGATGAGTCATGAGCTCCTCGAGAGTCGCGTCGGGGTTATCTATCAGGCAGTTCATGGCGGCTACGACCTCGCGCAGATTGTGCGGAGGGATATTTGTCGCCATACCGACCGCTATGCCTACAGAGCCGTTGACAAGCAGGTTCGGATATCTCGACGGGAGCACCGTGGGCTCCTTGAGTCGGTCATCGTAGTTCGGGATAAAATCGACCGTGTCCTTGTCGATATCCGTCAGCATTTCGAGAGAGAGCTTTTTGAGCTTCGACTCGGTGTAACGGTAGGCGGCGGGCGGGTCGCCGTCGACGGAACCGAAGTTGCCGTGGCCGTCAACGAGCGTATATCTCATGGAGAAGTCCTGCGCCAAACGCACCATGGCGTCATAGACGGAGGCGTCGCCGTGAGGATGGTAGCGGCCGAGCACCGAACCGACCGTGTCCGCGCATTTGCGGTACGGCTTGTCGGGATAGAGGCCATTTTCGTACATGGTGTAAAGTATGCGTCTGTGGACGGGCTTCAAGCCGTCGCGCACATCGGGCAGAGCACGCGAGGTGATGACCGACATGGAGTAATCCAGAAAGGATTTGCGCACTTCTCTATTGATCTCGACATTGATTATTTTTTGTTCGTTATATGCTTCGTCAAAGCTCACAGAGATCTACTCCTTTCCGTTATATGTCCAGATTCTGGACGTATTTTGCATTGGTTTCGATGAACTCGCGGCGCGGCTCGACCTTGTCGCCCATAAGAATGGAGAAGGTCTCGTCCGCGAGCATCGCGTCCTCGATATTGACGCGCAGCATCGTGCGGAAGTCGGGATCCATTGTCGTCTCCCAGAGCTGCTCGGCATCCATCTCGCCGAGACCTTTGTATCTCTGGATATCGCAGCTGCCCGAGCCGCCGAACTCCGCCATGAACTGGTCGCGCTCCTCGTCGGAGAAAGCGTATTTTATCTTCTTGCCCTTGCTGACTTTGAACAGCGGGGGCTGAGCGAGATAGACATGACCCTGCTCGATAAGCGGGCGCATATAGCGGAAGAAGAAGGTCAGCAGCAGCGTTCTGATATGCGCACCGTCGACATCGGCATCCGCCATGATAACTATCTTGTTGTAGCGAAGCTTTGTTATATCAAACTCGTCGCCGATTCCGGTGCCGAGGGCGATGACAATAGGCATGAGCTTCTCGTTGCCGATAACTCTGTCGAGTCTCGCCTTTTCGACGTTGAGCATCTTGCCCCAGAGGGGAAGAATCGCCTGGAAGCGTCTGTCGCGTCCCTCTTTTGCGGAGCCGCCTGCGGAATCTCCCTCGACGATGTAGAGCTCTGTGCGCTCGGCGTCGCGCTCGGTGCAGTCGGCAAGCTTGCCGGGCAGGGAGTTTGAATCGAGAACGGATTTGCGGCGAGCCAGCTCGCGCGCCTTTCTCGCAGCCTCTCTTGCGCGCGAAGCGTCGAGAGCCTTCGAGAATATCGCCTTTGCGACTGCGGGATTCTCTTCAAAATAGGTCATCAGCTTCTCATAGACCGTTGTCGAGACGAGCTGGGTTATGTCGGTGTTGCCGAGCTTGCCCTTAGTCTGTCCCTCGAACTGCGCCTCGGTGAGTTTGACGCTGATAACGGCAGTCAGTCCCTCGCGGACATCGTCGCCCGAGAGCTTCTTGTCGCCGTCCTTGAGAATAGAATATTTGCGTCCGTAGTCGTTGAAAACGCGGGTCAGAGCGGTCTTGAAGCCGGTCTCGTGAGTACCGCCGTCAACGGTGTGGACGTTGTTTGCAAACGAGAGCATTGTCTCGTTGTAGCTATCTGTATACTGCATGGCAATCTCCGCGCTTCTGTCGCCGTGCATGGCGGAGAAATGGATCGGCTTTTCATGCAGGGGAGTCTGGCCGCGGCTTGTGGTCAGATAATCGACGAAGCTCGAAAGTCCGCCCTCGTAGCAGTAGGTGCGCTCGATTATATTCTCGGGGTCGCGCCTGTCCGCAAGGGTTATGCACAGTCCCGCATTGAGGAATGCGGACTCGCGCAGATGTCTTTCAAGGGTCTCGAAATCATAGACCGTGGTCTCGCGGAAAATCTCGGGATCGGGCTTGAAGCGTATAGTCGTGCCGGTCGCCGACGAGGTGCCTATCTCCTTGAGGTCATAGTCGGGGTGACCGCCGTTCGAGAAGCGCTGCTGATAGACATGGCCGTTCTGCGCGACTTCGACTTCGAGCCACTCGGACAGGGCGTTGACGACGGACGAACCGACGCCGTGCAGACCGCCGGAGACTTTGTAGCCGTTGCCGCCGAACTTACCGCCGGCGTGCAGGACGGTCAGGACGACCGTCACGGTGGAGATGCCCATCTTTTCGTTCGTGCCCACGGGGATGCCGCGTCCGTTATCCTTGACGCTGATAACATCGCCCGGGAGTATCCCAACATCGATATTCGTGCAGAAGCCGGCGAGAGCTTCGTCTATGGAGTTGTCGACTATCTCATACACAAGGTGGTGCAGACCGCGCGGACCCGTCGAGCCGATGTACATACCGGGGCGCTTGCGGACCGCCTCAAGTCCCTCAAGAACCTGAATCTGGCTCGCGTCGTATTCCTCGGTAACCTTGGTGTTCATATCCTTGTCAAGCTCAATGTCTTCGTCGAGCACGAGCTCGTCCTGATTCTCGGCGTTCTCTTCAAGGATCTCGTTGTTCTCATTGTTATCCAAAGCTTTCATCCTCCTTCTCCAAAGCTATAAAAACGAATTACTGATTCGTCAGGGTGGAGAACATGTTCTTTTTCTTCTTCGCTTTCTTGGGCTTGTACTTCGGCGGATTTTCGAGTCTCATTCTCGCGCTCTTGGACTTCGCGAGATACTTGTTGACCTGAACGACGGGGGAGATCATATCGGCGCTCATATAGTCCACGCAGTTTGCGAGCAGATCCTGATCGTTGTTGAGCTCGCCGAGTATGGTCACGGCAATTATGCTCTGTATCTCGTTCGTGCCGTCGTCATAAATCTCGTTGAGGAGATTGAAGAGCTTTCTCATCTTCTGCGGGTCGTTCTCTTTTATGACTCTGATAACCACGGGAGCGGCGTGGTTCTTGAAGAAATCCTCGGGCAGGAACTCGCCGTAGGTCTCGATGTTCTTTTTGTATTCGTCGCGCAGCTCGGGATAGATTACGCTCAGGCGGTTTGCAAAGGTGTTCGCGTCATAGCACGCCTCGCCGCTCTTTGCCGCAGCTTTCGATACGGGGGTGGGGAGCTTCACTTTTTTCTTATCAACTGCACCGTTCTTGCCGAAGCTCTCTTCGATAAGCTCGGCATACTCGTCCGAGATAAACTTGATGTCCTTGTCGTCGGCGGTCTCAACGTCGAGCAGAGAGTGGGCAATCTTCGCGAAGTCGGTCTCGTTCGCGCCCTCTTTCTGCGCCCAGAGCAGGGCTATCTTGTTGTCGTAGTGCTCGATGCGCAGAGCCTTGTTGTCGCCGGAAAAATCCATAACGGCGCGTCCGCTCGTGACGGCGACGGGGATACCGTCGGAGATATCTGCGGGGGTGGTGATTCTGAAGCCGCACTTCGTGAGGGTCGGCTCGAGGTTCTTGTAGATGTCGTTCATCGCTATACGGATATCGATCATAACTGTTCTCCTTAAAAAATACTCTGCACAGAGTATATATCAGTCCGCCGAAAAAGTCTGCCGTTGCACGGAGTCTCAGGGCTCCCCTGTGTAAGGGGAGCTGTCACGGCGAAGCCGTGGCTGAAAGGTTGTTGTAATGAAAGTTCAAAACAATCCCTCCGGCGCTCCGTGCCACCTCCCTTTGCACAAGGGAGGCTTTGATTCCCGAGAAACCGAAAAACAGGTTTATCGACAAGCTGTTATATACTCTGCACAGAGTATATATTATATATACT
>ERZ1026848.1279-NODE-1279-length-13462-cov-7.065190_pt1 | contig 13462 bp, 10 predicted proteins | sample MGYA00380154_ERZ1026848 | MGnify/ENA primary metagenome ERZ1026848 (study PRJEB33269, sample SAMEA4719790) | human gut metagenome | biome: human-associated habitat; feature: organic feature; material: feces | place: Cameroon | collected 2013-10 ...
CGTAGCGTCTCGTGGGCTCGGAGATGTGTATAAGAGACAGGATAATAAACAGTTACGATGAAATTATGAAATGGAAAAGGATGGACCGTTTGGTTCATCCTTTTCCATTTGGGGAATTCCGCTTTGGGGAATTCCGCTGGAATTTCCATAAAGCGAAATGCTCTGCCTGGAATTTTAACTGAAGTCCTCCTCTTCCTAAATCCAGACGAATGTGCTAAGATAAAACCGATTCGCGCTGAAGGAAAAGGAGAAAACCATGTATATGATTGCAGGACTGGGGAATCCCGGGAAAGAATATAACAATACAAGACATAACATCGGATTTGCATTCATTGATGCACTTGCGCAAGAATATGATATTAATGTCATGGATGTGAAGCTGAAGGCACTGACCGGAAAAGGAATGATTGGCGGTCAGAAGGTGCTTCTGGTAAAGCCCCTGACTTTTATGAATTTAAGCGGTGAAAGTATCCGTCCGCTTGCAGATTATTATAAAGTAGATCCGGAGAGTGAGCTGATTGTGGTATCGGATGATATCACCTTATCTCCCGGAGGCATCCGTATCCGCAAGAAAGGAAGCGCCGGTGGGCATAATGGTTTAAAGAACATTATTGGACAGCTCGGAACCGAGAATTTTAAGAGGATCCGGATCGGTGTCGGTGAAAAGCCGAAGGGCTATGATCTTGCCGACTATGTACTGGGACATTTTTCCAAAGAAGAGCAGCCTCTGATGCAGGAAGGGATTACAAAGGCGAAGGAAGCATTAAATCTGATTCTTGCAGGAAATATGGATCAGGCGATGAACGAATACAATCGCAGGGAGAAGTAAATGAACACATTGCTCGCGCCACTATGGGAAATCAGCGAATTTGAAGAGATTCAGAAACAATTAGATAAAGAAAGCGGCTGTGTAGCGCTTACGGGATGCATCGAATCCCAGAAGCTTCATATGGCTTACGGACTCTCGGAGGGGAGGTTTCAGAACCGGATCTTCGTCACCTATAGCGACCAGCGGATTAAGGAGCTTTTAGAGGATGAGCGGTTTTATGACCGGGAGGCCGTCGTTTATCCGTCGAGGGACCTTATTTTCTATCAGGCGGATATTCATGGAAATCAGCTTACGAAGGAGCGCATTAAGACGCTGCGCCGGATTCTGGAGGGAAAGCCGGCTACGGTAATTACCACCTTCAGCAGCCTGATGGCACCGCAGCTTTCCCTCGATATCTGGAAACAGTATCTGCTCCATATGGATGGAAAGAGCATTATTGATGAAAAGGCGATTGCTCTGCGTCTTGTGGAAATGGGATATGAGAAAACCTATCAGGTGGAAACACCAGGGCAGTTCAGTGTGCGTGGCGGCATTGTGGATATCTTCGACCTGACAGAAGAAAATCCCTATCGAATTGAATTGTGGGGAGATGAGATCGAATCCATCCGGAGCTTTGATGTGATGAGCCAGCGATCCATTGAAAAATTGTCTGAAATCACCGTATATCCTGCAACCGAAATGCTGCTTTCGAAAAACCAGCTAAAGACCGGGATGGAAAAGATCAAAAAGGAAGCCGCAGCATTTGAACAAAAGCTCCGGGATGAATTTCATACCGAGGAAGCCCACCGGGTTGCCACGCATGTTAAAGAGCTCGAAGAGCAGGTGATGGAATTCGGGAATGCGGCAAACCTGGACGGCTATATGAATTATTTCTATGAAGAAACCGTTTCTTTTCTGGAGCTGTTTGATATGAAAGATACTGTTTTCTTCCTGGATGAACCGGCTCATATCGAGGAGCATGCAAAGGCGGTAGAGACAGAGTTCCGTGAGAGCATGATTCATCGTGCCGAGAAGGGATACATTCTGCCGGGACAGATGAATCTTCTGTTTTCATTGGAAGAAACCGCAGCGCGGCTTTCAAGGGGACATGCTGTGTATCTGTCTGCACTTGATATGAAGAACAGCTTTACCGGAAAGCTGCTGAAGCCGTCGCTTAAAAGTGACATGACGGTCAAAAGTATTTCTTCCTATAATAATAGCTTTGAATCCCTCGTGCAGGATCTGAAGCGGTACAAGAAAAATAAGTACCGGATTCTGTTGTTATCCGGCTCGAGGACAAGGGCAGAGCGTCTTGCCAGGGATCTTCAGGACGCTGAGCTTACTGCATTTTATTCCGGGGATCCGGAACGGGAGCTCCAGCCGGGGGAAATCATGACCTGCTATGGCCGCGTGCTCCGGGGCTTTGAATATCCGCTGCTTAAATTTGCGGTCATTTCCGAAAGCGATATTTTTGGAAGTGAAAAGAAGAAGCGGAAGAAAAAGAAGACCTATGAAGGCCGGAAAATCAATGATTTCAATGAATTAAGCATCGGAGATTATGTGGTTCATGAAAATCATGGGCTGGGGATCTATAAAGGAATTGAAAAGGTAGAGGTCGATAAGGTCACGAAGGATTACATCAAGATTGAGTACCGGGACGGCGGAACCCTTTATGTGCTGGCAACGGGGCTCGATGCCATCCAGAAGTATGCGTCCGCAGATGCAAAAAAGCCAAAACTCAATAAGCTCGGTACACAGGAGTGGAGCAGAACCAAGTCAAAGGTCCGGGAAGCAACCGGCGAGGTGGCGAAGGATCTGGTGGAGCTTTATGCGGCGCGTCAGCAGAAAAACGGTTATCCTTACGGAAAGGATACGGTCTGGCAGAAGGAATTTGAAGAGATGTTTCCCTTTGAAGAGACGGAGGATCAGCTGCTTGCCATTGATGCGACGAAGAAGGACATGGAGAGTACGAAGATTATGGACCGCCTGATCTGTGGAGATGTCGGCTACGGCAAGACGGAAATTGCCATCCGTGCGGCGTTTAAGGCGGTACAGGAAGGAAAACAGGTGGTTTATCTTGTCCCGACAACGATCCTTGCGCAACAGCATTACAATACCTTTGTACAGCGGATGAAGGATTTCCCGGTGAGAATCGACATGCTGTCCCGTTTCCGGACAGCAGCAGAGCAGAGGAAGACCATCACAGACCTGAAAAAGGGCATGGTGGATATTGTGATCGGTACACACAGGGTTCTGTCAAAGGATGTGGAGTATAAGGATCTGGGGCTTCTGATTATTGATGAGGAACAGCGGTTTGGCGTTGCCCATAAAGAGAAAATCAAAAAGATGAAGGAAAACGTAGATGTTCTGACACTGACTGCAACACCGATTCCGCGAACCCTTCATATGAGCCTCATCGGTATCCGGGATATGAGCGTTCTGGAGGAGGCACCGAATGACCGTCTGCCGATTCAGACCTATGTCATGGAATACAATGATGAAATGGTAAGGGAGGCTATTGTGCGTGAACTGTCACGGGGCGGACAGGTCTATTATGTTTATAACCGTGTCAATCAAATTGCAGATGTGGCCGCCCAGGTGCAGCAGCTTGTTCCGGAAGCCAACGTGGCGTTTGCCCATGGACAGATGCAGGAAAAGCAGCTTGAACAGATCATGTTTGACTTTATTAATCAGGACATTGACGTACTGGTATCTACGACGATTATTGAAACCGGACTGGATATTTCCAATGTCAATACCATTATTATCCACGATTCGGATAATATGGGACTGTCCCAGCTTTACCAGCTCCGGGGACGAGTGGGAAGAAGCAATCGTACTTCTTATGCGTTCCTCATGTATAAGAAGGATAAGATGCTGAAGGAAGTGGCAGAGAAGCGTCTTGCTGCAATTAAGGAATTTACGGATCTGGGAAGCGGTTTCAAAATTGCCATGAGGGATCTGGAAATCCGTGGCGCCGGAAATCTTCTGGGAGCAAGCCAGCATGGACATATGCAGGCGGTCGGCTACGATCTTTATTGTAAGATGCTGAACGAAGCGGTGAAAACCCTGAAGGGAATCCCCACGAAGGAAGACTTCCTTACTACGGTAGACCTCGATGTGGATGCCTTTATTCCACCGTCTTATATCGTGAATGAGGTGCAGAAGCTGGATATTTACAAGCGGATTGCCGGTATTGAGAACCAGGCGGAATGCGATGATATGAAGGAAGAGCTGCTGGATCGTTTCGGGGTGATTCCGACGGAGGCAGACAACCTTTTACGGATTGCTCTGATCCGCGTGGCTGCCCATAAGCTGGATATGATCGATGTCAAAGGAAAAAACAGCCAGATCGTGTTTACCTTAAAGGACGATGCGCAGATTCAGGTGCAGAATATTCCTATGCTGCTTGGCAGGGAGGAGCATTTAAGCTTCAATCCGAAAATGCGCTGTTTTGTATTTCATTATCAGAAGTGCGGTATGGTGGAAAAGGATGAAAGGCAGCTTCTGTCCTATACGGAAGAGCTGCTGCAGACCATGCAGGAGTGCCTGACCGTTCAGCCATGCCATTCATAAGTTGCCTGACCGTTCAGCCATGCCCATTCATAAGCTGCCGGATTGTACAGATTGGCTAACCAATATAGGTGTTTTCCGGCAGCTTATTTCATGTCGGGCATCCGCCCTATAGAAATAATTGTACATGCTGCCCTTAGTGAGCAAGCTCCCACGGTCATCTTGAACAATTATTTCTGCATGGCAGATTTATTACAAAAGTTCTATAATTTCTATAGGAAATTCGGACAAAATAGTGTAAACTGGAAAGTAACTATTCAGTACAGGTCGAAGCATTTACTGCCAAGACTGTAAGAAAATGATTCAATAATGCAAAATAGATGTGGTTTATGACAAAAGTTAAGAGAACCTGAAAAGGGTAGGAGACAGTATGAATATTTTCATGGTTTTGAGTCTGATCGGTGGTCTGGCGCTGTTCCTGTATGGTATGCAGATGATGGGCGACGGTCTGAAAAAGGCTTCCGGCGGTAAGCTGGAAATGATTCTGGAGAAGCTGACGTCCAACAAACTTATGGCTGTTTTATTGGGTGCCGGTGTTACGGCGGTGATCCAGTCTTCCTCGGCTACGACGGTTATGGTGGTCGGATTTGTGAATTCGGGCATTATGAGCTTATCCCGTGCAGTCGGTGTTATCATGGGCGCGAATGTTGGTACAACAGTTACGGCATGGATCTTAAGTATGACGGAAATTACAGGTCAAAGCCTGTTCTTACAATTACTCAAGCCATCCTCCTTCTCCCCGATCCTTGCGATCGTGGGCGTGGCGATCCTGATGACCAGCAAGAAAGAAAAGCAGCGTGATGGAGCGGCCATTATGCTGGGCTTTGCAATCCTGATGTTTGGTATGGAGATGATGTCCGGAGCAGTGGAACCTCTGGCTGAGTCGGAGGAATTTCAGAAGGTGCTGCTGATGTTTGCCAACCCGGTACTTGGTATGCTGGTTGGATGTGGATTTACCATACTGATCCAGTCTTCTTCTGCGGCAGTAGGTATCTTACAGGCCCTGTCCGCTACCGGAGCGGTTACCAATCTTTCGGCCATTCCGCTGATTATGGGCGCGAATGTCGGTTCCACCACAACGGCACTGATTTCCAGTATCGGTGCAAGCCGGAATGCGAAGCGTGCCGCACTGGTACATTTCTATTTTAATATTATTAAGACCGTCACTTTTATGCTGCTGTTCTATTGCTTTAATGCGATTTTCCATTTTGCATTTGCCAATGAACCGGCAACCGCGGTAGGAATTGCAGTGATTCATTCCAGCTTTAACATTGCAGCTGCGATTGTTTTTACACCAATCTCTTCCATTTTTGAGAAGATGGCTTATCTGACCATTCCGAAGCTTGAGAGTGAAGAGGAAGACAAGATCCCTTCCAGATCCGAGATCCAGATTCTGGATACCCGTTTCCTGAACACTCCGGGATATGCGCTGGAGCAGTGTAAGAATGCAGCCATTGATATGGCGAATTATTCAAAAGAAGCGCTGTTTCTTGCCATCGACCAGATTGGGAAGTTTGATAAGAAGAGTGCGGCAAGAGTCATTGAGCTGGAAGAGCTGGTCGATCATTATGAGGATGAGCTGGGTTCCTATCTGGTAAAATTAAGCAGCCGTCATCTGTCAGAGAAGGACAGTCAGGAGTTATCGGTACTGCTTCACTGTATCGGAGATTTTGAACGGATTTCAGATCACGCAATCAACATTATGGAATCTGCAAGAGAGATGAACGACAAGAGTCTTTCTTTCTCAAAAAAGGCAGAAGAGGAACTGACTGTTTTTACCGGTGCCATTAAAGATATCGTGAATACCTCCATTCTGGTGTTCCAGGAGGAGGATTTAAAGCTTGCTCTTCAGATAGAACCGTTAGAGGAGGTCATTGACCACCTGAATGCAGAAATCAAGAAGCGCCATATCAAGCGTCTGCGCAAGGGCAAGTGTACAATTGAAATGGGCTTTATCCTTTCGGATATTTCAACTAACTATGAAAGAGTTTCCGATCACTGTTCGAACATCGCGTTATGTCTCCTGCAGTTGAATGAGGATAATTTTGATACTCATATGTATCAGGAGAATATTTCTGCTTCGGATAACAAAGATTTTAATGAGGAGTATAAGCGTCTTCGTATCCATTATCAATTACCGTAAGTGATGCAGTCTGAACACATGCGTGAGGGGGATGTGGCATGGCGTTGATTTATATATTAGAGGATGACCGAAACATCCGTGAAATTGAAGAAATTGCATTAAAGAATGCTGATTATGAAGTGGTTTCTTTTGAAACTGCAGCAGAATTTGGGAAGAGGCTGAAGGAAAGGGTGCCGGATCTTTTATTGCTGGATCTGATGCTGCCGGATGCCGATGGCCTCCGGCTTGTGACACAGCTGCGGCAGAATGTGATGACCAGGAGCCTGCCGGTTATTATGGTGACTGCGAAGACAACTGAAATAGACAAAGTACGGGGTCTTGACAGTGGTGCGGATGATTATCTGACGAAGCCGTTCAGTGTCATGGAGCTGATTTCCAGGGTGAAAGCGCTTCTTCGCAGAAGCATGAAAGGATTAAAGGAACGTGTTATTACGATCGGAGAGGTTTCACTTGATGTAGAGCGTCGCAAGGTGACGGTTGCGGGAGAGCGTTGTGAGCTTACCTATAAGGAGTATGAATTATTGAAGCTCCTGATGAATAATGCCGGGATCGTGACTCCGCGGGAAGAAATCTTAAGTAAAGTATGGGAAACGGATTTCGAAGGTGAGTCGCGGACGATTGATATGCACATTAAAACGCTTCGTCAGAAGCTTGGAAGCAGCGCGAACCGGATTAAAACCGTGCGGAATGTAGGATATTTGTTTGAAACGTCACCAATATAGGAAATGAAAATGCAGAAAAGATTTTATTATGAATTGATGGGAATAGCTGCCCTGGCAATTTTGGGAACATTATTGCTGGTGGTAGCTGTTTGTTTTTCCTGCATGAATCCGGAATATCTGTCCGGGCAGCAGCAGGAAAAGATGATTCTTGTACTGATGATCGGCATTGCAGCAATTATGGCATTCTGCTTTTTGCTTGCGGGAATCTGGTCTCATCAGCTCGGAGAGAAGCTTCATCTTGGAAAAGAAGAGGACAATGAACTGAATGCAAAGCTGCGGCAGGAATTCACAGCCAATGTGTCCCATGAGCTGAAAACACCGCTTACGGCAATTTCCGGATATGCAGAGTTAATTGAAAACGGGATGATTTCATCCGATGATGAGATCCGGAGAATGGCAGGAGAAATTCATAACAATTCGGGAAGGCTGATTACCCTGATTAATGATGTTATAAGACTGTCGGAGCTGGATGAAGAACAGGAGGAAATTCTGGAGAAGGTTCCGCTTTCGGTGGTTGCACAAAGCAGTGTGAAAATGCTTCAGATTAACGCAGAAAAGCATCATGTCACGCTTACCTTTGAAGGGGAGGATGCTTTTATCTGGGGAACCAGACAGATGGTGGACGAGGTGGTCTATAATTTATGTGATAATGCGATCCGTTATAACAAAGAAAACGGAGGTGTTACCGTCCGTGTGTACAGGGAAAACGGCCATGTGGTTTTACGGGTACAGGATACAGGAATTGGAATCCCGCAGGAATGTCAGGAACGCATATTTGAGCGCTTTTATCGTGTGGATAAGGGAAGGAGCAAGCTGACCGGAGGAACGGGACTTGGACTTGCAATTGTGAAACACATTCTGATGCGTCTGAAAGGAGAATTAAAGCTTGTCAGTACACCGGGACAGGGGACGATAATTACAATTACGTTTCCTTCCTGCGAAGAGGACACGGACAGGTAGAAAAATAGAGGCATATGGTGTATACTGGGAAAGATGGAAGCAGATATAAGGGGGAAGTATCTTATGCAGACGATTATTGTGTGTGAGGAAATAGGGGAATTACTGGAACAGCTTGGCTTAGCCGGGAAGGAAAAGGGATTTGAGCGGCTTTCTTATGCAATTGCTGTAACCGCGAAGGAGTTTGAGCGGGCAGGAAGTGTCACGAAACTGCTGTATCCGGATCTGGCGAAGCATTTTCAGACAACGCCGGAAAAGATTGAGAGATCACTCAGGCATCTTATTGAGAAATCCTGGGAAAAGGGAGAGAAAATGCGGTTCGAGGAATTATTCGGTTATCACAGGGATAATTCGGAGATCCGTCCGACCAACAGTGAGTATATTGCAATCCTGGCTGACCGGATCCGGAGTGGCAGCTATGAGAATGTACTGGAGAGCATTGAGGAGTTTGAGTAAGCACATAATGAAAGAAAAGCAGCATGGCAGAAGCTTTGTATATGGGCTTCTGAATCGTCATGAATAAATAAAGGAAGGTAAGGTAATAACATGAATAAACCGGCAATCTGTGGAGGAACACCCGTCAGGGATACGAAAATTTCATACGGACATCAGTATATTGATGAAGAGGATATACAGGCAGTTGCAGACGTGCTGCGAAGCGATTATCTGACCTGCGGACCGAAAATTGCAGAGGCGGAAAAGGCACTCTGTGAAGTGACGGGAGCCAAATATGCAGTTGTCTGCAGCAACGGAACCTCAGCACTCCATATTGCCTGCCAGGCAGCAGGAGTGCAGCCGGGAGATGAGGTTATCACGACACCCATCACCTTTGCCGCTTCGGCAAACTGTGCACTTTATTGCGGAGCAAGGCCGGTTTTTGCAGATATTAATGAGGAAACCTACAATATTGATCCGGAGAATGTAAGGAAGCTGACAACGGATAAGACGAAAGCGGTTGTAGCGGTGGATTTTACCGGACAGTCCGTAGAACTGGATGAACTTTTAGAGCATTGTCACGCACATGGAATCACACTGATTGAAGACGGTGCGCATGTAATCGGAACGAAATATAAAGGAAAATGCAACGGCTCCATCGCTGACATGACTACCTTAAGCTTTCACCCGGTGAAGACGGTTACCTGTGGAGAAGGCGGTGCGGTACTGACGAACAGTGAAGAGCTTTACCGTAAGCTTCTGCTTTACCGTGCACATGGAATTACCAGGGATCCGTCCCTGATGGAGCATGAGCCGGATGGCCCTTGGTATTATGAGCAGCTTGCCCTCGGCATGAATTACCGTATGACGGATATGCAGGCAGCATTGCTGATCAGCCAGTTAAAGAAGCTTCCGATGTTCGTGGAACGTCGGAAGGCAATTGTGAAGCAGTATAATGAAGCATTCCTAAAGCTGCCGCAGATTGTAGTACAGAAGGAAATTCCGGAGTCGGATACCACGAGACACCTGTATATTCTTCGGATCAATCCGGAGAAGCTTTCCATTGACCGCAGACAGTTTTTCGATGCGTTGGCTGCAGAGAATATCTGCTGTAATGTGCATTACATTCCGACGTATTACTTCCCGTATTATGAGAAGCTTGGATATCAGAGAGGATTGTGCCCGAAGGCGGAGAAATTATATGAAGAAATAATTACTCTTCCGCTTTATTATTCCATGACGGATCAGGATGTGGCAGATGTAATTGAAGCGGTTACGAAGATTGCATCGTATTACAGCAGGTAGTGCGGGTGAGAGTGCGCGGTTTCCAAAGAAACCGGATTAGTACAAGGTGAGGTAAGCAATGAAATTAAGCGTCATAGTCCCTGTTTTTAATATGGCATCAGATGATAAACTGAAATGGTGTATGGATTCGCTGGTTGGACAGACGATTTCTGATTACGAGATCATTGCAGTCGATGACTGTTCCACGGATGATTCCCTGTCCATTCTGCAGAATTATGAAAAGCGCTACCCCGGTAAGGTGGTTGTGATTGCTTCTCCCGATAACCGGAAGCAGGGTGGCGCAAAGAACCTGGGACTGTCTGTTGCAAAGGGAGACTGGATCGGGTTTATTGATGCGGACGACTGGGTGTGCGCAGATTTTTATGAAAAGCTTCTGAATAAAGCAGAAGAAACCGGTGCGGATATGGTCGGCTGTGATTATCATCTGACCCCGGAACACAGCATGAAAATCGGACAGATTGTACATAACAATACGCCGGAACAGGCAGGTGTCCTGAATGAGGAAAAGTACCGGTCCCTCATTCTGGATGGTGGAAGTCTGGTAGTGAAGATTTACCGCAGACATATTATTCTCGATTATCCGAACCGTTTTCCGGAAGGGATTTTTTACGAGGATAATGCGATTGGCAATTCCTGGATGCTTCGTGCGAAGCATTTTGAATATCTGCAGGAACCGTTATATTATTATTATCAGCATGAGGCATCGACGGTGCATACCATTACGAAAAAGCGGTGTGAGGATCGTATGGAGGCTGCCCGGATTATGGTGAAGGAGGCGAAGGAATTTCAATTCTTTGATACCTATTATCCGGAGCTCGAAAGCAGCTTTACCACCCTGTTTTATGTGAATACCCTGTTTTCCTATCTGGCTGGTTCCGGCAGGAAGGAATACCGTTTCATAAAAGAACTGGGGGATGAAATGCGGAGTACTTTTCCTGATTTCCAGCAGAATAAGTATTATGAGCAGAGAGTCCATGCGGAGGAACGCAGGCTGATCGCCATGCAGCAGAAATCAACGCTTTATTTTATGATCTATTACAAAGTGCTGTGGACCTACCGGAAGCTGCGTAAGCGTTTGGCTGCACAGAAGTAAATGATCAGCATCGTATGTTTTATTGTAACTATTCAGTACAGGTCGAAGCATTTACTGCCAAGACCGTAAGAAAATGATTCAGTAATGCAAAATCCCATCGGCGAAGCCGATTTGGAATGGATTTTGCATCGTAACTGTGAAACAGCAGTTTTAATGTGAGGTCAATGGGAGAAAAAGATGAGTAGTCCGGGAAGAAGCAGAATTTATGTGTGTCATACCTTTTATCATGCCTACATTACCTGTCTGAAGGAGCTTCATATACAACGTGATCCGCTGCAGAAGCAGGCGGGAGCAGTGCTCCTTTTGAGCAGCATGTCGAATGATTTCGGTAATTTAAAGGAACGTGCCGAAAAGTCCGGTTTATTTACGGAGGTTCTTACGTTTGATGAAAAGGAAGAGACTTTTTTTCCGGAGCTTGCAAAGTACCGGACCGATACCGGAAACCTTGTAAAGAACATGCTCCAGCGTATCCGTTTTACCAGGAAATTCGGTAAATTATTAGAGCCGTATATTCCGGTCGACTTTAAGAGGTTCGATGATATTTATGTGTTCTGTGATTCCGATCCGATCGGTTACTATCTGAGCACGCATAAGATTTATTATCATGCGGTTGAGGATGGTCTGAACTGTATTCTTTATTATGATACGGCCCGCTACGATAACCGTGGACATTTTAAACTTAAGGCATGGATGTCGAAGCACAATCTGATCTTTATCCAGAACGGTTATAACAAATACTGCCTTGATATGGAAGTGAACGATGTTTCGGTTCTTCCGTATCCCTGTGAGAAATATCTGGAGAAGCCGCGTAAGGAGCTGACCGATGATCTGACCGAGGAAGAAAAGGATATTGTCGTTGGCATGTTTATTGAGAATAAGGATAAACTGGAAACCACACTTCGCGAGGGCATGAACCATGAGCATAAGGTTTTGGTTCTGACCGAGCCGCTGTGCGATCTGGAGACACGGAAACGTATCTTCCGGGATATCATTGCGCAGTATGGCAGCATCGACGGAGAGCCGGCGCAGATTCTGATGAAGCCGCATCCCCGTGACGTGCTGGATTATGAGAAAGAATTTTCACAGTATATTATTCTGGATAAGAAGTTTCCGATGGAAATTCTGAATTATATAAAGGATCTTAGATTTGACCGGGTGATTTCAGTGCTTACCGTAACGGATGCCATTTTATTTGCGAAAGAAAAGCTGTTCCTGGGGGAGGACTTTATGGACAGGTACGAAGCGCCTGAAATTCACAGACAGAATGAGCAGATCTATTAAGAAAAGGGGATTAAAATGTTTTCTTTAAAGAAGGAAGAAGTGAATGTAGGAAGACAGAGGGAGCTGGATCTGGTAAAAGGATTCCTGATGATTATGATCATATTGATCCATTCCTTTCAGACGATCGGGAACCTTGATACGGTAAATTCGTACGCGCATGAAATATTGTTTGCACTGTTTATGCCGACGGGAGCCTGCCTGTATCTGTTTGCGATGGGATTTGGAAGTGTTTTTACAAGACATTCGGAACCTAAGGATATGGTGAAGAACGGAGTAAAGCTGTTAGCTTTTCAGGCTTTAAGTAATCTGTGTTACGCCGCAGTGATTGTCATCAGCTTCTGCTTAAGAAACCTGATTGCAGGAGAAGTGCCGGGCAGCAGGGAATTATATCAGGAAAACCTGTATGCGGTACTTACCTTCGTCAATATCTTCTTCATATCCGGTATGTGTTATCTGGTGCTGGCATTGTATAAAAAATTAAATGTAAAGCCGGGCGGATACATCATAAGCGCAATTGTTGTGGGAATTGTAACACCGTTTACCAGACTGCTGGTTTCGGACAATCAGGCACTGAACTGGATTCTGGATATGACGTTTGGCGGAAAAGGGGAAACAAGCTTCTGCTTCTTCCCATATCTGAGTTATGTATTTTTAGGATATGTATTTGCCAGGGTGATCCGGCAGATTCCGGAAGAGGAAAAGGGAGATTTCTACAAAAAGAGCGGAATTATCTGTGGAGTGATTGCAGCAGTCTGGTTTATAAGCTGCATCGTATTGCATCCGAATGTGGATGACTTCTTTAATTATATGCTGGATCAATACCGGACACCGGGGCTTTTGAAGGTCATTGGAAGCCTTTGTACCATCCTGCTAGTATTTGCCATTTCTTTCCGGGTGATGCCGCTGATTGAAAAGTGGAAATTCGGGTACAACAAGCTTTGCTTTTATTCAAAGCAGATCTCGAAGATGTATGCCGTACATATCGGAGTATATTATGTCATTGGCGGCTTTACAGCATTTGGAGGCTTTGGGGTGAAAGCATGTATCTTATGGTCTGTGGTCGGACTTGTTGTAACCGACCTGCTTGTACAGGGCTACCTCCGAATAGAAAGTAAGATAAAAAGTAAGATAAAATAGTAGAATTG
>ERZ1026848.1285-NODE-1285-length-13429-cov-4.912143_pt1 | contig 13429 bp, 6 predicted proteins | sample MGYA00380154_ERZ1026848 | MGnify/ENA primary metagenome ERZ1026848 (study PRJEB33269, sample SAMEA4719790) | human gut metagenome | biome: human-associated habitat; feature: organic feature; material: feces | place: Cameroon | collected 2013-10 ...
GCGTCAGATGTGTATAAGAGACAGGGTATAGACTGAACTGAAGAGCCAAAAGCTGCAAAGTACCCGTTAAAATAAGCTAACCCCTTATTCCTTTCTTCTATATGTATAGAAGGTATAAGGGTATTCGTTCTTTTCGTCTGGCAAAAAGTCTTCTTTTCCCTCCTCCTCCCATTCCGACCAATCCACTTCGGGGAAGAAGGTATCGGCGGATTCGAAGGTGTGGTGCACGCGGGTCAAATAGAGTTTGTCCGCCTTTGACAAGGCTTGGCGATAGACGGTCGCCCCGCCTATGATAAACACTTCCGCTTCTTCCGCACACTCCGCCAACGCTTCCGGCAAAGAAGAACACAGGGTGCAACCGGGCACTTCCAACCCTTTACGGGAGGAGAGCACGATATTCTTACGGTTGGGCAACGGTCCGTTCGGCAATGACTCGAACGTGTTCCTTCCCATGATGACTGTATGTCCCACGGTCAATGCCTTGAAATGTTTCAAGTCGGCTGAAAGACGCCACGGCAACCGCTGTTCGATTCCGATGGCACCATTGTCTGACACGGCTACGATAATGGATACTTTGCTCATCTTTTTCCCTTTCTTCTTTTTAGACAGCTACGGCTCCCGCAATATGCGGATGCGGATCATAGCCCACCAGTTTGAAATCTTCGTATATGAAATCCAATATGTCCTTCACCTCCGGGTTAATCTCCATCTTTGGCAAAGGGCGTGGGTCACGGGTCAATTGCAACTTCACCTGGTCCAAATGGTTCAGGTAGATATGTGCATCGCCCAAAGTGTGGACAAAATCACCTGCCTTCAAGCCGGTCACCTGTGCCATCATCTGGAGCAACAGGGCATAAGAGGCGATGTTGAAAGGCACGCCTAAAAATATATCCGCACTCCGCTGGTACATCTGGAGGCTCAACCTGCCATTTGCCACATAGAACTGGAAAAAAGCGTGGCACGGCGGCAAATTCATATTGTCCAAGTCTCCCACGTTCCATGCGCTCACGATAATGCGCCGGGAATCGGGGTTGTTGCGGATGGTGTCCACTGCTTCACGGATTTGGTCGATGGAACCGCCTTTGTAGTCGGGCCATGAACGCCATTGGTAGCCATAAATATGTCCCAAACCGCCATCGGCATCCGCCCATTCATTCCAAATGCTGACACCGTGGTCTTGCAGGTACTTCACATTCGTGTCTCCTTTCAAGAACCATAACAATTCATATATAATGGATTTAAGATGGAGCTTCTTTGTCGTAAGCAAAGGGAATCCCTCTTCCATGTTAAATCGCATCTGATGCCCAAATATACTAATCGTTCCTGTCCCTGTCCGGTCGTCTTTCCTGACACCTTCCGACAAGACCTTGTTCAATAAATCCAAATACTGTTGCATAGATTGTTATTTTTCCACAAAGTTAATGTTTTCAGGAAAACTGCCAATTTTAATTCCAAGCATCTTTCAAAAAACGCTGTTTTAACAGTGTTATAACAGCATTAAAATGGTGTTATAACACTGTTTTAAATGATTTTATTCATAGCGGCATTTTAAAACATACATACCGTTGTTTTAAAAAAAACATTGGACGTTTTTGAAAAAACATTGGACGTTTTCAAAAATTCCTCGTGACGTTTTTTTCAAAACAACGGTATGTTTTTTTGATACATTTTCAGCCTAAAAAGAGGGCATCAAAATAGTTGTTTTGACACAGCCTCGTTAATATAAACGAACTTTGCCTACTTCGCTCTTCCCGTCTGCCGTCTGGACAGTCACCACATAAATGCCCGGGGACGACACGTGGATTTCTCGATAGAAATCATTTGCCTTTATCTCATTCACCAAGGATCCGTTTATCCGGCAAATCCGTATTTTTTCAACCGGGACAGAGGATGAGCTGACCACTATACGATTCTGACCCAACGTGTAGATAAGCGTGCGAGAGGTCTCTATCTCCTCGTTTTGGGTCGGTGCTCCTGCGCGCAGATAATACCGTCCGCCCACATTGCCCTTTATCCGGACACTCACTCCTTCGCTCAACGGGATTTCCGTATGGTTCACCGCATCATACAAGGAGAGGTTGGAGAATGATTCCGTTCCGTTAAATGTCAAAGCCACCTCGTCGGTCAATCCTCCATACGTTCCAAGTGGAATGCCATACATCTTGTCGGTCTGGTTCACGCTGACTGCCATCGATCCGGCTACGGTGTAAACCATAGGGACACCTGCCAGGTTGGAATCCAAGAACAGCTCGGCATCTTCGCTCGTCTGATAATCCGCAACGGCTCTGGCAGAATAGCGCACCACCGCATGGCTCACTTTTCCATCGGCTGAAGCGGTGATTCGCAAAGTGCGTGTCGTCGTCCTGCCATCATTCTCCTTTCCTAACACCTGCATAGCCGAAGTGAACGTAATCTCTTTGTTCGCCAGATCATTTATCCGAACAAAGAAAGAGTGCAACGGAGGGATTGTAAAGTTAGTAGAACCATCTCCCGTGATTCCTCCCTCTTCGCTATCATCGACCACGACAACACCCTGTTTGTCTCCTACTTTATACCAATACTTTTTATCCAACTGATGATTCACTTTAAAGAACTCTTTCATATCCAAATGGGCGATAAATGGATTGCCTATCAAATAATACTCTGTTTCATTGTTGTTCTCCAACGTGAATGTAATCGGTTTATCCTGAGTTTCCGGAGCAAATTCGGAATGCAGTTCATATAACTGGTCGGAAATCAGCAGCCCGGCTTTATCACTTCTCTCCAAGCTGTCACTTCCTTTATGATTACCCGCCTTTGAAAGATAAGCATACTTGACATCCTCTTTCGGCAATCGTATCAATGCCTTTTTAGAAGCATCTTTCACATCTTGCACCTTCAACGAGAAGCCTTGGGTCGGTTTGTATTTGTCAATCGTCTTGTTAAAGACACTGCTCCAATTTCCCTGTACTGCCATCGTTTTAGGTTCAAGTTGTGTACCCGGACTAACCATCATAACGGCGGTCTGGCTCCAGGCACGCTGATAGACTGATGGCTGATACCTGTTGTTTATCTTCTCATCGAAGCGGATCGGTTGGAAATACTCAGCATTTTCCCTTCCGGTTTCCTTCTTCGTATAGAAATCCCCGGAAAAGACATCATTTAATGGAGTGGACAACAGATGCCATTTTCCTGTCTCTATTTCATAATCCACCCAAGCCTTCTTATATGCCAAGTACTCGGCATGTACAACCTCAGCTTCCGGCTCGATATGGATTTGCTCACACAAATTGGCACGGAAACGTTCCGTTATATATCCCGTTTTTTTAGGATTTTCAAATGTCATCAATTCATATTCAATGCCGGTCGTACGCGGAGCGATATAATCCGGTTTGTTATTATCCCACCAAAGACGCCTGGTGTGGCCAGCATTATACAATTCCACCTGCTTACCCTTAGGGACAACCACCTTCGAGAAGAACATCGGAGTATATGCCCTCCCAGCCATTTCATATTCTGCCTTTTCACTATTCGGATAGGTCTTTTCATTCGCCGTCATATTGAGCCGCGCCCGTGTTGCCCGCTGCCAGTTGTCATCATTATTCCAAGTGCCAATAGTATATGGTCCCGTTCCCTTCTGTGTGTCATTCCAAACCAAATATTCCGGAACCACAATCATCGTCACGGTAATCTGTCCTTCACAAGCGAGACGGGTAGAACCGGGCGTTGCACGCTTTTTAGCCTCTTCATAAAAGACGGTAAACACATAATAATATCCCTCTTTCGGCTCGAATTTCTCCAACTTGCTCGTTTCTCTCGCAAGAATATTCCCTTCATAATCGAAATGAATTATCATCTTGTCTTCAAACGAAGAACCCGACGCATAAGATTCGGCGTGCAAATAATCCAAATAACCGATAGGGAAGTCAAACTCATGATTACCATCATCATCAATTAGAGATTTATATTCCGGATCATTCGTTCCCACCAAATAGATATATTTGTACTTGGCATCTTCTGCATAGATGGAATCCACCGGTTGCATTTGACCATTCAATTCACTGACGAAAGTCGCACCCATCAGATTGACAGTCAAAGGTTTCGACTTGCTGATATCTTTCAACTGCTTATACCCGATGCGGATATTGGGGTAATGCTCTGCCGGATAATCCATGTTGTTAAATCCGATATGCAAGTTCGGAGAGTTGCCTGTAACATTCATCATCACCGGAATATAGTTCCAACATATCATGTTACTTTCGTGCTCTGTTATTCCTGGAATGGTGATTTTAATAGGCATAATGACCATGTGCAATCCCGGATTCACCAATGTCAAAGTCAGTTTCTTTTTATGAAGAATCAATCCTGCATAGTGGCTACTTGTTGGTTTAATATCTACATAATATTTCAATAAATTTCTCTTTGCCTCAGTGAAATCACCTGCCGCTGGCGTATCATCTGAGATCGAATCCGCATCCGGATAAATATCGCGGAAAGACTTTAGCGCCTCACGCACAGAGACTCCGTATGTCGCATTCACGTCTCTGAATTCGGCTTCCGTATCGATGTTGGCCGATGTACCGAAGAACCAGTCGAAATAAACGTTTGAGCCATCCAACTCCTTATAACCACCTTCGCCATCCGGAATCTTTAAATCCACGGTGAAGTCCAATACCTTTCCGGCACAATAGGTAGTAGAAGGTTCGACAACCTCGCCATTGACACGTACCACATTAAGTGATTTCACCATAAAATCGGTCCGAATCGCACAAGGAGAACCCCAATCGTCCAAAAAGTCAGAAGCATGAGCAACACCATCATTCGTGTCAGGTTTTGTTATCAACAACCAATAAGGACGATTCGGTATCAACTTGGAAAAGAAGTCAACGGTCAATGTCTTATTGCCTACCACATCCTCTCCTCTAAAGAAGAAATACCGACCTCCTTCCTGATTATTTTGAGCCAATGAGGTTTCATCCTCTCCTGCCTGATACTCTTTATTCTCGCCAAACGGAGTCTTGAAGTTCAGCTGTTGGAACTTAGAGAATCCTGTTTCAGGTTCTATCGCAGATCTATTGAGAGCCTCTTCAACCCGTTTTGAATAATCAGAAATAGTAGCTTCCAACTCCACCATGCTTTTATGAAACAGCACTGTATCCACAAAACAGAAATCGACACCATGGTTTCCTGGCGTATTCTCATCAATTCCTAAACGGGAAAGAATACGCGTCCAGTCCATCGAGAAATTAACACGCACCGCATCTTCAGTACAGTTCATGGTTAACTGAGTCACCTCCGCCTGCGGCTTCTTCATATAGACACGGATATCATCCACATACATATCACCACCATTGGTAGAAGCCGACTGGTTGTCGATTTGAACGACATACGAATCATAGTCGATTTCGGAATGGTTGACAAAAGAGAAATAGAGTTGCATCCAGTCGTTCTTTCTCGATTCGCCCAAATCCAGATAAGAACATGGAATCTGCCCGGTCTGCTGGCGGTAAATAGGTGTATATGTCTTTACGCCATCCATCTCACGCACACCCATAATGGTAAACAGCATGGCAGCATTATTCGAATCCGAACCTCCACGGGCACATTTCACCCAGGCAGTTATGAACAGCTCGGAACCTTTACATAAATTCTCCATAAAAGGAACCCTGGCAACCACACCCGGCCGGTCAGAGGCATCGATATACATGTGGAAAGAGCTCTTGTTTCCACGGCTGTTGTAACGGATTGGATCGTTGTCATCTGGAAGAGGACGCGATGCCCATCCTCCGGGACATTCCATATACGAATTGGTCAGTGCATAATATCCCCATTCCGGGAAATCACCATTACCGTGCGGGAAGTCAGAGTTCTTTCCATAGCTTCCATCATAAAAGCCGTACGAACAAGCCTCCCAGTTTCGAGGGAAAGGATAGTATTTCGGATTGCTAAACACTAAGTTGGCGACATTCTTATCATAGTCGAAGTTCTGCTCCGTCAGCAATTCAAAATTAGCTTTCAAGTATTCCGGTGTACGGTAGTAATTAGGCTGTCCGACTTGTTGATGGGCTTTCACCTCGGTTTGGGTAAGCAAATTCCCCTCCTCTTTGAACGTCAACTTAAAACGGGCAATATTATACCTTTTCCCATTTATTGTCTTATAGACAACAATAGATGCTTTTGCATTATTTGCCACCCTGTTTCCTGTCGGATAGTTAAACTTTATTATTGAATTTGATCCGGAAATGGTTGTATTCTCCAAAGAGATGCCTGCCGTATTATTCTCAAGCGCCACATTCAACTCCTTACTAATAGGGTCATACGCATACCCATATTGAATACCGGGAATAGCATATCCTCTTGCATCCTTTGTCAATGCAACCAAGTCTTTAGTATAATTCGCCCTACGCTGTGCCGGGTAGGTTATTTCCATCTCTTCGAAATAGGCATTGGTCGCTTCGTTGGAGCTTGTCAACGTACCGTCTTCAATACCCTGCTTCCATCTCTTGACATAACTCGCATTCTCATTGTCATCTACGTTACAGATATAATAGATTATACGATGAGAGAGCGTCGGTTCCCAAAAACCATCATCCAGAAAAGAAGAGCTATGAGAAGTTTGCTTATTATACTTTTCCGTATAGTCGTTATAGCCGGAGACATCACACGCTACCAAATAATATTTATTATCCAAATTCGGGTCTGTATTTCCGGGGAACATACTTGCAAACTCAGCCTCGGTTGGATAATAAAAGTACATATTATCCAATACTCTATTAGAGTTTGTTCCTGTTAAGGGTGAACCGACATAACCGTTTTTAAAACGAAAACCATATGTTGTTGCCGGCATCAACAGATCATCATAATTCCAATTGTTCACTTTGCTAACCGTTTTAAACGTTGATAACCTTCGGATATCGTACCAACGCTGATATGTCTGGATACTATACTCTCCACCAAGTTTGTCAGGCAAACTCAAGGGAATTTGCGTCCCGGCATGAACATATAAGGTATCGACACTGGTATGCGCTCCCTGCACCTTGCCTCCGGCAATCTCCCAGAACTCAACGCCGTCGAACCTGTCCGCTGCGCTTATTTGAAACTCTTTTTGCAAATCGTGCCATTTGGCAGCTTTGGTTTGGATTTCTCTACCTTCATAATCATAATAATCAACTTGCCCCCAACTCTTTTGCAAGGGGAAAAGCAACAACACCCATATAATAACAAAGAGATTTCTCATATCTTATTCTCCTTTCTTACTTTTTTCTCGTTAAACTAACCGCTTCATACCATACAGGCTTCTTTCCCCAATTCAAAGCAGCGGACGGATAAGTTGTATCCCAATCCTGCAACGGGACAGTCATTATGGTCAAAGAGGCATTATTGATTTGCTGCGGTTCCAACACATCAAAGAGTAACTCTATTTTCTTTTCAGGCATGGAAGTCAGATGCGCTTCAAACGTTGCTGCGCCCTGTACACTTTCGATGGTAATAAAGGATTTTGAGGCATCCAAATCCGAGACACTCCAATTCCATTTTGTCACCGCCTCCCTCTTTGTTATTGTTCCAAGATCATCGTGAGTAAGGAACTCTCCTTCGACAGAGAAATAACATCCTTCCGGCAACTTGAACAGATAATTATTGGTCAATGTATTATTACCCAAATTTACCAACGTAGGATACCCACCTATCGGCGCAACAGAAGCTTTGACTGTCAACTGCAATGTGGAGTTCAACAAGTGGAGGGAAACCGGCAACACCTGATTCCTGACCAAAGAGGTGGTTTTTAATACTCCTGTAAACGTCTCATTGTTTATTGTCAACGTCACTTCAAAAGGAACTGTTCCTGTTGTCTCATTTACATAAAACTCCACAATTTCTGATACTATGTTGTTCGCCACCGTCACAGCGGGATTAATATCTACCGAAATGGAAGATGCAACCGGAGCAGCAGTTACGGCAGCCCCTTTAAACAAAGCGACTTCGTTGGCAAAGCTCTTCATCTCTAACTTGGTAATCACGGCATCCTTTCCGCGGTTGTTGGCCAACTGCATCTTCACCTTTGCCACCAGACGGACCAAAGAGATTGTGATGCGCTGTCCGTCAACGGAGACATTCACCTCTTGCTTCACACTCATCGGGATAAAATCCGTTTTATTCTTTATGCCATCATATAAACCGTTCTTCGGGTTTTCTATGACATAGGTAGATAATTCGTCCGGCAAAGTCTTGCCCTCTTTGAAATCTTCGCCTTTCAACAAGGTATCCAAAGTAGATGACTTCTCTTTGACTTGCGCCTTTTCCATATTGGCAAAGGCATAGAAGGTCTTTTTACCCGGCGCAAGAGACTCTAAGGTCGTCGAATACTGTGCCAAGTTGCCTTTTGCAGCCTCCTCATTACCCGTTCCATCAAAATAGATATGCCGTTCTATCTCCTTATTTTCATTGACAATCAAGAGATGGAGCGAATGGATAAATTCACCCGCTTGGGCATACTCATCTCCGTGGTAAGCTTTCGTTTCCGATATGTTTGCCGCACCAATTACCACCGACACCTTCTCCAAACTCCCTTTAGGAGGGATAACCGGTGCTGGCATCTCCTCGTCTGTTATCACTTTCGTACAAGCCATGAGTAAAACCCAAGCCGACAAGCAGGCAAACAGTTTGATATTTATGACAGGTCGTATCCGTTGCATATTATTCTTCCTTTCCCGATTATTTAATGACAATATCTTCACGATTCAAAGGATCCCAGTTTTCAACCAACACATTCACATTGACAGTCCGGTCTCCCGGAATATCTCCTCCAGGTGTTGAGATGCTCATTACTCGCAGTTTATAGATATTATTGCGGACAATGGCATATTCCATCACACCACCGCCTTCGCTTTTTCCTTTTACCAAATCATTTGAAGGATCCTGGTCGTTGGCATGCTTAATCCAATAGGTATAGTAACAGATGCCCTCTTTATAGGTTGCCACACCGCTGGCTTGATGGAGCAAATTGCGGGTGAAACCATCGCTTGCACCAACATCCACGGTAGCTTTTCCTCCGCTTACACTATACCTCAAGAAATTCGTAACATACCAATCCCAACGTAAGTTTTTCTTCGTCGCATCGTCCAAAGTGCCCTCTTTGTTTTTCGACTTCGCAACCAACCAAGCCCGGTATCCGGCAGGGTCGTCCACTTTGATTCGTGCGATGATATCCGTGCGCAAGCTTGCCCATGTAGTAACATCATCCCAGATATCTTTGCCATCGTCATTAATATGACCCGTGATATATTTCCAAGACAATCCCGTTCCATCATAAGCCTGTTCCATGGCTTCCAAGGTCGCATATATTTTCCCATTCCATTCAAAATAGGTATCTCCTTCGGTAAAATCCATAGGAGTGTACTGCGCTTGGAAGACAACACCGGTTGTATGTGTCCGTTTACCTATCCGATTGACGTTCTCTTTCGGATAGCCTATACATATATAATCATCTGTCAATCCAGCCACGCAACTTTTGGTCAGGATCTTTTTGCTCCAATCCAAGTCTGCATAACCGATATTGGGATAATAAGTAACCGGCTCGAAATCGGCTTTATACTTTCCTTCCCTCGATTTAGGATCCAGCACATAATTAGTTGCCACATTCCCACCTTTGACTGTTTCCAATCCCAAGTAGTCGATTGCCCCGGTTGTAAAATCTTCATTCTCCTTCGTTACATGCTTAAACAGATAACTCGGTGCAGTAGCATTCAACGTATTGATCAACATTGCCCCCAATATCTTTGCCTTGCCTATCTCTGCATTTGTCGTTTTGTCCTTCACCGTATAGACTCCAGCCGCTTCACCCTCCGAACCTCTCGCCTGGTAATCGACACGCGCAGAGAGACGTTCCACATTTATCAGGCTGGCCGTAGCCGGATTCGTGCTGCTGTTCGCATTATGGATAAAGAGTTTGTTTCCTGCATCGGCTGATGCCATGACAAATTTAGTATGGATATAACGCTCATCGTTACTGGTCCAATCTCTTTCATATTTCCATATATCAGAAGTCGTCATATTCCGCAATTCTCCCAAGGTATTTACATCCATACCGAAAGTAGGATTAACATTGGTAACGACCAACACATCGTAGGTGTGTCCCACCTGCAAGTGCTCCACTTCAATCGGATCTGTCGTATATTGGGTATTGCCCTTATAAGTAAAGGCACTACTCGGCCAAGATTGACGGGCAACGATACGTGTCGAAGCATCACTATTAATCCCCTTATCTGACTCGAAGAAGAAAGCGATAATAGTACTTACCACGTTCTCATCCCTTACACCCTCTTCTCGTCCATCACCCTCTTCGCCTCCGGTCGGATTCGCCTTGGTCACCTGGTTGGCATTGCCGGCGGAGATGTTCAGCCCCACATAAGCAAAGGGCACACCATCCGCTGTATAATGCTGACACTTCATGTCATCATCATGAATCAAGTCGCAGGAGAACAGACAAGTCGCCCCTATAACAGCTAATCCTATTTTTCCTATCCAACTCATGGTAGTCCTCCCCTATTTTAATCTCCTATTGTCTCATATTGAATACGCTTCGCCCAAGAGAGCACGCTGATTTCCACATTGACATATTTCCACTTGTCCCCTTTCAAGAAGAAGGTCAGTTGGTAATCATATCCACGGTCCAGAAACTCCTGAGGCGAATAACGATAAATCTCAGCTGCCGAACGCAGACGGCTCAGCAAATCCGGCAGGTTGACACGGATGACCTCGACACCGCTCTTCTTGTTGGTGATGCTGAGGATGGCATCCTTTTCCGCTTGGCTATGATAAAGCAAGCGGGAAGTCATGAAGTCGGCATGTGCCATGCGTCCGATGATTCCACCCTCTATTGCCCTGTCTTCTGTATTGCGGGTCATGTACGGCGTATAAATGACCGCTTCGGATTCATCCACCGAGTTGTCCCACAACAAACGGCTGTTCTTGTCATAGATACGGAATTCATAATTTGCCACATCCATGCTGTTCGGTTCATCTATCTCACGCAAGGAAACACTAATCTGTTTCGTATTGCGCACCAATGAAACTGTGTCCGGAGTGACCTTGTCTTGCCGCACCTCAACCGGCGTAACCTTCATGCCATGCCACAAAGTATCCAATGGCAAACCGCCATTCGGCACATATCCGTCCTGAAGGCGATCCAACCGATGGGAGATTACTTGTAAATAATCCCCATCATTCGGCTCCGTACGGACAAAGTTCGCTCCTCCATTCTGGATAGCCTGTTCATACGGCACCTGCAACGCTTCCACGATATACTGGTACTTGCCCGGTTTCAGTTCCAAGTGCATCTTGTAGTTCTTGTCGCGGAGGGATAAATCCGATGTCGCATTGCTTTCCACTTGCTTACACATGAACTTCCCGTTCTCGTCAAACAGATAAACCGCCACACTACCTACATGATCCGAAAACATATCCGCCCTCTGCAAGTTGTAATCATACCGGAAAACCAAATCAATCCCAGTCGGACAAGGTTCAACATCGTCATGTATGTAATCGCATGATGTACTTCCCCCTATCCATAACAATGCTTGCCATATCAGCAAGGATTTGTAGAAATTCATGTTCAGCTTCATATTTCTTTTCGTTTCGTCTTTCCCGCAAAGGAAAGAGGGTTATATAATATTACCCGGTTTAACCGGACTTTGAATTATCTAATTAAAGGGGTGCGTACGCAAGAGGGACGAATCCCTCTTGGTATACACCGGTTTCTTGTCTCTACTTTACCACGACAAGCAGTGGCGTGATTTTTTCATATTGAGAACGTAAATGAATTTACTTTTTATAGATTTACATCCTGAGTACGTTTTGCCCAAGACAAAATGTTAATTTCCGCATTGATAAAGCTATGTTCCTTGTTCACCGGTTCATCTGGAATTTCCGGAATTTCTGGTTCACCCGGTCCGGATACACTGTTAATCCTTATATCATACCAGTTATTACGGACTACACCATAAAGACCTAAGTGCTTGTTCTCGTCATATTCAGTGACTCCAGCCTCGGTTATACTATTAAAGTGCTTGATAACTGTTGTATAGTAGAACATTACACCGCCCTTGTAGAATCTAATCTTATCTGAACAAGTTTTTAAGATATCTCCAGCTTTAGTATCATCCATTGCTGTAGCATCATCTTTAAACTCAAATACCTCCTTCACCTTTTCAGCTGTAGTTATCGTTTGTGCAGTAGCACCACTCTTCACTTGTAAGTCATAACCTAAAGTAGCTTTCAAGAAAGTCAACAATTGATCTTCTTTGAAAATAGAAGAAGAAGTACCTAACATAAACAGGTTATCGTTTTCTGTTCCACCTTTCAATATAAACTTCGCTTTCAACAAAACAGCTGTCAATCTCGCACGATTCATTTGTCCTGCAGTTGTTGTATTTTCAGCAGAATACTCATCTTTATCCATCATATTCCACTGTCCTTCGGGAAGCTCTGTAATTACGTTCAAGTCTGTAGTACCCTGTACAACAGTGTTTGTATAGTTCGGGTCGATTGCCCAATAAACGCGATAGGGATTTGCTGTTTCACCAAAGAAACGGTTAACGTCTGTACCTGTATTATAACCTTCCCAAGTGCTCCACTTAGAAACGTTACGAACGGGGAAATAGGTCTTATTGGTCAAATTCAATTTCCAACCTTCAAACGTCACCGTAGCCTCGTCGTAAGCCATGCCCGGAGCAGAAATTGTCAAGGTATTGCCGCCTGTGCTTTTAACAGAAGTAGTCACCTTTGCAACCGCACGTTCCACATATATCTTGTCAGCATTTTCCCAATCAGCTTCAGCTTTAGCTTTCGTATCATAAACTTTCAACTTAACCAATGTAGTTACCTCTCTACCGGCTGTTGCTGAACTTCCAGCTGACTTATTAGTTATCGGAGCATTCGCCATCAAGAAGTTTTGTCCTTCCAGATTGGCAATTTTACTCAAATCAACATTTTGAGCGACTGCATTCAATTTTGACAATTTCCCTGAAAAATCTGTTCCATCGAACTTTAATTTTTTATTCTCATCTACAGAGAAAAGTTTACTACCATTAACTATAGCTAACGCATATACGTTTTTATTATCTCCCGGTTTACCAATCTCAAGTACATCGGATTTATATTTTACCGTAACATTATTGTCACCGGATTGCATGGCAAGCAAACCTGACAAATTCTGAGCTTCCTTAAAGTCAGCATCATTCTCATCTGTACCTTCGAAGATTGCCAAAATGATATCATTCACCTTGTACTCTGCCTCTATGCCATCATCGAAAATGTCATTTCCGTTAGCTTTCACAGAATTACCCGACACCGTAGGTAAATTAATGGCTACTTTCACATAACCTACATCACCCGTTACACCATTCACACCACCTTTATCCGGAACATCATCCGAACAACCAAAAAGAAATGC
>ERZ1026848.1288-NODE-1288-length-13423-cov-8.265784_pt1 | contig 13423 bp, 9 predicted proteins | sample MGYA00380154_ERZ1026848 | MGnify/ENA primary metagenome ERZ1026848 (study PRJEB33269, sample SAMEA4719790) | human gut metagenome | biome: human-associated habitat; feature: organic feature; material: feces | place: Cameroon | collected 2013-10 ...
TAATATTTGCAGAACATAGCATTTTAACGAGAAAGGGTGGGTCATAAGTTAATGACTCACCCTCTTATTATTGTTAGAATAGATAGGATACGTTGTTGGAAAAGATAGGATATGTTGTTGAGACAGTTAGTATCTACGGTCGCACAACAGCTGTTGTGCGCTTGCATCACAGCTGATATGCGCATGTCCAACAGCTGTTGTGCATGCGGTGGTCAACTGTAATGCGCCAGCAATTATCCAGACTTATGACACACCCTTTCTCTAGTTTAACCAGGAAATATCGCAACCTTGATGACTCCATCCTTACGATTCTCAAAGACATCGTATGCCTCTTCTATTCTTGATAGTGGGAAACGATGGGTAATCAGAGGAGTGGTATCTATCTTTCCCTGAGCTATCAAGCCCAGGATTTCCTCACAGTCGCATCCATCCACACCTCCCGTCTTAAAGATGAGGTTCTTGCCATACATATCAGGAAGAGGAAGCATCTGCGGCTTGTCATACATCGCAACAATGGTGACGATGGCATTAGGACGGGCACACTTCCAGGCAAGCTGGAAGGTATCAGGTCCACCTGCAACCTCCATCACCACATCGGCTCCCCCATGCTGACTATGTTCCTTGACGAAAGTCTCGCAATCCTCCGGTTCTACAACCATCACCTGTGGGTAATGCTTCTGGATGAACTCCCTTCTAGCCTTAGATTTCTCGCAAACGATGATGTTCTTTGGATTCTTGAGCAGGGTGCAAAGCAGACAGCAGACACCCGTAGGACCGGCACCGATAATCAGGACCGTATCCTCTTCCGAAATTTCAGAAATTCTTGTAGCCCAGAATCCAGTGGCAAGGATGTCGCCAACGAAGAGCGCCTGCTCATCGCTCACAGTATCCGGTATCTTGTTCAAACCTGTTGTGGCATAAGGCACCCTCACATATTCCGTCTGTCCACCATCAATTCTGCATCCCAGCGCCCATCCGCCATGTGGCGAGGTACAGTTGTTCACGTATCCATGCTGGCAGTAGAAACATTCGCCACAGAAAGTCTCCACGTTGACGGTTACTCTGTCTCCCGGCTTCACGTGGGTTACCTTCTCTCCCACTTCTTCCACAATGCCCACCATCTCATGGCCAACGGTAATTCCTGGTACTGCGCGGGGCACAGAACCATGCTTGATATGAAGGTCGCTGGTGCAGATACTGCTCAGCGTTTCTCTCACGATGGCATCATGCGCATCTATAATCATTGGCTTCTCCTTCTCAGTAAAACCAAATTGTCCTTGCTTGATATAAGTAAATGCTTTCATTGGATATTATTTTATTAATTTATTTATTACCATGCCTCCAGCTTATCGGCAATCTCCGGCATCTTATCCTTGCTGAATACAGGATTCTTGCCTTCCTTCTTCTGCTGGCGATAATCCTGCAGCAGGAAGACGGCCTGGCGGGAAAGCAGGACGATAGCCACAAGATTGCAGAGCGTGAGGAGAGCCATCGTAATATCGGCAAAACTCCATGCAAAATCAAGCGATACCACAGCTCCTACCATTACCATCGCAGCTACTGCAAGACGATAGATGAATACACCCAGCTTGGAATCCCTGATATATCTCACGTTGGTCTCGCCATAATAATAGTTGCCGATGATGCTACTGAAGGCAAAGAGCCAGATCATCACAGCCACAAATGGATTGCCAATGCTTCCTATTTCGTGAGTCAAGGCATCCTGCGTCAGCTGAATACCATTGGATGCTGTAACATCTACCCCACTCACCAGAATGATAAAGGCAGTGCAGGAACATACTACCAAAGTATCCGTAAAGACACCCAATGCCTGAATCAAACCCTGCTTTACAGGATGACTCACCGTTGCCACGGCAGCTGCATTAGGGGCACTACCCTCACCAGCCTCATTACTGAACAGACCTCGCTTGATGCCCTGTATCACCGTAACACCCAACACTCCGCCGGCAGCCTGATTGAAGCCGAAGGCATTCTCCACAATGGCAAGCAACACCTTAGGCAGACTGGTGATATTCCAAATCACGACTCCAACGGCTATCAGAAGATAGACAACAGCCATCACAGGAACCACAGTAGAAGAGAACTTTGCCACGCGCTGAATACCACCGAAGATGATGAGCAGGGTGAGCACCGTGAGCACAATTCCCATGGTAGCAGGTTCGATGCCGAACGCTTTCTGCCAGGCCAGACAGATGGTATTGCTCTGAACAGAATTATAGGCAAAGCCAAAGGTAATGATCATCAGGACGGCAAAGAGAATGCCCATCCATCCCTTTCCAAGACCATACTTCATATAGTAGGCAGGACCTCCAAAGAAGGATGTCTTTCCCCTGCGCTTGTAAAGTTGGGCTAGGGTTGATTCTATGAAAGCCGAAGCTGAACCCAGCAAAGCCAGCATCCACATCCAGAATACGGCTCCCGGGCCACCGATGCTGATAGCTGTAGCCACGCCAGCAAGATTTCCAGTACCGATACGACTGGCCAATGCCACCACGAAAGCCTGGAAGGAAGAGATATGTTTCATCTCGCCATCCACCTTTACCTCCATCGACAGTTCATCTTGTCCTATCTCCTCCGGTTGAACCTTGTCGGGATTCAGCAACAGCCTGACCATCTCCTTGATGAGTCGGAACTGTACGAACCTTGTACGCCAAGTGAAAAACAGGGCACAGCATATCAGAACTGTAATGATGATATACGACCAGAGAAAATCGCTAACCTGAACTAAAATGTTTTGTAATGAATCTATCATTTGTCTATCAAAATCTGAATATTATTTCTTTTCGACTGCAAAATTACGAATTTAATTTCAAAAATCAGCAAAATATCTGTCTATCTTACGTTTGACCGTCTTTTTGTCCTCTTTTTAAATATAAAACGGAGGTATTTTATCCATTTTTCCATGGTGAATATACTATCTTTTGTCCGTTTTCCCAAGATTTAACACTTTATTATGCACTATCATCGAAAAAAACTCCAAAAGAAGTAAGGATCTCAGATTTTATTTGTACTTTTGCCGTACTTCAGCAAAACTTCAATAAAAAACGACAACAATGAACATTAAAAACATTTTTCTTACCACAATCATCGGTTCAATGATGACCATGCCTACCATGGCACAACGAAAAGCTGCGACCATCAATGACAACTGGGAATTCAAACTTCCTACCAGTCAGAAATGGACATCAGTAAATATTCCCCATACTTATACTCTGGATGCCTACCAAGGCAGGAACTATTATAAAGGGAAGGCAGAATACCGCCGCATTCTTACCCTGGCAGAAATCAATCCAGACAGACGCTATTTCTTGAAGATAGATGCAGCAAATAAGGCTGCAGAAGTGAAGGTAAATGGAAAGGAAGTAGGTTGTCATGCCGGCGGATATTCGTCCTTTACCTTCGATATCACTGATTTTCTAAATACCAGTCCTGCAAGACAAGGAGAAAAATCAGAAAATACCATAGAGATAACTGTAGACAACAGCCGTCAGGATGTCACTCCTATCATGGCAGATTTCACATTCTGGGGCGGTATCTATCGTGACGTCTGGCTCGTTTCTACACCCGATATTCATTTCAACATGCTCAACATGGGAAGTAACGGCATCTTCGTTTCTACTCCTATTGTGAATGAAAAACAAAGCATGGTAAAGGTGGTTAGCGAAGTGAGCAATGATGGCCAAAAAGCATCGATGGTAGAACTGAGAAATGAGATTTTCTCGCCCGATGGAAAGCTACTTCAAACCATCAAGAAGAAGATAACCCTGAAAGCCGGCGAAACCCAACGCACGGCATTGCAGTCAAAACCCATTGCCAACCCACTTCTTTGGACTCCAGAACGTCCTACTTTATACAAGGTAAGAACCTCTATTATAGATACAAAATCAGGGAAAGTCATTGATGAGAAAAACCACAAGGTTGGATTCCGCTGGTTTTCTTTCGATGGAGAGAAGGGCTTCTGTCTGAATGGAAAGACTTACAAGCTACGTGGATTCAACCGTCATCAGGATCAGGCACCTGTAGGAGTAGCCTTACCCGACGAGGCTCATCGCCGTGACATAAAACTGATGAAAGAACTGGGCAGCAATTATATCCGCATCTCCCATTATCCTCAAGATGACGCCCTCTTGGATGCCTGCGATGAACTCGGTTTGTTGGCATGGGAAGAAATTCCTATCATAGACCTTGTACCAGACACTCCCCACTATGCCGATAATTGTGAGCGTAATCTACGGGAAATGATCCGCCAACATTACAACCATCCAAGTATCATCAACTGGGGCTACATGAATGAAATCCTGCTCTGCACTCCATGGCCAGGAACTAAGGAATGGCCAGCCTTTAAGGAGCGCACCCTAGCCCTTGCCCATCGATTGGAAAAGGTTCTTAAGGATGAAGACCCAACCAGAAAAAGCGTAATGGCATTTAATATGACCAATACTTACAACGAAATAGGCCTGAACCTTGTTGATGTTGTGGGATGGAATCTTTATCATGGCTGGTATCAGGGCGAACTGAACGGATTCAATCACTGGTGTGAAGACCAGCACCAACGCTATCCCAAAAAGCCGATGATAATTTCAGAATGGGGAGCAGGAAGCGATCAGCGTCTGCACTCAAACTCTGCCCATGCCTTCGATTTCAGCATAGAATATCAGCAAACTTATATAGAGCACTATCTGCCATTCATTGAAGAAAAGCCTTGGATTAGCGGTTGTACCTATTGGAACTTTATCGACTTTAATGTGGCTGAACGTCAGGAATCCATGCCGAGAGTAAACAACAAGGGAATTGCCTACAACAACCGTACCCTGAAGGACGTAGCTTATTACTTCAAGTCTATGTGGCGTAAGGACATACCTGTGGTTCATATTGCCAGTCGCGACTGGAGCATAAGAACTGGTCATATCAACGAGCCCCAGCGCATTAAGGTATATTCCAACATGCCAGAAGTGGAACTTATCGTAAATGGCAGGAGCTACGGGAAAAAGAGTGTACAGAATTGCTTTGCCGTCTTTGATGTTGTCCTGCCTTTCGGTAGTTCTACTTTAGAAGCAAAAGGTTTTAACGAAGTTCTGACAGATTATAAAAACAAGGTTGATGGGAACACAGGAGATGTAATGAAAATTCAGTACAATCCTCTGCCAAACTTGGCAAAAGGAGAAGAACTCGCCATCAACGTGGGCAGTAACTGCTATTTCATATCTTCCTTGAGCCAGCTCACATGGTTACCAGACCAAGCATACAAGCCTGGAGCATGGGGATATGTAGGAGCCGAAAGCAAGAGTACGACATCTGAAATCGAAAACACAATAGATGGCCCGATTTATCAGACATGGCGTGAAGGAGATTTGGAATACAGAATAGACGCACCTTGTGGCGAATACGAGGTAGAACTACTGATGGCTGATGTTACCAAGCCTGCAGTCCAACTGCCTAATCTCCTAGCCAAAAGCAATACAGAGTCTTCATCCAAAGATGTAAGATTTGATGTCAGCATCAATGACGAAAGGAAAGAATCGGATTTCACCCCTACTGATGGTCGCCATTACCGTACTGCCTTTAAGCGTAAATACATCGTTGAAAACAATCGTGGCAGCATCAACATCCAGTTGAAGTCCCTGCAAGGAAAGGCTTTCCTAAATGGCATCAAGATTAGAAAGTTGAATTGAAACCATGAGCAAATCAGTTCATCATTATGGTTATTTAAAACAGAACCAGGGAATGAATACAAAAAGTCAGTTGGTAGTACAATGTTACCAACTGGCTTTTTTGTTAAAATCGCTTTTGAAAAAAACAGGAAAATAAGTTGTGGAACAAAAAAAACATAAACTACACCATAATAAATGGCAGAAAAAAACAAAATCAAAAAATCATGTCTTAAAGTCAAATAATAAAGTTCTTGCATTCAATATAAAGCTAAATTTGCAGCAGCAATTAAGATTTTAAACCAATAAAAACAAAAACAGATGAAAACAAAACTATTAAAGAACAGCTACGTATTGCCTATGACTTTGTTTTGTTCTGCTTTGACATTTTCTCCATTGGAAGTTGCCCAGGCACATGCAACAACAAATGTTGTACAACAGGCAAAGACTGTGAAAGGTACAGTTGTAGATGAGACTGGTGAACCTGTAATTGGTGCCAGTGTCATGGTAAAAGGTACTAGTGTGGGCTGCGCCACAGATTTGGATGGTAATTTTACGCTCCAGAATGTAAAGCCAGAACAGACACTTACCATTTCGTATATTGGCTATACTGCTCAAACGATAGCCATAGGTCAGCAAACAAACTTCAATGTGGTACTTAAACCAGACAACAAAGTTCTCAACGAAGTAGTTGTAGTAGGTTATGGAGCAATCACCAAACGCTCAGTGTCTACTTCCATGTCAACAGTAAAAGGCTCAAATATTGCCGAGATGCCAACATCCAACATCACCCAGAGCCTTTCTGGTTTATCCTCAGGTATTACCCTGCAGCAAACCAGTGGAGAACCGGGTGCAGCCCCTTCCATCCGCATCCGTGGTGCAGGTTCCATCAATAGTGGTAACGATCCACTTTACGTTATTGACGGTTATCCTACTACCGATTCAGAACTGTTCAACAATATCAACCCAAGTGATATTGAAGACATTCAAATTCTGAAGGATGCCGCATCATCTGCCATCTATGGTTCAAAAGCAGGTAACGGTGTCATCATCGTAACTACCAAGAAGGGCAAGGCAGGAAAACCGACGGTAAATTTCTCAACCCAAATTGGTGTAAGTCAGGCACAGACCCGTGTAGACGTACTTGATGCTAAAGACTATCTTGACATGATTATTGAGGCACGCACTAACAACGGAACCATCAGTAAATATCCAGAACTCACCAAGCTCCGTGATTCCGGCAACTATTGCAATACCGATTGGCAAGACGCTATATTCCGCAATGCTCTCAACTATCGTGCCAACGCAACAGTCACCGGCGGTACAGATATGATAGCCTACAATTTCTCTGTAAATTACCAGAATGAAGATGGTATCCTGCTCAACTCTTTCTTTAAGAAGGTGAATGTCAAGGCTGGATTTGATGCCAAGTTGAGCAAATATGTAAAGATTGGTGCCAGTTTCTCTCCAAGCTATAACAAAAAGCGCAGTCAGCAGCCAACTGGCGTTAATACTGAAGATGTGAAAGGTGTCATCGCAGACGCACTCTCCTATCCACCTATCCTCCCAGTTTACCAAGCCAATGGTGACTATACGCAAATTTCACAGCATTATTCTGGCAAGAATGGAACACCAGACTATGGCTTGAATACACAGTTGCGCAACCCGGTCTGCAACCTGTTGGAGAATAACAATGACAGTTGGTCATTAAGAACGCTGACCAATGCATACATAGAGATAACTCCTATCAAGAACCTCACAATCCGTTCTACAGTAGATTTCTCTACCAATTCCACAAAGCTTGACTATTACCAGTCAGCTTATCTGCTCGGTTCTTCATACACAGGAAACAAATCTACACCTTTTCTCAAGTCAGTAGATGCTTATCGTGCTTCAGGTTTTGGCTATAATACATATTGGTCAACTACAGCCTCTTACAATTGGGACATCACAGATAAGATGAACCTCAATGCCGTAGCAGGTTACGACTTTGAATACAACAGTGCCTTCAACGTTCGTCAGGACGACCGTACTGATGCCGACAACCCAATCGCCTATCTGGGTACAAGCATCAAGAACGTAATGGGTGCAAATCTGTGGACTGGTTCTTCAAGTAACACAAATTATGTATTTGATGCCATGTTCACACGACTCATATTCAATTATGACAGTAAGTACGTGCTTTCTGGGTCCCTGCGTCGTGACCGTTCCAGCAAATTCGGTCCAGACAACCGTGCCGGACTCTTTTACTCAGCATCAGGAGCCTGGAACATCACTGAGGAATCATGGATGAAACCAATAACCTGGCTCAGCCTGGCTAAGGTGCGCGCAAGCTATGGTGTAACAGGAAATGACCAGATAGGAAGCAACTACGCCTGGATTTCTACTATCAAGACCGACCACAACGTAGTATTCGGAACAAGTTCCATTCCTTCATATTATCCTGGAGGATATTCAAACCGTGAACTTGGATGGGAAAAGAACAAGCAGTACGACCTCGGTATCGACCTGGCGTTCTTCAACCGCATCAATCTGAATGTAGACCTCTATAAACGTACGAGTGACATTGTAATGCCTGCCAATATTCCAAACTTCAATGGTATAGCAAGTTCTGTTTATATGAACTCCGGTCAGGTAGAGAACAAGGGTATTGAACTTTCTCTTAACGCAAAAGTATTACAAGGCGCATTCAACTGGGAAACTACCCTCAACTGGTCAATGAACAAGAACAAAATCCTTTCACTTGCCAATAACCAGACACAATTGGCAAACGGCAAGGCTGGTACAAAATGGGGCAATGTCATCAGAAACATCGTTGGTCGTCCTATGGGCGATATGTATATGCTCAAAGTGATTGGCACATACAACACAGAAGAAGATTTGCAGAAATATCCTAAGTTTGGAACAGAAGGAATCGGTGATCTCATCTTCGAAGATACTAATGGTGACAAGGTTGTCAATGCCAATGATTATCAGCATGTAGGTAATTATCAGCCTGATTTCACATATGGTTGGAACAATAAGTTCAGTTATAAGAACTTCGACTTGGCTGTAACAATCGATGGTCAGGTAGGTGGTAAGGTTATCTATGCCGCAGCACGTGCTTTCTCTCTTAACCGTTGGGATGACAACGTGCTCAAGGAATCGGGTCTCGGCCGTTGGCAAAGTCCTGAAAATCCTGGTAATGGCAAATCACACAAGGCAGGTACTAACAACCTTGGTTCAAACATCCAGCCTTCAACCCGCTATCTTTATGATGCCGATTTCCTGCGCATCCGCAATGTGGCTCTAGGTTATACTCTGCCAACACAAATCTGCCGCTACATCGGTTTGCAGCGAGTTCGCTTCAGTGCAAACGTTCAGAACCTCGTTACATTCGACAAGTACCCAGGCTATTCTGTTGAGGCAAACTACAATGGTAATTCTGCTACCAACAATGGTGTAGACTTTGGTGGTTATCCTATCGCACGAGTAATGACATTTGGTATTAATGCAACATTCTAATAAGGAAATAAAATTATGAAAACAAAATATATAAATAACGTAATTCTCTCAGCATTGCTGGGAGGTTCGGCTATGGGATTCTCTGCTTGTAGCGATAGTTTCTTCGATCGCTATAATTCTGATGCCATGCAGATGGAGACCTATCTTACCAATGACAGCGAAATAGAAAACATTCTCTTGGATGCTTACTATTATCTGCGTACAGTACAGGAAGATGTGATCATGGTCAACGGACTTTGTACAGACGAAGCCTATGACTACAAGAAGAACAACCAGTCTGACTATATCAGCCTGAACGAGGGAACATGGGATGCTACCTCTGCCACCATCAATGATATCTGGAGTAATTGTTACAGCATGATTAACAGATGCAATAATGCTTTAGACAAGATTGATAAAGTCAGCGAAAGCAATCGCAAACAGTTTGAGGGTGAAGCATGCTTTTTCAGAGCATACGCTTACTTTACACTTGTAAGACTCTACGGACCTGTACCATTGACACAGCATGTCATCTCCAACTATAATGAATTGTACAGCTACAATCGCAGTCCGAAGGAAGATATTTATGCCCTCATAAAAGAGGATCTTGCCAAAGCTACAGCCAATTTGCCACAGAGCTACAAAGAGGCCAGCAAAGCAGGTCGCGCTACCAGCATTGCAGCCAAGGTGATGCTCGCTGATGTATATATGACATTGAAAGACTTCAACAGTGCAAAGACACAACTCAAGGAAGTCATTGACTATGCCAATCAGAATCCTGACAACCTTGGATTGCTTGATGACTATGCCAGCATATATGACTCAGAAAATCCAGTAAACAAGGAAATTATTCTGGCAGCACAGTTCAACAACGGTTCCACCCAGATTACCAACTATCTGATGCGCCGCTGCATCCCTGCTGTCACACCAAACAATCAACCTGCCTACGTTTACCCTGACGGAACAAAATCTACAATTCTTTGTTCTCAGGGAGTAAGTTGTCTGTTGATGACATGGGAGTTATATAATGCCTTGAGAAAGAATCCACAGGATAAGCGCTACACCCAGATGGTTTACGACAAGCTTTACGACACATCACAGACTAAGTCTAAACAATCCGACGAAGTGAATGTGACAGAAAATGGAGAGGCTTATACTCCCGCTACTCTCAAATACTTCGACACTCACAATCAGGGCTTGAAAGCTTGTACCAGTGGCTGTGACGATATCATCTACCGTTATGCCGATGTATTACTCATGTATGCAGAGTGTCTGAACGAAACATCTTCTACCGATGAAGCTAAGACCTACCTCAATCAGGTTCGTAACCGAGCAGGAATCGATGGCACAACCGCAACAACTCAAGAAGAAATGCGACTCGCCATTGAAAACGAACGATATGTGGAGCTCTGCTTTGAAGGTCATCGCTGGTTCGACCTGGTTCGCACAGGACGTATAAATAAGGTTATGGAAGCTCATTTCAATCATCGTATACAAGGATTGTCTGCCACACAACAAGCCAATAACAACGGTATGGCTGTGAAAGATTGCGATGCAACAACAGGTACACCACTGGAGTGGCGCTGGAGTAAAATTACAGACGATATTCTCTTCCCGATTCCTTTTGATCAGCATCAGCTGACACAGAATTGGGAACAGAACAAAGGCTATTAATATCAAACCATTATGAAGAATAAAGCATTTATCGGAGCCATTGCTGCCTCGCTCGTGCCGGGGCAGGCAGCAATGGCACAAAACAAGGCTGTAAAGGCTACAGCCGACAGACCCAATATCATTTTCATCCTTGCAGATGATCTGGGATATGGCGATCTCTCCTGCTACGGCAGCAAGACCATCAAGACTCCAAACATTGATAAACTGGCTGCTACGGGTACTCGATTCAACCAGAGCTATGCCGGGTCAGGAATCAGTTCACCATCACGTTGTGCACTGATGACGGGTAAGAATACCGGCAATAGCCGTATACGTGATAATATGTGCACAGCTGGAGGCATGACAGGTCTGAAAATAACCCCTGAAGGTGACACGACCATCGTTCGCAGAACAAGTCTGCAGCCGCAGGATACGACCATCGCTACGGTATTGCACGCTGCCGGCTACAAAACCTGTCTTGTCAACAAATGGCATCTGGATGGCTATGATCCAAAATCATCACCAATCTATCGTGGTTTTGACGAGTTCCACGGATGGCTGATCAGTACGGTAGAATCCAATTCACCTTACTATTATCCATACAACCGTTTCGACAATGACAAGCTCATCCACATCAAGGCAAATGAGCACGATAAGCACATCAAACACAATACGGATATTTCGACCGATGATGCCATCAATTTCATCAAGCGAAACAAGAAGAATCCTTTCTTCCTCTATCTGGCTTTTGATGCGCCTCATGAACCCTATATCATCGACAACACCACATGGTATGATGATGAATCCTGGAGCATGAACGACAAGCGCTACGCTTCACTCGTAACCCACATGGATGCTGCAATAGGCAGACTGCTCACCTATCTGGAAAAGAACAATTTGCGCGAGAATACGCTTGTGATCTTTGCCTCAGATAACGGTGCAGCCGTTCAGGCACCATTGAAACTCTTCAACTGCAACGCAGGATTCCGCGGTCGCAAGGCACAACTCTACGAAGGAGGAATCCGAGTACCGTTCATCGTGAACCAGCCAGGAAAGGTGCCGGTACAGTCGCTGAACAACATCATCTATTTCCCAGATGTAATGCCTACGCTGGCAGCTCTTACGGGAGGAACCCAATATCTGCCTCAGAACATCAACGGCATGAATATTCTGCCATTGTTCTATGGTAAGCAGATTGATACAGACGACCGAGTTCTTTATTGGGAATTCCCAGGTAAGCAGCGTGCTGCGCGCCACGGTGACTGGAAGGCTGTTACCATCAAGCCAAACAAGCCTCTGGAACTCTACAATCTGCGTGAAGACCCAGAAGAGAAGCATGATCTCGCCAAGAAATATCCGGAAATGGTAATCGGTTTTGACAAGGTGATGAAGGAAATGCGTACTCCATCAGAAAACTGGCCAATACCTGAAGATGTAGAAAGCGGGAAAAAGTAATTGGCTTTGTAAAACTGAGGGTGTGTCATGGACTTATGACACACCCTCGGTTTCTTTTTCGACAAGCAATATTTAAATCCGAGTTTCTATCTTGCTCATTAGACCAATCAGCTAAATATCTGTCTATCTTACGTTTAAGCATATCTAAGTCCTCTTTTCTAATATTAAACGGAGTCATTTTGCCCGTTTTCCCAAAGAATTTTCAGTATTTTTGTCCGTTTTTCCGCGATTTGCAGTAACTTTGCACTCATGAAGAATTTTGCAGCGATAGATTTTGAGACTGCCAACCAGCAACGAACCAGCGTTTGCTCCGTAGGCATTGTGATAGTAAGGGATGGTGAGATTGTGGATAGCTACTACAGTCTCATCAAGCCAGAGCCTGAGTATTATTCCTATTGGAATACTAGGGTGCATGGACTTACCATGGAGGATACCATGAACGCCAGGGTATTTCCAGAGGTATGGGCTGAGATTGAGCCAAAGATAGAGGGATTGCCATTGGTGGCTCACAACTCTCCCTTTGACGAGGGATGCCTGAAGTCTGTATTCCAAATGTATCAGATGGACTATCCCGATTATGAGTTCCATTGCACATGCCGAGCCTCCAGAAGAAAATTGGGATCTCTCCTACTCAACCACCAACTACAAACCGTAGCTGCTTATTGCGGGTACGACCTAACCCAACACCATAATGCCCTGGCTGACGCAGAGGCCTGTGCTTGGATTGCCAGGAAACTACTATAACTACTGCAGCAAAAATGTTATATTGTGTCTAAAATGGATCTTGCCGCATGGAGTATAGAAACATCATCGACAAAAGTAAAACAAATGCCATTTCCTGTTGGAAGCCTATCAGAAATCTGTAGTTCTGATAAAATTTATGGTAGTATGAACAAAAAAGGCACACCATGGCAATATCTTTGCAGTCGAAACGTTATCAATAGGAAGAACTGGAAGGTGAGCCGGTATGCGCAAAATTTGCACAAGCGTCGCCTCCATTACCATGATGATTTAAAGGATGTGGTTCGGTTGATGTCACGAGCTCTTATCCTCCAAGACAAAGTATCTGAAGGAGAATACGCAGGACTGTTCTGTATTATCTAGAGTTACTCCTCGTAAGCAGATACGGAGATCTATACATGGTAAACAACAAGATATTATAT
>ERZ1026848.1303-NODE-1303-length-13278-cov-8.725856_pt1 | contig 13278 bp, 16 predicted proteins | sample MGYA00380154_ERZ1026848 | MGnify/ENA primary metagenome ERZ1026848 (study PRJEB33269, sample SAMEA4719790) | human gut metagenome | biome: human-associated habitat; feature: organic feature; material: feces | place: Cameroon | collected 2013-10 ...
TCGTTACCGGTATCGAGATGTTCCACAAGCTGCTGGACTACGCTGAGGCCGGCGACAACATCGGCGCTCTGCTGCGTGGTGTTGCTAAGACCGAGATCGAGCGCGGCCAGGTCCTGTCCGCTCCCGGCTCCATTCATCCCCACACCAAGTTCACCGGCCAGGTGTACGTTCTGACCAAGGATGAGGGCGGCCGTCACACCCCCTTCTTCAACAACTATCGTCCCCAGTTCTACTTCCGTACCACCGACGTGACCGGCGTCATCACCCTGCCCGAGGGCACCGAGATGTGCATGCCCGGCGATAACGTCGACATGAAGGTCGAGCTGATCACCCCCATCGCTATCGAGAACGGTCTGCGTTTCGCTATCCGTGAGGGTGGCCGTACCGTGGGTTCCGGCGTTGTTATCTCCATCGAGGAGTAATTTCCCCCAATTTCAAAAAGGCTGTCCTTCGGGACAGCCTTTTTTAATTTAACGGAAAAATTGAAAATTTTTCCGTTAAGGGGCTTGCAGTCTGCTGCGCGCATAATTTTGGCGCAGAGCGCCAAAATTCCACACTGGCAGCCTGAGAGGAATTTTTCCCCACGCGCATGTCGCGGTGAAAAATGATCTCAATTTTTGCCGCCTGCGGGTGGCAAACTCTGCGAGGCTTTTTGTAGGGGGACGCCGCCGCGCTTATTGTCAATGTCATTGCGAAGCCAGTGCGCACACTGGCTGTGGCAATCCGTAACCCTCGTCCTCCGCGCATAAATTCTGCTCCGCCGCGCAATCTATTTTCGGAGGCGATGATTTATGAGCGAAAAACGCAAGCTGCCCCATGATGCCACCCCGGATGTCCATGCCTTTCACGCACCCCCGGAGACCATCCGCGACATCATCAACGGTTGGGGCACCTACAATATCCAGGCCACTGCCGACACGGAAAACCTCTTTCCCCTCATCGGCCCGGGCCTGCCTGCCCAGTGGAAAAACCGCAAGCTCACCAAGGACGATTTGGAAAAAGATTCCTGACGCTGGGGCCGCATCTTCGGGTGCGGCCCTTTTGCGCTTCGGCCCGCCTCCATGGGCCTTCGGAGGGCTTGCCAAGGGGAAAAATATGTGCTATAAATAAGGGCATAAGAATACACCGCAGCGGCTCTGCCGCGGATAAGAAACAGGAGGAACCCGACTATGAAGACGATCATCGCCACCCCCAACGCTCCCGCGGCCATTGGCCCCTACGCCCAGGCCGTAGACGGCGGCAGCGTGCTTATCACCTCCGGCCAGCTGGGCCTGGACCCCACCACCGGTGAGCTGGCCCAGGGCATCGAGGCCCAGACCCGCCGTGCCCTGGAGAATGTGAAGGCAATTCTGGCCCAGGCCGGACTGACCATGGACAGCGTCATCAAGACCACTGTGTTTTTGCAGCACATGAGCGACTTTGCCGCCATGAACGCCGTCTACGCTGAGTTTTTCACCCAGGGCAGCTACCCTGCCCGCTCCGCCGTGGAGGTGGGTGCTCTGCCCAAGGGCGGCCTGGTGGAGATCGAGTGCATCTGCGTTAAGTGATGTGCAAAAAAACGGAGGGAGCCGCAAGGCTCCCTTATTTTTTATGCGGATATGCTGCGCGTCAAAAGTTGAAATGGGGCAGATACTTGTATTCCTCGGGCGGGGTCATGGAAGAAAGAGCCGCCACCAGCGTGGACTGCTCCTGGAAAACATACTGGTTGAGGTAGTCGATGAAATCACTTTCGTCAAAGCAAATGATAGGTCCGGCGCTTGTATCTCGCACATAAGCCTCCGCATCCGGGCTATGGTGGAGCCAATCTATAAACTCCAGGCAGTATTCCCACAAACTATCCGCCACATCATCGGGGACGGAGTAGACGGAAAGGGGGCCGTCGGCGCTCAGCAGTACATTTTTCATTCTGAATCCTCCTCAGTTTGTTATCTCTCGTTCCTCACACCATTACCGGCGTTTTTCTCCAGTCGCTGCCGCAGGGGAGGGGAGAGGCGGCCAGGGTATAAACATCCGTCCGCCGGGCCTCCCGGATGAAAAGGTCCTGGGCGGCGGGGCCTAAGCGCCCTACATCCGCCGCCTTGGTCAGCACGGGCACACCGCTATCCTGCATTTGCCGCAGGAGCTTGCGGCCTGCCTCCGTGGCGGCCAGAACCCGGATATAGGGGATCTCCGCCGGGGGCGGCTCCAGGTTTAGAAACGCCGCCCACAGCATTCGCCGCACCCGGGCGGTGGGGTAGCGCTTGGTGGTGGCCCGGGTGAGAATGTCCTCCAGACTGCCCCCCGCCTGCACCGCCCGATACACCCGGCGGTAAAGCCCCTCACCGCCGCCGTCATAGGGAGCGAAGTCGGTTTCACTCATCAGCCGCAGCCGGGCCAGCATGGCCGCCTCCAACCGGGCCGGGTCTGCCGGGGCCAGGCCCTTTTTCATCTCCCGGCTCAGGATGTCCGCCGCCTGTGGTGGCATCAGGGCGAAAGCGTCCGCCGCCTGTCCCGCTGCCAGCAGCGCCCGAATTTGGGAGGCCGAGGCAGCCCCATGGTGGCCGCCGTCCTTCCGGCGCACCGTAACTGCATCTGCGCCAAGGCCCCGGCGGCGTATGGCCTTGAGATATTCCACGGCCAGGTTGTTGTTGGGCTGGGCCAGGAGTTCGCTGCATCCGGCCTCCCGCTCCAGCACCCCTTGCCGGGCGGCGGCGTAGGAAAGACCCCCGTCCATTTCTGCCCGGATGGCCCGGTGTATGTCCTCCCGTAGCAGGACCTCCGCCGCCGTCCACAGGGCGTCTATGTCCCCGCACTCGCTGCCGAAACAGAGGGTTTTCACGCCGCAGAGAGAGAGCAGGCCCACACCGCCGTCGGCAAATTTTTCCGCCGTGGCCATGGCCCAGGGGGTGGGCAGCTCCACTACTAAATCGGCTCCGCATCGGACGGCCATCTCCGCCCGGACGAATTTTTCCGCGCAGGCCGGGCCGCCTCGCTGGGTGAAGTTGCCGCTCATGGCGCACACCACCGGCCGGCCCGACGCACCGGCCCGGCGCATCAGCGCCTCATGTCCCCGGTGCAGGGGGTCAAATTCACATACAACGCCCACTGCGTCCATGACCGTCCCTCCTCTGCATACTTATTTTCATTCCATTTTACCCTATTTTCTCGCTTTGGGCAACGGCCTGTTGCAATCCGACACAAAAAAAGGTACAATACAATTAAATTTGCAACCGAAAGGAGTTCCCCTCCATGAAAATAGGCATGATGTACGCCATGGACGGCGAAATTGAGAGCCTGCTGAAAAACGAAAACGCTCACCTTATAGAAAAGGTATCCGGTGCCTCCTTTTATCAGATTCGGGAAAATGTGGTGGCCTGCGCCGGAGGCGTGGGCAAGGTGAACGCCGCCATGTCCACCCAGCTGCTCCTCAGCCGCTACGCCCCGGATGTGGTGCTGAATGTGGGTGTGGCCGGGTGCTTTGAAAATGTGCCCATTGGCACCCTGGTGCTGGCCACGGGCTTCGTGCAGCACGACTCCGACACCTCCGCCCTGGGCGACCCTGTGGGCCTGGTGTCCACGGTGAATAAGGTGGAGTTCCCCACCGCCTGGCCGGAGAAGGCCCGGGCCGCCATGGATAAGACGGGCCTGCCCTATCGCACGGGGCTGGTGGCCACCGGCGACTGGTTCGCCACCGACACCCCCCGCAGCCACTGGATCTACGACACCTTCCACCCCCTGCTGTGCGAGATGGAGGGGGGCGCCGTGGCCCAGGTGTGCTGCCGAAACGGCGTGCCGTTTCTCTCCCTGAAGTCCGTCAGCGACTGTGTGCTGGAGCACCACGACTTCTTCTTTAACTTCCCCGAGGCCATCCGGGAATTAAACGGCGTGGCCATGAAATTCATCGACAATCTGGAGGCGGAGTGATGGAGCGTATAGCCAGCTTTACCGTAGACCACACCGTGCTGGAGCCGGGGCTGTATCTCTCCCGGCGGGACGGGAATGTGGTGACCTTTGACCTGCGCTTTAAGAAGCCCAATACCGGCGACCTGCTCTCAAACAGTCAAATGCACTCCGTGGAGCACCTCATCGCCACCCTCCTGCGTAACTCCCAAAGCCGGGACGCGGTGGTCTACTTCGGCCCCATGGGCTGCCAGACGGGTTTTTACTTCCTCTTTGACGGGGATAAGCTTACGAATAGTCAGGCCATCGCCCTATTGCAGGCGGTTTTTGCCCGGGCCGCGGAATATGACGGGCCTATGCCCGGCTGCTCCGCCGCCGAGTGCGGAAACTATCGCAGCCTCAGCGTGGAGGAGGGCCGGGCCTGCTGCGCCCGGTATCGGGACCTGATTGCCTCCTGGACGGAGGAAAAGCTGGTTTATCCCGCAAAATAATGCCGAAAAAGTTCCCGAAATCGGTTGACAGACTACCGAAAGTTTGCTAAACTATATAAGCCGCTTTGAATGGGTTACAAGCGTCTGCCCCGTGCAGGCCGCCCCCGACAGCGAGTCCGTAATAAAGGAAAGGTAGGTGCAACAAGTATGCAGGCAATCATCGTGACCGGTGGCAAGCAGTACAATGTTTCTGAGGGTGACACTCTGTTCATTGAGAAGCTGGATGTCAACGCCGGCGACGCCGTGGTCTTCGATCAGGTTCTGGCCATCGTAGATGGGGAGAACACCAAGTTCGGCACTCCCGTGGTGGAGGGCGCTAAGGTGGACGCCACCGTCGTGAAGAACGGCAAGGGCAAGAAGATCCGTATCTTCAAGTACACCCCCAAAAAGGGTTATCGCAAACGCCAGGGCCATCGTCAGCCTTACACCAAGGTTGAGATCGGCAAAATCACTTTCTAAGAGCGTATGACCACCGTTTCATTCCTTGTGGAGCAGTCCCGCATCGTGGGCTTTGATGTCCAGGGGCACAGCGGCTGGGGAGACGAGGGCGCGGACATCGTCTGTGCCGCCGTTACCAGCGCCATCCGTCTGGTGGAGAGCACCGTCAATGATGTGATGGGCCTGTGCGCCTCGGTTAAGGTCCGGGAAAAGGACGCCAAGATCATCTTTCGTCTGCCCGGCGGCCTGTCCGCCCCGGCGGAGAGTACCTGCCAAAATCTGCTGACGGGGCTCATGGTGTATCTTACTCAGCTCCACGACGAATACCCCGAAAACATCGAAGTAATGGAGGAGTGACCTCCTGTTCTCCGCAATCATCTTATAGAAAGGATGGTACTGAATTATGCTGTATATCGGTCTGCAATTCTTCGCCCATAAAAAAGGTATGGGCTCCACCAAGAATGGCCGTGATTCCGAGTCCAAGCGCCTGGGCCCCAAGCGTGCTGACGGTCAGTTCGTTCTGTCCGGCAACATCCTGGTGCGTCAGCGCGGCACGCACATTCACCCCGGCAAGAATGTGGGCATCGGCACCGACGATACCCTCTTTGCCAAGGCTGACGGTGTTGTCCGTTTCGAGCGTCTGGGCAAGGATCGTAAGCAGGTCTCTGTTTACCCCGCCGAGTAATTTGCTTATAAAAACTCCTCCGGCAGTAGTCGGAGGAGTTTTTTTGTCGGATGTCGGCGGGCGGCCGCAAGGGTCGCCCCTACGGAGGGGCGTGTGCAACTGGGCGGCGGGACACACGGATCCCGCCCTACATTGTATGATTTGATTTTGTAGGGCAGGGCCCGCGTGCCCTGCCGCTGATTCCGTTTTCCGTTCTATTGAAAAAACCGGCCCTCCGGCGTTCACCGGAGGGCCGCTTTTATGCAACTTGCAATGAAATTACTGTGCGTCATTCTCCTGCGGGGCGACCGGCTCTGCCGGGGCCACCGGAGCCGCCGGAGCCGCCGGGGCTGCCTGGACGGGGGCCTCCTTCTTTCCGAAGGCGTCCTTGAGGTTGCTCATATCGGGGGAGAAGATGTCCGGAGCCGTTGCATCCCCGTTTTGATTGCGGAGCTTGTTGTTGATGGAGATGATGTTCTTCACCGCCAGCACCGCCATCATCAGCAGCTCATAGGTCACCCGCACGCCAATGGGGCCCAGGATCATGAGCAGGATGCCCTTGCCGCCCATCCAGCCGTTCCAGTCGGTGCAGAAGAGCATGAAGAAGCCGATGAGAATGGTCAGTGCCGTGGCGAAAATGTACAGAGCCTGCAAAATTTTCTCAATGATAAGATACCGGAAGTTGCAGGTGTCGTGGAGAAATTTACCAAATTTCCCCATCTGGTCCCGGCGCTTGACGGGAACGATAAAAATGAAGGCCAGCACCGTGGCCGCGATGGCCAGCACCAGTGCGATAAGGCCCAGGGTCCCCAGGGTGTTCAGGGAGGAGCCGTAAAGAGCGTAGTCGTACATAGTGTTCTCCTTTCAAAAAATGCCTCAGGCTGCAGGGCGACGGATTTCGACCCTTACTCCCTCATTGTATCGGGAAAGCCCCGGCCCGTCAAGACTATTTTATTTTATGTGTATTTTACTTGACAACGGAGTATGAATTGGATATTATAATGGGAGCAAATCGAATTTCCGCTTTGAGGGAGTAATTCCATCCTGCTTTGTGGGATGAGGCAGACCCGTCAGTACGGTCCTGCGCGGCCCGGGCTGCCTTGAAAGAATGAGACTCATACATAGGTCAGTGCCTGTGTGGGAGTCTTTTTGTTTTGCCCGGTTGGGCGGAAAAGGAGGATAAAAATGAAACCGGAATATTTACAGTCAGCGGAGGAGGTCCTGTGCAGTCAGGGCAGCCAGCGGGGTGGGCTCACCTCACAGGAGGCTGCCGCGCGCCTTTCTAAGCACGGCCCCAACCGCCTGCAGGAGGCCAAGAAGATCACCAACCTCCAGCGTTTTTTGCAGCAGCTGAAGGACCCCATGCTGCTGATTTTGATGGCCGCCGCCGCGGTGTCCGCCGTCACCAGCATCCTCTCCGGGGAGAAGCTGACGGAGGTTATCATCATTCTGGCGGTGGTGCTGCTGAACGCCGTTTTGGGCGTGGTGCAGGAGAGTAAGGCCGAGGCCGCCATTGAGGCCCTGCAAACCATGACCGCCGCCACCAGCAAGGTGCTGCGGGACGGCAAGATCATCGTGCTGCACAGCGCCGACCTGGTGCCCGGAGATGTGGTGCTGTTAGAGGCCGGAGACGCCGTGCCCGCCGATGGTCGGCTGCTGGAGTCCGCCTCCCTGAAAATCGAGGAGGCCGCCCTCACCGGCGAGAGCGTCCCGGTGAATAAGACCGCCGAGACCATCAGCGCCGAGGGGGATGTGCCCCTGGGCGACCGGAAAAATATGTGCTACATGGGCTCCACCGTGGTCTATGGCCGGGGTAGCGCCGTCATCACCGCCACCGGTATGGACACCGAAATGGGCAAGATCGCCGGGGTTTTGGCCCGGACAGAGCAGGAGGAGACCCCCCTCCAGCGCAAGCTGACCCAGCTGGGCAAGACCCTTTCCTATCTGGTACTGGCCATCTGCGTGTTCATCTTTGTGTTTGACCTGCTGGTGGAGGGCGACTACTCCCTGGAGGCCATTCTGAAAACCTTCATGGTGGCCGTTTCCCTGGCTGTGGCCGCCATTCCCGAGGGCCTGGCTACGGTGGTGACGGTGGTGCTGTCCATCGGCGTTACCAACATGAGTAAGCGCGGGGCGGTGATCCGCCGGCTGACGGCGGTGGAGACCTTGGGCTGCACCCAGGTCATTTGCTCCGATAAGACCGGCACCCTTACCCAGAATAAGATGACCGTGGTGGACCACACAGGTCCTCAGCGGCTCCTGGCCACGGCCATGGCCCTGTGCAGCGACGCTGCCTGGACCGAGGAGGGGGCCCAGGGCGAGCCTACGGAGGCGGCTCTGGTGAATTTTGCCGCCGAGACGGGGCTGAAAAAGCCCCTGCTGGAGGAGCAGCAGCCCCGGGTGGCCGAGGCCCCCTTTGACTCCTCTCGAAAGATGATGTCCACCGTCCACCAGATCGACGGCGGCTTTATCCAGTATACCAAGGGCGCCCCGGATGAGGTGCTGCGCCTTTGCACCGGGTATATAGAGAACGGCGAAATGCGCCCCATGACCGAGGAAAAGCGTCGGGCCATTCTGCTGGAGAATAAGGCCATGGCCGACCGGGCCCTCCGGGTCCTGGCCGCCGCCCAGCGCAGCTGGGGCGACAAGCTGCCCGAGGATATAAGCCCCGAGACCTTGGAGCAGGATCTGTGCTTCATAGGTCTGGCGGGCATGATCGACCCCGTGCGCCCGGAGGTGAAGGACGCCATCCACCAGTGCCGCAAGGCGGGCATCCGCCCGGTGATGATCACCGGTGACCATAAGGACACCGCCGTGGCCATCGCCAAGGAGCTGGATATTCTCGACAGCGCCGACCAAGCCATCACCGGCAGCGCCCTTAACGACCTGACGGATGAGGAGCTTGCGGAGGCTGTGCCCAAGTACAGCGTCTATGCCCGGGTCCAGCCGGAGCACAAGGTGCGCATCGTCAGTGCCTGGAAAAAGCGCGGAGCCATCACCGCCATGACCGGCGACGGCGTCAACGATGCCCCCAGCATCAAGACCGCCGACATCGGCGTGGGTATGGGCATCACCGGTACCGATGTCACCAAGAATGTGGCGGACATGGTCCTCTCCGATGATAACTTTGCCACCATCGTGGGCGCAGTGGGCGAGGGCCGCCGCATTTACGACAATATCCGCAAGACCATCCAGTTCCTCCTGGCCTCCAATATGAGCGAGGTGCTGGGCGTGTTCACCGCCACCCTCCTGGGCTTTACGCTCCTGGGGCCGGTGCATCTGCTGTTTATCAATCTTATTACCGACTGCTTCCCGGCCCTGGCCCTGGGCCTGGAGAAGGCGGAGCCGGATGTGATGGATCGGCCGCCCCGGGACAGCCACGACGGCATCTTTGCCGGCGGCCTGGGCCTGGATATTCTGTATCAGGGCGTGCTTATCACCGTCATTACCTTGGCCTCCTATATCATCGGCCACTGCGTGGAGGTGGGGTATTTCGAGATGCCCTCCGGCGTCTCTCCCCACGGCATGACCATGGCCTTTTTGACCATGAGCATGTGCGAGATATTCCATAGCTTCAATATGCGCTTCCAGCGCCGCAGCATCTTCTCCGGCCGCAGCCATAATAAGGTCCTGTGGGCGGCCATGCTGGGCAGCCTCCTTATAACCACCCTGGTCCTGGAGGTGGGGCCCATTGCCGATGCCTTCGGCTTCACCCCTGTGGGCTGGGCCGAGTACGGTATCGCCCTGGCCCTGGCCGTGCTGGTGATCCCGGTGGTGGAGCTGGTGAAGTTCTTCCAGCGCCGTGCCGCGAAGAAAAAGCACAAATAATCATAATAGATATATGCAGGAAAAAGACCGCCTCTCGGCGGTCTTTTTTCGTGGCGCGGATATTCGGTTGTAGGGGCCGATGCCTACATCGGCCCGAACCGGGCTTGCACAAATTTCCTTGTCATCCGTAGGCCCGGACACCCCCGCCCCCGTCTCAATTCGATTTAATCAAATTCAATGGGCGTTCTTACGCAGACCTCCCGGATCTTTTCCTGCAGGGCCTTCAGATCCACGAAGGTCTCCGGCTTCTTGCTTCCGTCCCGGAGCAGGGCTGCCGGGTGGTACATGGCTGTCATCAGCACACCGTTTTTCTCACAGAACTGCCCATGCTCCCGGGTGATCTTGAAATCCTCCCGTATCAGCTCCATGGCCGCAATGCGCCCCAGGCACACAATGATCTTGGGCCGCAGAAGCGCCACCTGCCGCCGCAGATAGCCGATGCAGGCGTCCTTTTCCACATTCAGTGGGTCCCGGTTCTGGGGCGGACGGCACTTGACGATGTTGGCGATGTACACCGCCTCCCGCTTCAGACCGATCATTTCCAGCATATCATCCAGCAGCTTCCCGGCGGCGCCCACGAAGGGTACGCCCTCTGCGTCCTCGTTGGCCCCGGGCCCCTCACCGATGAACAGGACCTCCGCCTCTCGGCTTCCCACGCCGAACACCACGTTTTTCCGGGTCCGGCTCAGGGCGCAGGCCTGGCAGTTTTTACATTCGTTTTCCAGTTTTTCCCATTCAGACATAGCTTTTCCTCCCCCTATTTTCAAAATCGGGCATAACACCGCCGCCTGGGTGAAAAACTGAAAGGCGAGGTGATCATATGATCTGGTTTTGGACCTTTATTTTTTACAGCCTGGCGGGCTATGGCCTGGAAAAGCTCTACGCCTTCGCCGTCCGAGCCCGGCATCGGGTGCGCAAGTGCTTTCTGCTGCTGCCCCTGTGCCCGGTGTACGGCCTGGCCATGGTGGCGGTGCTGCGCCTGGCGGGGGACACGGAGAGCTTTTGGCAGCTGGCCCTGTACGGAGGGATCCTCTGCACCGCCGTGGAGTACGCCGTGCATTTTCTCTATGAAAAATGCCTGGGCGTCCTGTTTTGGGATTACAGCGCCACCCACTTAGACCTCCACCGGCGCATCTGCTTCCCCTTTGCCGTGGCCTGGGGACTGCTCTCGGCCCTGGCGGTGCGCCTGGTGCAGCCGCGTATTGCCCCGGTGCTGGCGAGTATCTCTCCGGAGGCGACCTTAGCTGCGGTGCTGCTGCTCGTGGCCGACAGCTTCTTTACCGTCCGTCTCCTGCGCCGCAGCCATAATATAGACCTCTTAGGCCTTAAAAACCTCTGGGCGGAATTGCATCAGATATAACGGGAAAGCCAATGCAAAATGTCGTTATACACCGTCTCCTGCATAGCCTTTTCATTGAGGATCTCGTGCCGCAGGCCGGGGTAGAGCTGAATGGAAACATCCTGCATCCCGGCGGCCCGGAAGGCATCATACGACCGCCGCACGCCCTTCCCCATGTTGCCCACCGGGTCATCCTGCCCGGCGATGAACAGCACCGGCATAGAGGTGTCCATCCTTGCCAGGTTCCCCCGCTTCTGGTTGAAGCGGATACCCCCCAGCATATCCCGGAACAGGCCCACCGTAGCGTCCGCCCCGCACAGGGGGTCGGCGATGTAGCGGTCCACATTCTCCGTGTCTGCCGAGAGCCAGTCCACGCCCGTGCGGTTGGGGGCAAAGGCCCGGTTATACCCGCCGAAGGCCAGCTCGGTGACAAAGGGACTGGTGGAGTCCGGACCGTTTTTATAGAGGAAGCGCTTGGCGACCAAGGTGCCGCCTGTGAGCATATAGCCCGGCTGCCAGCCGGTGCCCATGATGACGGCGGCCTTCTTCTCCCCGGGATAGCGGATGAGATACGACCGGGTGAGAAATGACCCCATGCTGTGCCCCAGGATAAGCTGAGGCAGACGCTTATAGCGCTTGGCCAAAATCAGGTGCAGGCCGTGGATGTCGTCCACCGCGTGCTTCCATCCGTCCTTTTCCCCGAAATATACCGGCGTGCCTCCCTGGGGCAGGGACTTGCCGTGACCCAGGTGGTCGTGCCCGGCCACCACGATGCCCTGGCTATTCAGAAACCGGGCAAAGTCATCGTACCGTTCAATGTGTTCTGCCACACCGTGGGCGATCTGCAAAACACCCCGGAACTTGATTTTTTCCTCCGGGATCCAGATGCACCCGTGCAGCTGGGTCTTTCCGTCGGAAGAGAGGAAACGGAAATGTTCACAATTTGTCATAGAATCGGCGCTCCTTCCGTGGTATACTATCAGCATAATAGTATATCACATCGGTGTGAAAAAGAAAAGAGGAGAAGCCAATGGAGCAGTATATTCTGGCGCTGGACCAGGGAACCACCAGCTCCCGCGCCATTCTGTTTGACCGCCGCGGTCAGATCGCCTCGGTGGGCCAATACGACTTTCCCCAGATCTATCCCCAGGCCGGCTGGGTGGAGCACGACCCGGCAGATATTTGGGGGTCTGAGAGCCGGGCGGCGGCAGAGGCCCTGCGCGCCGTAAAGCCGGGCCAGGTGCTGGGCATCGGCGTCACCAACCAGCGGGAGACCACCCTGCTGTGGGACAAAAAAACCGGCGAGCCGGTGTATAACGCCATTGTCTGGCAGTGCCGCCGCACGGCGGAAATGTGCGAGGAGCTGAAAAAGCGGGGCCTTACGGAGCGGATCCAGGCCACCACCGGCCTCCTGCTGGATGCCTATTTTTCGGCCACGAAAATCTGCTGGATACTGGATAATGTCCCCGGGGCCCGGGAGCGGGCGGAGCGGGGCGAGCTGCTCTTCGGCACCGTGGAGAGCTACCTCATCTGGAAGCTCACCGGCAGCCATGTGACGGACTACTCCAATGCCTCCCGGACCATGCTCTTCGATATTCATAACCTCCGCTGGGACGAGGAGCTGTGCGACATTTTGCATATTCCCATGTCCCTCCTGCCCCGGCCCGTGTCCAACAGCGAGATCTACGGCACCGTGAAGCCCCATATTCCCGGCTTTGAAAAGGTGGCGGGGGTCCCGGTGTGCGGTGCGGCGGGGGACCAGCAGGCGGCCCTCTTCGGCCAGGGGTGCTTTGCTCCCGGCCAGGCTAAAAATACATACGGCACCGGCTGCTTTACCCTGATAAATGTAGGGGCGGACCCGGTGCGCAGCCGGGCGGGCCTGGTCACCTCCGTTGCCTGGCAGGTAAAAGGTAAAACCTGCTACGCCCTGGAGGGCAGCGTTTTCAACGGCGGCAGCACCATCCAGTGGCTGCGGGACGAGCTGCACATCATCTCCTCCGCGCCGGAGATCAATACGCTGGCGGCCACGGTGCCGGACAGCGGCGGCGTGGTGGTGGTGCCGGCCTTCACGGGACTGGGCGCACCCTACTGGGACATGTACGCCCGGGGCGCGGTGCTGGGCATCACACGGGGCACCGGCCGGGGCCATCTGGCCCGTGCGGTGCTGGAGTGCATCGCCTATCAGGTCACGGATCTGATGCTGGCCATGCGGCAGGACGCCGGCTGTGACATCACCATGCTGCGGGCGGACGGCGGCGCCAGCGTGTCCGATATCCTGCTGCAAATGCAGGCGGATCTGCTGCGCATCCCGGTGGATCGTCCGGAGATGGTGGAGACGACGGCCTTCGGCGCGGCGGCGCTGGCGGGTCTGAGCTGCGGCGTCTGGCGGGACATGGAGGAGCTGAAGGCTCTGCGCCGCAGCCAGCGGGTGTTCCTGCCGGAGGGGACGCAGGCGGACTGCGACCGGAACTACCGGCTGTGGAAGCGGGCGGTGTCCCGTGCGGCGGACTGGATCGAGCATTGACCGGCTCGTGAACAGTGTGTAAATTTCGCCATTGTCCGCTTGCATCGGCGGACAAAACGCGGTATACTATGCAGCAATAGAACAGCAATATTTGAAAGGAGAAACAGCATGAGCA
>ERZ1026848.1305-NODE-1305-length-13261-cov-30.397092_pt1 | contig 13261 bp, 8 predicted proteins | sample MGYA00380154_ERZ1026848 | MGnify/ENA primary metagenome ERZ1026848 (study PRJEB33269, sample SAMEA4719790) | human gut metagenome | biome: human-associated habitat; feature: organic feature; material: feces | place: Cameroon | collected 2013-10 ...
AGCGACAAGATCGAAATTCTATATCAATCGAATTCGTCTTGTCAAGAGCAATTTCAAACTTTCGTTTGCTTCACTCTTGAAGCGAAAAACACAAGGCTCTCAATAAAAAAGCTTCCGTGTGGAAGCCTTCGATTGCTTGGTTGCGGAGGGAGGATTTGAACCTCCGACCTTCGGGTTATGAGCCCGACGAGCTACCAGACTGCTCCACCCCGCGATCCGTGTTTTTTTGTCTCACCGTTTATCGGCGAGACTGCGAATGGTAGAGAAGTTTTTGACGCTTGTCAACTCTTTTGTCCGTTTTTTCTCCGTTTCACGCACAAGACTTCTCTCCCGTCCTTCAATTTTCCCTTTGTTTTCAACGATTATAGCCGAATATCGGGGTCGCCCGTTTTTCGGTCGGCGAGCTCTCCGTCAGGGGTGGTTTCTCGGCCGCCCACGATTTTTGCCGTGCTTTCAAGGCTCTCTTTTGCTCAGCGCGGCGCGCTCACGGTAAACTTACGCCCAAGAACTGCGGTGTTTTCCTTAAGCATTATGGGGAATGCGACCTTTTGGACGGAAACGCCGCACGCATTCCTATAAAAGAGGCGGTTTGGCCGATGTGCCGGCCCCTCCCTTCCCCTTTTATCAACGGCAAATCCTCTGACAGGCAATCATGCTCTACAAACTCGCCAAAAGCATCCTTTTTCAGATGCAGCCTGAGACGGCCCACCATGTGATCATGGCCAATCTCGACTGGATCACCACGCTCGGTCTGCACAAACTGCTCACGCACACCCCGCCGGAAGATCCCGTCGAAGTCATGGGGATCCGCTTTCCCAACACGATCGGTCTGGCGGCCGGCATGGACAAGGACGGCGAGCGCGTGAGCGCCTTCGGTGCCCTGGGCTTCGGGCACGTCGAAATCGGCACGATCACTCCCGTGGGCCAGCCCGGCAATCCCAAGCCCCGATGCTTCCGCGTGATTCCGGCCGAAGGCATCGTCAACCGCATGGGCTTCAACAACGTGGGCTGCGAGCAGGTCATGCGCAACCTCAAGGGCGCCGACGCCTTCCATTTGCGCGGCGGCGTTCTGGGCATCAACATCGGCAAGAACGCCGTCACGCCCATTGAAAATGCGGTGAGCGACTTCCGCATTAGCCTCACAAAATCCTACGATCGCGCCGACTACATCGCGGTCAACATTTCGAGCCCCAACACCAAGAACCTGCGCTCGCTGCAGGCCGAGGCTCCCTTGCGCGAACTTTTGGGCGCCCTGCGCGACGAGCGCAACCGCATCATCGACAGCGAAGGCGCTCCCTATAAGCCCATCGCCGTCAAGCTCGCCCCGGACCTGGAAAACGACGCCATCCTGCGCGCCGTCGACATCATCGTCGAGTCCGACATGGACGCCGTGATCGCCACCAACACGACGATCGACCACACGAGCGTTCAGGGGCTACCGCACTGGAACGAGACGGGGGGCCTGTCGGGCCGTCCGCTCATGGCCCGCTCGACCGAGTGCCTCTCGATGATCACCGAACACCTCAAGGGCAAGCTTCCCGTGATCGCCTCGGGCGGCGTGATGTCGGGCGAGGATGCCGTCGTCAAGATGCAGGCGGGCGCCAGCCTCGTGCAGCTGTACTCTGGCTTTGTGTACAAGGGACCGGCCCTCGTGACCGAATGCGTGGAAGCCATCGCCAAGTGGCGCAAGGAACACGCCGCCCCGTAAGGTAAGCACCGGCACACAATCCGAGGGATGCCGGCCGCTTTGAGTTCGTCTCAGGCGGCCGGCATCCTTTTTTCATAGCGTGAAAAATCGTGTATGGGTGAGCCTCTTTTTGATCCGCCGTCAAAAAAGGGCCTCAATCGACGCCATTCTCCTGTGTTTACCCGCAGACAGCGCGTTTGTTTTGCGCTATCGTACTGCTCCTATCCGGGCGGATTTTTTTCGCATCGTGAAATTTTCGCCCGAAAACCCCAAGACAAAACCAAGAAGACAAGTCCTTCAAGCTCGTCCGTCTCGTCATGCAAGACATCATTCCCATTCGTCCGGCGTTCTGGAACGTGCCCCTTTGGGCTGAAGTCGGCGTTTACGTCATCGGCATTCTGGCCGTGGCTCTGTGCATTGCGGGCATCGTGCGCGCCGTCAAACTGCGCCGCGGCACCACCGCCCCCGAACCCATCGCCGACAAAGGTTCGCGCTGGGCCCGCACCCTCTCCGAAATCCTCTGGCAAAAGCGCATCCGCGACACGGCCGCGGGCAAGAACCACTTCCTGCTGTTCTGGGGCTTCGTGTTCCTGTTTTTCGGCACGGCCATCGCCACGATCGACTGGGACATCGCCTGGCTGATCTTCGGTAAGCGCCTCCTCGTGGGCGACTTCTATCTCGTCTACAAGTTTGTGCTCGATCTCGCGGGCCTCATCGCCCTCGGGGCCCTCGCGTTTGCCTTCTGGCGCCGCTTCGTCGCGCACGACCCCAAGGTGCAGGCCAGCAGCCGCTTTGTGCTGGTGTTGGGTAGCCTGACGTTCATCATCCTCACGGGCTTTTTGCTCGAAGCCCTGAGACTGGCCGCCGAAAAACCCGAATGGGCTTCGGTGAGCTTTGTGGGCAACACGATCGCGATGCTCTTTGACGGTGTCGATCCCGCCACCCTCAAGCTTTATCACGTCTTTACCTGGGTGATCCACGGCCTGGCCTCGCTGGGCTTTATCGCCGCCATTCCCCTGACGTACTACGCGCACATGTTCAAGACCCCGACCTCGATCTTTATGAAAAAGGACGAGCCACGCGGGGCCCTGGCCAAGATCGAGAACATCGAGGAGCAGGAACACTTCGGCATCTCCGAGTTTGAGCAGTTCGGCCGCACCGATCGCATCCGCTTTGACGGCTGCACCGAATGCGGCCGCTGCACGGCCGTGTGCCCGGCCGCCGCCGCGGGCGCTCCCTTGAACCCCAAGGAACTCATTTTGTCGCTACGCGACCGCATGCACGGCCATAACGCCGACAAGCCCCTCATCGACGGGGTCGTGAGTAAGGAGGCCCTCTGGGCCTGCACGACCTGCGGGGCCTGCACCAAGGTGTGCCCGGCGCAGATTCCCACGCCCGACATCATCGTCAACATGCGCCGGCATCTGGCGCTCGAACAGGGTGACTTCCCCGAGGGCCTGGCACAGGCTCTGGAAAACACCTCGGGCGTGGGCAACCCCTGGGGCATGGACCCGGGCAGTCGCCTCAACTGGGCCAAGGGGCTGGATGTTCCCCTGGCCAAACCGGGCGTTGCCTACGACGTGCTCTACTGGGTCGGCTGCTCGGCAAGCTACGATAAGCGCGCCCAGAAGATCGCCCGCGCCATGGTCGAAATCTTCAAGGCCGCGGGCGTGAACTTCGCCGTCATGAGCGAAGAGCGCTGCCACGGCGAATTCGCCCGCCGCGCCGGCGAGGAGTACCTCTTCCAGACCGCCGCCGCGGAAAACATCGAGTCACTCTCGCGGTACTCGTTTAAGGAAATCGTGGCGGCCTGCCCGCATTGCTTCAATACCCTCAAAAACGAATACCCGCAGTTTGAGGGCGGCACGTTCCCCGTGACGAGCCACGTGCAGTTCATTGCGCGCCTCTTGGAGGAAAAGCGCATTTCGCCGCAGCTGGCGAGCAAAGGCTCGATCACGTTCCACGACGCCTGTTACCTCGCGCGTCACAACGGCATCGGGCGCGATCCGCGCACCATCTTTGAGAGAATCGGCGTCAACTTCAAGGACCCCGAAAAGCGCGGCTGCAACGCGATGTGCTGCGGCGCGGGCGGCGCCCAGATCTTCATGGACAAGTCCTCGCGCATCAACATCATTCGCCTCGAGCAGCTCAATGCCACGGGAGCCGACGAAATCGCCGTCTCCTGCCCGCATTGCCTGACGATGCTCACGAGCGCGCAGGCCCAGACCTGCGGCCGTGACGAAACCCCCAAGCCCGTGCGCGACATCGCCGAAATCGTCGCGCAAGCCATTGCCGACTCCTGTGCTCGGCCCGATAAGGAAGCCTGAGATGACCGGCGAAAACGCAGATTTTCTCAAAAACACCGGCCGTGAAAAGGTCAAGCAGGTGCAGGTGCTCGAACGCAGCCGCCGCATTCTGCGCGCTCTGGCGGACAGCCACACTCCCGTGAGCCTGCACGAGATTGCCGAAAAGACCGAGATTCACATGTCCACGGTTCATCGCCTGCTGTGGAACCTCGCCGAAGACGGCTTTGTGGAGCGCCTGGCCAACGGCCGCTGGCGCTTGGGCTTGACGTTCCTCGAATACGGCAGCCTCGTGCGCAATCGCCTCGACATTCGCGAAAAGGCGATCGGCGTCATGCAGCTTCTCTTTGAGCATACCAGCCAGACGATCAACCTCTCGATTCGGCGCGACGACGCGATCATGTACGTCGAGCACGTCTTTGCCCCGGGCACGGGCGTGCGCCTGGCGCGGCGCATCGGCGCCACGGCGCCCCTGCACTGCACGAGCGGCGGCAAGCTCTTTTTGAGCGACATGTCGCCCGAGCAAGTGAGCGCCTACATCAGCCGCACCAACCTCGTGCCGCGCACGCAGTACTCAATCACCACGGCCGAAAAGCTCATCATGGAGATCAACCGCGTCAAGGAACTCGGCTGGGCCGACGACAAGGAAGAGCTCGAAATGGGCATTCGCTGCATCGGCGCGCCCGTGCGCGACAAGACGGGCAAGATCGTGGCGGCCGTCACCGTAGCTTCGAGCATCGAAATGCGCCACAAGCCCGATTGGGTGCGGCATCTGATGAGCGCCGTCAACGCCATCTCCACCTCCTTGGGGTGGCTTGCGCCCACGCAAAAGCCGTAAACAAAAACGGATGCTTCCCGTGGGGGAGGCACCCGCTTTTGAAAAATGGGGAGTCCTTGGCGGGCTCCCCTTTCTTTTTCTTGCGCCTTAGCGCACGCCGCGCGCGGCGTAGGCCTTTTCGGCTTCCTTGACCACACGACGCGCCAGAGCCGAGGTGGGATCGATGAAGAACACCTCTTTGCCCGCCACCGTCGCAAAGCCTTCGTCGAGGATCAGGGGCAGTTCGGTGCAGCCCAGGATGAGCACGTTGCAGCCGTGGATCTTGACGAGATACTCGGCGGCACTGCACAGATCGTCGTGGCAGACGCCCTCGGTAAAGCCCGCCTTGGCGCCCTGCGGCCCGTAGATGGCCGCCATCACCCGCTGCTGATGTGCCTCATCGGGCACGAACAGGGGCATGCCCATGGCCTTGGCCTTTTGGCCGTACAGGCCAGACTTGACGGTGCCCGTGGTGGCCAGCAGGCCAATGACGGCCTTGTCGCCAAACTTTTCCTGAATTTCCTGCATCGTCACGCGCTGCATGTTGATGAAGGGAATGCGCACGTAAGGTTCGATGCGCGCCACAAAGGCGTGCGCCGTGTTGCAGGGCACAATCAGGCAATCGCACCCGTCGGCCTCCAGGCGCTTGGCGCAGTTGTACATGGCCAGCGTCGGATCGTCGCCGCCTTCCAAGAGGCACTTCGTGCGGTCCGGAATCTGCGGGTTCTGCTCGACGACGAGCTTGAAGTGTTCCTGGTCGGTCTTGGCGGGCGTGGCCTTGACGATCTTGTCGTACAGGTCCACCGTGGCCGCCGGCCCCAGACCGCCGATCATGCCCACCTTAAAGGGCTTGGGAAGGCGAGCGGGAGAAGCGGCCAGAAGCTTTTGGGCATAGGCCTCGGCAGCGAGGCACGCCCCCGCCTCGTCCGTCGGGTCGACCAAGCGCACCGTAAATTCGGTCTGCAATTCTTTGAAGAACGCATGCGGGCCCGTGCAGGAAAAGCCGATCACCTCGGCGCCGGCCTCTTCCAAGCGCTTGACGGCGTCAAAATTGTTGATCTTGCGCGCGGTCATCTTCTCGGTGTCCGTCGCGTCCTCGGGCACCGCCGAAAATTCGCCCGGATCGAGAATGACCTTGAGGGCGGGATCGGCCGCCAAAAGCGCCGCCTTGATTTCGAGGGCCTTGTTGCTGTGATGACCCATCACCAAACCAATGACTTTCACTTGCCAACTCCTTCACGAAAGCATGTCGGGCCGGGGCGCGTTGTGCGCATCCCCGCCCCTTCGGTTCATCCTTTAATTTTATGCCCCTCGCCTCTTTTCTTTAGAGACGGCGCAACGCCTCCCATTGCTTGGTGAGACGCTTGACGCTCACGGGCACCGGGGTGCGCAGCTCCTGGGCAAAAAGCGAGACGCGCAGCTCTTCGAGCATCCAGCGGAAGTTCTCGAGCCGCTCATCGACGCTGCCCTTGCGGGCGGCCAGTTCGCGCCCGAGGGCAGCGGCGAGCTTGCCGATTTCGGCCATGTGCGCGGCGTCCCGCGCGGGGTCATTGCGCAGCCGCTCAAGGCGCACATTGATCGCCTTGATGTAGCGCGGATAGTGCTTCAAACGCTCAAAGGGGATCGTGAGCAGAAAGTGCGGCACAAAAAGGCTTCGGAGCTGATTTTCAATGTCCTTGACCGCCTCGGGAAAGGCCCGGGCGTTCTGCAGGCGTTTGTTCAGGCCCGACAGTTCCGCCGCCACGGTTTCCATCAGGCGCAGGTACTCCCCGCCGATGAGCGTCAATCGGGAGCGCGCTTCGTCCTTTTTCTGCTGAAACTGCAGTTCATTGACGGGCCACTCGCCTTGCATGGCGGCCGTTTCCACCGCGGCACCGGTGAGTTCGTCGCGCAGCGTCTCAAAGCTCTCAAAGGTCTTGGCGATGGGCGCGATCACCGCGCACTGCATCTGCACGCGCTGCAACCCCGTGAGGTTGCGCTGCAGATAGCGCACCTGCTCCTTCAATTGAATCAGGAAAAGGCGTCTTAGGCCCGCGCGGTGGGCCTTCTTGGCTTCTTCGAGGTCGTCAAAGACGTCGAGCATGCACGCCTCGCCCTTGTCGACCAGAGCCGGGTGCCCGATCAACGTCAGACCCCCGCGCTTGATTTCCATGAGCTCGGGCAGTTCCCCAAACGTCCAGTTCGTGATGTTGTCGGCCAAGTCCGAGGCCACGGACGCGTCGGCCTGCGCCACGTTGCGGAAGGTTTCCTGCGCCTGCTGTCCGAATTCAGCTCTGAGCTCGGAGAGGTTCCTGCCCATGCCGATCTGCCGCCCATGCTCGTCGAGCACCTTGAAGTTCATGAAAAGGTGCGGCTGCAGCATGTCGATTTTGAAGTCCACGCGCTCGCACACCGTGCCCGTCTCTTCGCGGATGTCGGCGATCAGAGCGTCGACCAACGGCTTGGAGGGCATTTCCGTGCCCGTGACGGTGCGCTCAAAGAACCCTTCGGCGTACTTGTCGATCGGCACGCAGTGGCGGCGCAGCTTTTGCGGCAGGCTCTTGATGAGGGTCCTCACCTTTTCCTTGAGCATGCCGGGCACCAACCACTCGGTGCGCACGGCATCGATCTGGTTGAGCGCAAAGATGGGCACGGCAAGCGTCACGCCGTCTTTGACCGACCCGGGCTCGAAGTGGTACGTGAGGGCCATTTCGATCCCGGCGGCCCGATAGATCTTGGGATACCACTCGGCGGTGACGCCGGCGGCATCGTGCCGCATCAAATCGTCCCGCTTCATGAAGAGGATCTTGGGATCGTCCTTTTCGGCCGTGCGGCGCCACTTCTCGAACGTCGAGCCCCCGACCACGCTCTGATCGAGAATCTTGTCGTAGAAGGCGTAGATCGTCTCGTCGTCCACGAGCACGTCGGGGCGCCGCGTCTTGTTTTCGATCTCTTCAATCTCGCGCACGAGGCGTTTGTTGTGCGCAAAAAAGGGCGCACGCGTTTCGTACTGGCCTTCGACAAGCGCCTGACGGATGAAGATGTCGCGGGCCGTGGCGTGGTCATGCGGGGCAAACTGCACGCGCCGATCCTGATAGACGGGCAGACCATAGAGCGTGCCGCGCTCGAGGGCCAGCACTTCGGCGCGGGTCTTTTCCCAGTGCGGCTCGCTCCAGCTCTTTTTGATAAGGTGCGAGGCAGCCCGCTCGACCCACTCGGGCTCGATGTCGGCGACACAACGGGCAAAGAGGCGGCTGGTTTCCACGAGTTCGGCCGCCATGAGCCATTTGCCGGCCTTTTTGGCCAGGGCCGAGCCCGGCCACACCCAAAAGCGGATGCCGCGGGCGCCCAGGTACGGGGCGGCCCGCAGGTCCGCCGAGAGATCCCGCATCCCGAGGTTCCCCAGAAGGCCCGTTAAAAGGGACGTGTGCAACGCCTCGTAGTCGGCGGGCTCCTGCGTGATCGTCCAGCCGATTTCCTCGGTGAGTTCCTTTAACTGACGCCAGACGTCGCGCCACTCGCGCATGCGCCGCGGCGAGAGGAAGTTGCGATGCATCTTCTCGGTGAGTTCCCGATTGCTCGTCTTGTTGGCGCGCTCGCTCTCAAACCAGTTCCAGATGTTGAGGTAGCTTAAAAAGTCGCTCGACTCATCGGCAAAGCGCTTGTGCGCCTGATCGGCCTGCTGCTGCGCGGGCAGGGGCCGCTCACGCGGATCCTGCACCGCCAGGCCCGAGACCACCACGAGAGCTTCTTTGAGGGCTCCCCGCTTGGACGCTTCCAAGAGCATGCGCGAGAGCTTGGGGTCGACGGGAAGGCGCGAGAGGGTCCGCCCCACGTCCGTGAGCTCGCCGGTTTTGTCGATGGCGTGCAGCTCCGAGAGGATCGCATAGCCGTCGGCAATGGCCTTGGGGGGCGGCGGCTGCACAAAGTCGAATTCGCGCACGTCCCCGAGTTTCAAAGCCTTCATGCGCAAAATCACGGCCGCCAGGTTCGAGCGGATGATTTCCGGATCGGTGTAGTCCGGGCGCCTGGCCCAGTCGTTTTCATCAAAAAGACGAATGCAGATGCCGTCGGCCACGCGGCCGCAGCGGCCCGCGCGCTGATTGGCCGAGGCCTTGCTCACGGGCTCGACCAAAAGCTGCTCGACCTTGTTGCGATAGCTGTAGCGCTTGATGCGCGCCAGGCCCGTGTCGACCACGTAGCGGATGCCCGGCACCGTGATGGAGGTTTCGGCCACGTTGGTGGCCAGAACAATGCGCCGCGCCCCGCCGCTTTTAAAGACCCGCTCCTGCTCGGCGGCCGAGAGGCGCGCGTAAAGGGGCAGGATTTCGACCGTGCCCGGTCGGTTGTGGGTTCGGAGCACCTCGGCGGCTTCTCGGATTTCGCGCTCGCCCGGCAAAAAGACGAGGATGTCGCCGCGCCCGGCCATCATCAGCTCGTCGCAGGCGTCGGCCACCGCGTCCATCAGCGTCTTGTCGTCCGTCTCGTCGGTGTCGTCGACCGGCCGATAGCGGATCTGCACGGGGTAGGTGCGCCCCGAAATCGTAAAGACGGGCGCGGGTTTTCCGTCGAGTTCAAAGTGCTTGGCAAAGCGCTCGGCGTCGATCGTGGCCGAGGTGATGATCACCTTGAGGTCCTTGCGCTTTTGCAGCACGCGCTTGAGGTACCCGAGCAAAAAGTCGATGTTGATCGAGCGCTCGTGCGCTTCGTCGATGATGATCGTGTCGTAGCGCTTTAAAAGGGGATCGGTCTGGGTTTCGGCGAGCAAAATGCCGTCGGTCATGAGCTTGATCGCGGCCCCGGGCATGGTCTGGTCCGTAAAGCGCACCTTGTAGCCCACGATTTCGCCCACCTCGCTTTCAAGCTCCGCGGCGATGCGCTTGGCGATGGAACTGGCGGCAATACGCCGCGGCTGCGTGTGGCCGATAAGGCCCTTGGTGCCGCGGCCGGCCAAAAGGCAAAGCTTCGGAAGTTGCGTCGTTTTGCCCGAGCCCGTTTCACCGCACACGACGATGACGGGATTAGCCTCAATGGCGGCGATGAGCTCTTCGGCGTGCTGCGTCACCGGAAGGCCTTCGGACAACTTGATCGGCTTGGTGATCGGGTTGGGCGGCACAAAGGGCGATCGGCGCTGCGGGACGGCGGGCATCAGGTCGCGCTTTTCCCGCGGGCCCGTGGCTTTCGCCTCCGAGTCAATCACGCGGGCGTTGACGCGGCGCCGGGCGGCGGCGCGAGCCGCATCGGCCGGAGCCTGAGCCTGCGGTTGAGCCGGCGTCTGCGCGGGCTTGTCGGGTCGGGGCGCCGAGGGACGGCGCGCGCTCTCGGGCACCGGACGCGCGGGGCGACTGTCCGGGCGCGGCCGACGCGGCTGGGAGGGCTTCTTTTCGGACTGGACCGACGTCGCCGTCTGCGGGCGGCCGTCACGTTTGGGTTCGGGCTTGGGAGCGGGCTTGACGGGCGGCGTGGCCTCTTGCTCTTTGCCGTGCCGCTCCTCAAAGGCCTTCCGGACGGCCGCGTCGGCGTAGCGCATGGCCGCGGCCGAGGGCTTTTTGCCGTTGGAAGAAGGCACGTAGGCTTTCGTGCGGATCTGTCCCTCCTGCACAAGGCTCTTGAGGGCGCCGAAAGGATTGTCGTTCTGACTCATAGAAAAAACCAAGAGGCGTCGACACCCGCGGCGGGGTCCCCGGGCCGGCCTCGAAGGCATTGAAAATCGGTTGAAAATCTCGGTATGCGAAGTCTACCGAAATTCGCGTTTTGCCCTTGGCGCCGCGCGCCCTGCGCTTGGCTTGAGGGGCGGGGATCGAACGGCGCACAAACCTTTAAAATGGGCGCACCTTTTTGACTATGCCGCCGCCCCCTTGGGCCTGCGGCCGGAAATCAGCATCATGTCGGATACGGAACAGACGAGCGCCCCGCTCGACGAGGCCGCTGAGGCGGCCGAACACCTGCAGTGGGTCTCCTGGCTGCGCAGCGCAGCCCCCTACGTGCACCTGCATCACGGGCGCACCTTCGTCATCAGCTTTGCCGGCGAAGTGGTCGCCGACAAGACCCTTTTGAACCACCTCGTGATGGACGTGAGCCTGATTGCGAGCATGGGCGTGCGCGTCGTGCTCGTGCACGGCTCGCGCCCGCAGATCGAGTCCCTGATGGCGCTGCGCCACCTCGAAGGGCGCTTTTACAAGGGCACCCGCATCACCGGCCCCGAAGAGCTCGAATGCGTCAAGGAAGCCTGCGGCGAGACGCGCTTTGACATCGAGGCGGCCTTCTCGCAGGGCCTGCCCAACACCCCGATGCAGCACTCTCGCGTCAAAGTCGTCTCGGGCAACTTCGTCACGGCCCGCCCCCTGGGCGTCATCGACGGCGTGGACTTTCAGCACACGGGCGTCGTGCGCAAGGTCGACGCCGACAGCATCCGCGATCTTCTCTGCCGCGGCAACATTGTGCTCGTCAGCCCCACGGGCTTTTCGCCCACGGGCGAGGCCTTCAACATCACAACCGAAGACGTGGCCACGGCCATTGCCGTGGCCATTCACGCCGACAAACTCATCTTGTCGGTGGGGGTCGAGGGCGTGCGCGTCAAGGGCGAGCTGCAACAGAATCTGACCGCCCAGCGGGCTCAGGCTCTGGTGCAGAACAAGGGAGTCGACGACGAGGACGTCTTTAACCTGGGCTTTGCCCTGCGGGCGTTAAAGGGCGGGGTCGACCGCGTGCACATCATCCCCTACTCCTTGGACGGCGGGATCCTCACCGAGCTTTTCACGCACGACGGCGTGGGCACGATGGTGTCGATGGAAAACATGGAGTCGATTCGAGAAGCGACCATCGACGACGTGGCGGCTTTGGTCAAACTTCTGGAACCCTTTGAAGCCGAAGGGATTTTGGTCAAGCGCCCCCGCGAGAAGATCGAGCGCGAGATCAGTCACTTCACGGTTCTTGAGCACGACGGCTTTATCTATGGGTCGGCGGCACTGTATCCTTACCCCGAAGCGGGAATCGGCGAGATGGCCGCCGTGGCCGTGCACCCGGACTATCAGGGCGCGGGCGACGGCGATCGGCTCCTGCGGCGCATCGAACAGCGGGCGCGCGATGCGGGCTTAAAGCGCATTTTTGTGCTCACGACCCGAACGGCCCACTGGTTCATCAAGCGCGGCTTTGAAGAAGCCTGCGTCGAAAATCTTCCCATTGAAAAGCAGCGGATGTACAACTGGAACCGCCGCTCGAAAATCTTTATCAAAACGCTTTGAATTTATTGAGGAGTAAACGACTATGGCACGCACCGTACACTGCGCCAAGCTGCACAAGGACCTTCCGGGTCTGGCCTACCCGCCCGTTCCGGGCGAGCTCGGTAAGCGCATCTGGGCGAGCATCAGCCAGGAAGCCTGGGACGAGTGGACCAAGCTGCAGACCATGATGATCAACGAGTATGGCCTGAACTGCGCCGATCCCAACGTGCGCAAGCACCTGCTCACGCAGTGCGAAAACTACCTCTTCGGTGACGGCATCGACCCGATCCCCAACCACGTGCCCGTGGACGAAGATTGACATCCTCCCCTGATTGAAGTCAGGGGATTCCTGCGGAGTTGCCTAGGCAACGCTCAGGCGGGTTCTCGCTGTTGGCTCCGCAGCTTCGTGCAAAAGGCACGAGGCCTTGGGAACTCACTTCACGAGCGATGCGCTTTTGATCGTGTGCGCTCGGGCCTGTCCGGCCCTTCCTCCTCACGTTGATCGCGCCGACGATGTCGGCATTGTTTTCATAGCCGCAACAAATACACTGAAACAGCGCCTGCTTGAGAGGCATAGCGCCGGCATCCTCAGTGCCTGCCGCCACCGTGTTGGCACCAATCGACTCGAAGGCGCCAACAACAAGATCAAAGTACTCAAGAGAAATGCCTACGGCTTTCGGGACTTCGAATACTTTGCGCTCAAGGTCAAGGGGCTGCAGCCCGGCAAGGAGAACTCAGCCTGGAAGGAGCTCGATGGCCTGAAGATGGTCAGGCACGACCTCTCGATTGTAGCTACGGTCTATGTGCCGTTGCCAAAGACGAAAGCAAGCATCAACGATTGTCAAGCCCTACAATCGGCGTGGCGGACTCCTACCACTTTAGAAGGTGGGTTTCCCGCGATTTTCTCAAGAGCCAAAAATTTGCCGTCGCTCGTCGTCACCGCATGCACGACGCCGAGGTCAATGCCGACATCGAGCGCTTTTGGATCGGGGCGCTCAAGGTCAAACTCGGCCGTGAAGGTGACGAACCAACGACCGCAGTCCTTGAGGATGTGTATTTGTTTGACCTTGCCGGACTTCATCGAGCCGTCCGCGCCCTTAACGGCAATGGGACGGCTGTTGCGGTAACGAAGCCAGCCGACCTTGGGCAGTTTCACTCTGCCGTTGACTTCGTCGATGTGTTCCGGCTTGAATTGCGGGATGCGAAATCCGTCCCCGATGTCCTTTGCTTTGAATTTCGGCCACCCCTTGCG